>OBAE01001567.1_pt1 | contig 11400 bp, 10 predicted proteins | sample 1517641 | NCBI WGS metagenome assembly OBAE01 (sample SAMN04571701, study PRJEB22368) | human gut metagenome | biome: human gut; material: stool | host: Homo sapiens | place: Luxembourg | collected 2012-08-30 | reverse complement strand
TCAGAGGAGAAATAGAAAGATGCAAATATTTGTTGATGCAGATGCCTGCCCAGTGTTTGCTATCGTTGAAAAGATTGCAAAAGAAAATAGTGTTCCAGTAACGTTGTTGTGTGATACGAATCATGTTCTGTCATCAGATTATAGCGAAGTTGTTGTTGTCGGTGCCGGAGCAGATGCAGTAGATTATAAACTGATCAGTATCTGCCATAAAGGAGATATTGTCGTATCACAGGACTACGGTGTGGCAGCAATGGCATTGGGAAAAGGTGCTTATGCTATTCATCAATCAGGTAAATGGTACACGAATGATAATATTGATCAGATGCTTATGGAACGTCATCTGAATAAAAAAGCTAGAAGAAGTTCCCATAAGAATCATATCAAAGGACCGAAAAAACGGACAGAGGAAGATGACGAACGGTTTGCAAAGTCTTTTGAAAAACTAATTCAGAAAGCGCTTGAATGATTGTTAAAAATTAACTTAAAATGAGAAGGAAAAATATATGAATATTATTCAACCAAAGTATTTAATGCTAAATGGAAAAAACGCATTTCCAAAAGTTACATATGAAAATTTCCTGATAGATATTATAAATTTTTCGCAGTACTTTTCTAAAAAACATAGTTTTATGGAGCATTTTATATTGACAACAGAGCAAGCGCATGGAGAAGACGATGCATACACATCTACTTATCAATTGGATTTTAAACTGTTGGTTGGAACAAATGTTATGCGTGTGAAAAATAGAAATATGCCAGAAGTTGATTATAGCCATATGTCTCAAGGTTTCATTTTTTCAAAAACACAAGAGGTGGAAGAAGAAATACCAGATGAAACCATATTACTGGATATTGCGAAGGTGAAAATTGAAGATTTAAAAAAAGAGGTATATGCGAATAGCACAATTAAGAGTGTTGTCAAAAATATAAAGAAGCCTAAAAATCTTTTTATGTATTATCCATATGAATATGTACTTAAAAATAATGCAGAGTACGTGTTGGTAGTTCCCGGAATTTTAAATGCATTTAAAAACTTATTGATATATAGAGATGAGTTAAAACTTGATAAGGATACTTTTTTATGCTTAAAAATCAATGATTATTTTGAAATATATGAATGGAGAACCCCCAAATTTGTTATGGTAGATAAAGTAAGTGAATATTTATCTGGGAATTATCGAGATTTAAAAACTTATTCAGTCTATTAGAATGGACAAGATGTAATGAGGTGTCAATCTAACGGACACCTCAAATATTTATAATACATTTTCTGATTTTTCAATAGATTCTTGAAATAGAGGAGCATTGAGTAGTGAAGCAAAATTCTGCTGAATGATGTCAAGTGCCTTCAGCTTTTTCTGCAATTCCTGCTTTTCTCGGACAGTGGCAGCCTGTTCCACTTCAAGACTTTCAATCCACCTCTGAATTTTATTAGAGCTTGGGATTTTGGTAACGCCGAGATCCTGAAGCTCTTTTTTTAGTGAATCGTGGAGCTGGTATTCTGCCTGATGCTTGGAACGGTATGCTTTTGGATTTTTTGCAGATTTGCAATCTTCTATCACTTTACGGCAGAGCCGGTAAGAATCGCAGTGTTTCTGAATGACTTTCTGCATGCTCAGATCACGGTTGATTTGTGCAATTCTTTGGTCGGCAACTTTTACAGAAGCTTCAATGTCAGATACATGTTGCCTGAAATCCTCATAATTTAGCAGGTTATTTTCGGAAAGATAGTTGAAGGTGCGGGCGGCTTCTTTCAGATTATTGAGTTTTGCCCAGCGTTCAAATCCCTCTCGATTGCCGGTCGTAACATAAGTGGAAATATTGATATACAGGCGAGCTTCTCTGGACAGATGCTTCGGAGTTTTCACTTTGTTACGATTTTTAGCCAGGCGAATGCGAACATTTTCTTCTGAATAATAGCTTCCGAGAGATTTCATATAAGTGAAGTTTTTCTGTTCAGGCGCACGGAAGGATAGGTGCTTTCCTTGGCGGATTTCGTATCCGGCTAACTGCATTTTTTGTAGAAATTCCTCATAGTTGATGGAAGTCCAGATTGCTTTATCAACTGCAACACGTAGCTTGGCTTTCCAGCTGGTGCCACGATGATATTCCATGTTCTCCTTATAACTTTTGCCTTTTTCTCCGGTTGGCATACTGGTGGCAAGTCCATTTTCATGGCAGATACGATTACTGATTCTGCAGAGTTTATGGTAGCTCCGCTTATTGGAAACATACTTGTGATGATCAACAAAGCTTGCAGCGTTGAAGATGATATGGTTATGAATGTGCTTTTTATCAACATGGGTACTGATCACGTATTCATATTTTCCTTTCAGTACTTCGGCTGCAAATTGCTGTCCTAAGCGATGGGCAGTTTCGGCATCAACTTCTCCAGGTTTAAATGACTGGATCAGATGAAATGCCAGGTTATCACCTTTGTCCATTCCATTCTTTTTTGCCATTTCTCTAGTCATGGAAAATTCGAGATCAGCAGTTTCCGGGGAACAGCCAAAACTGGAAACCAGCAGTTTTTCATCAGTCTTGTCTGGATTCGTGATATAGTCCAGAGCTTTCTTGTCTGTTACTTTAATGGGGAAGATCTTAATATATGCCATAGTTCTTTCACCATCTCTTTCAATTCTTGCATTTCTTCCGGATATAGATCTCCGGTGGTATTTACCTTTTTTGCAATCTGGTTGATATTTATGCCAATCTTGTGCATTTCCTCATACTGTTTCTTCAGAGGAGTTGTATCTGTGTTGACGATGTAGCCGTCGATTGCCATCTTACGCAGATAAGCTCCCATGTTCTTGGTTTTTGATTCTATCATCTTCCTGCGGATTAGCTTTCGTTCTTCTTCTGTGACATAAAAATGAATTTCTTTGTTTCTTTTTCTTTCAGCCATTAGCAGTTTCTCCTTTCTGAGAGGGCAGTAGTATCGTTGCTTTCAGCGTTTTTCAATTCAGGGCAGGGTACCCTAAATTGGGATTTTCCGGAAGTGTATCCTCACTTCCTGTCCTTGCTGTTTTACCCCTCTATTAGTTAAAGTCAGGAGAACCGGGAAAATGCAAAAGAATTTGGCAGGTAGTACGGGATACGAAAATGTGGTATGATTATGGGCAGGATATCAGAAGAATCAGGAGTTGAAAAGATTGTGAAGACGGAAGAAATCTTTGAATACGTGCAGAAACAGTATGGTACAGTTCCGGAATATTTATGGAGTAAATCGCCAGACAGTGCTGTACTTTGTCATAAAAATGGAAAATGGTATGCAGTGATCATGCGTGTTGAGAAATCTAAGCTCGGCTTAGATGGAGATGGTACGGTTGATGTTTTGGATGTAAAGTGTGATCCGGAAATGACGGGCATGATTATTCAGACTTATGAATTTTTGCCGGGATATCACATGAATAAGCAGCACTGGATTACTATTCTGCTGGATGGAAGCGTGAGTGAAGCAAAGACACTGGATTTTCTGGATATGAGTTATGATTTGATTGATGGAATGTGAAAAGTGTGAAGAAATATGATTTGCAGATGTAGATTTCAACTAATTTAGAGGCAGATTATTGATCGAATAAAATTTTGAATGAACAGATAAAACATAAATTTAAAAGAGGAGAGGGTGAGAAGTTGGCAGCAGGACAAATTACGTGGGAACAATTCGTTACGTGTAATAACGATGCGAGGGGTGTCAGATATAAATTTGAAGATTTAAGTAGGCAATTATTTACATATGAATTTCTTTCTCAGAATAAAAAGCATAAATATGTACATAGCAATCCCAATAATCCTGGAATTGAATCGGAACCTATATTAGATGAAGAAAACGATAGATATATTGGGTACCAGGCAAAATTTTTTGACAAGGATGCGGATTATAATCAAATCAAAGAATCGGCAGAAAAAGCAGTTAAGCACTATAAGGGAAGGCTTGACGTTATTTATTTATTTTGTAATAAAGCACTTACGACGACTTGTGATGGTTATAAAGATATTGAGAAGATGTTGAGTGATGCAAATATTGTATTACAACCGATCACAGATACAACGATACTTGATTTGGTTCGAAAATACCCATTTTTAGGAAAATATTACTTTGATGATCATAATATTTCACATGAGTGGTTTGTAAATAGAGCCTCTATAACAGTTGACATTCTTGGGGAACGTTTTAATGCTGAGTTTAATGTGGATACGGAGGCATCGAGAGATTTATCTATTTTTTTACAAGATCGGTATGCATTAGACTATTACAATGGGAAAAAAAGAAACCTCATTGAAGAAGTTGCTTCTTTGCGATGGAAATTTGATGACATGTATAAATATGCTCGCAAGCTTTCTGAATTTGTTATCTCAATACCAGATGTAAATTCTGAGAGCATTTGCGATGTTGAAAAATGGCAAGAGATGATTTCTACAGCATTTGAAAATGATATAAATGAAATAGAAGCAAAATTAGCGGATGCACAAAATGAGTATGAAAAAATTAAAAACCGAGATAAAAATAAAGAGACTAGATTAAAAATATATATTGAAAAATTGAAGCATCTAAAGGAATTATTCTATTGGTTAGTGTTACCAGAAATAGAACGTAATCTGCTTAACAAAAAGTTTTTGGTAGTTGAAGGAAAAGCTGGTATGGGGAAAACACAGCTTTTCGCAAATGAAACGATTTCATTGCTTGATGCAAATGAAGATGCGTTATTAATTATTGGAAGTGATTGCCTTTCAGATATCAATATATTTGAACAGTTGAAAAATAATTTGAGATTAAATCTTGATTTTGAAGAGCTCATAGACATCTTAGATGTAATTGGAGAAATAAATGGAAAAATAGTGCCAATTCTTATTGATGCATTGAATGAGAGTTGGAAACCACAATTATGGAAATCTGTTTTGCCAATATTATATAAAAAAGTGAGTGAAAAAAATAATGTACGGTTAGCTATTTCGTTTAGAAGCGAATATCAAGATGTAATTTTGCCTGAACGATTCTTGGAATCAGATAATGTTGTACAAATAGAACATAGAGGATTCAGGGATAATCTATTTGAGGCTTCAAAGCAATTTCTTGCCTATTATGGAATACCGTTTACTCCATTGCATATGTTCACGGCTGATATATATAATCCATTGTTTTTAACATTGTATTGTAAGACATATCAAGGAGATGAAGCTGAACTACCTGTACTATATGAGAGAATTTTGAAAAATGCAAATAATAAAGTGCATATGAATTTGAAAAAAGCAATCGAGTCAGCAGGATATGACGAGACAGAAAATTTGGTTTTTCCTGTAATTGAAGCTATATCTAAAATGACTCTTTCAAGTGGGAGGAGACATTTTGAAAAAAGCGAGATAGAATCATTGGAAATTTGGACAACACTCGGGTTGGCACCCAGATCGTTTATTACGCAACTTTTGCGAGAGAATATTCTTCATGATTATGAATCGGGTGGAAAGACGTATGTGTATTTTTCCTTTGATCAAATGAATGATTATTTTTCTGCAAAGACGATTCTTTCGATGTTGCAGACAGAAGAAGAAATTAAAAAGTATGTACATGAACATGTATTGGATATTGCTAATGGAGAAGTTAGAAATTGGGGAGGCAAAGATCTATTTGTACATGTTTGTGCTTTATATGCTACGAAATTCAGAAAAGAATGTATTGATATTATAGATGTCATAGATGATGAATCAGATAGAATGGATTTATTTAGAGCATATATCGAATCTTTTGAATGGAGAAGTGAGATTTATTTAAATATCTCGGAATTATTGGAGCTTTGTAATAGATATTTTATAGAACCTGCTGTTTTATGGAATTCTTTTATTAATAATTCAGTAAAACAAAACCATTTGTTGAATGCGGATAATTTATACAAAGTATTGAAGCAGTATTCCGTTTCCAAAAGGGACTATCTTTGGACAATATTTATCAATGGAAAAACTACAGATGATGATCGTATTGCGCAGCTGATTGAAATATATAACAAAGGAGAAGTCCTTGAAGTTTCAGATAAAGAGCAAATTAGATTGCTACTGATTCTTTTCTCATGGGTACTTACATCTTCGAATCGTTGGCTTCGTGATACAACATCAAAAGCTATGATTGAAATTTTAAAAAATCACTTTGAGTATACAGAGTATCTCTTGAATTTGTTTTCTGATGTAAATGATCCTTATATAATTCAGAGATTATACGGAATTGCATTTGGAGCTTGTGTGAAACGTAATTCCGAAAATAAGGAAATATTCAAATCGTTGGTTGAATTTGTGTTTAAAGATATTTTCGATAAGGATATGGTGTATCCGGATATTTTATTAAGGGATTACGCAAGGCTTATAATTGAAAGGTATTTGATAGAGTATCCAGATGAGGAGAAAGATTATGAAATTGAAAAAATAAAACCCAGTTATAAATCAATGCCTATTCCCGATATAGAGGATCAAAAATATCAAGATAAGGACTTTAAAAAGGGATTATTCTTTATTCAACATTCTATGCAATTTGAAGGAATAGGGATGTATGGTGATTTTGGAAGATATGTTTTTCAAAGTGCACTACGAAATTTTGAAGTAGACGACTATAAAATATTCAATTATGCCATGTACTATATTATCAATGAATTAGGTTATAAAGGTGATTTGTTTGATGATTATGATAGCTTTGTAGGACGTTTTTCGTATGACAGACACCGGGTATTAAAGACAGAACGTATTGGAAAGAAATATCAGTGGATCACTATGTATAACATATTAGCTCGAATATCAGATTATTATCCTATGAAGAATCGCTTTTCGATGGAAGAGGAAAGGGTATTATATGATGGACCGTGGGAACCGTATGTAAAAGACTTTGATCCAACTTTGAATGAACACAATTTGTCATGTGATGATGCACCTTATTTTCAACAAGTTGATAATCATATAAAAAAGTCTATTCAAGAAAAAAATTATGTTAAAGATGATATGACATTTGATGAAGATAAATGGGTGAAATCCAGTTCTATTTTTTGGAAATATCAGAAAGATGATTTATTATTAACTGATGACGCAGGAAATCAATGGATTGTTTTATCTAAATATGCGGATACTGGAAGAGAAGACCTAGCATTTGATAAACTGCTAATATGGAATTGGTTATATGGATATTTTGTTACGGATCAGCAATTGACTATATTAAAAGAATATGCAAATAAAAAGGTTAATTTAATTAATAGTGATATTGCCGAGATACCAGAATCGTATACTCTGTATAATAGAGAATATCCGTGGTCAAGTGGAAGCAAATCTGTTTTGGACTGGCAGTGGAAAACCATGGAATTAGAAACAGGAGAAACAAAATTGGTTGAAAGTATAGTCGAAGAACCTCAATTTTCTTGGGTAGACGCATTGCTAAAAGCTTATTCTGGAGAAGAAGGGGACGTGAAGGCAGAACAGGAATCAGAGAAAAAAATAGATGAATTTAATATTCCAACTGTAACCAAAACATATAAAAGAGAGGAACCGGTGACAATAAAGTTAGAAAGAATATTAAATGCTACACAAGATTTATTATGGGAGGAAGAATTTGATGCATCTAAGGAGGAGGTACTTTCGTATTCCTATCCATGTGCAGAAATTATAAACACATTGAAGCTTAGACAGAACAAATATGATGGATATTATTACGATGTAAATAATGAGCTCATAGCATTTGATACTGATTTGACAAATCAAAAAGCAGGATTGATTATTCGAAAAGACGCTTTGGATAAATTTTTAAAGCTTAAGAAATTTCATCTGGTGTGGTTTGTAAATGCTTCCAAAGAAATACATGATGAAAGCCGCAGAATTACTAAGTTTAAAGATTGGACAGGATTATTAGAATATACTGGTGATTCTATACAAGGTGAGTATTATATTGTAGAGTCTTGAATACAAAAAGCCAGATGCCATTACGGAGTTCAATCGTAACAATTACAAAGATAAGATTTAGAGACTTACGGTTTCGAAATTGCTTTATGTAGGCGGGCAGACAAATAAGAAATTGAGAAAGTTAGGAATCCAGACAGTTGGAGAGCTTGCAGAACCAGCTGAAAAAGGATCTTCCGCAGAAAAGGAACAGGGTATTCGGCACGAACAGATGCATATGAAATCTGCGTTCGATGATGGCTGCGAGTGAATCAATCCCAAAGCGGAGGTCTGTATATCCACAGATGATATAGATGCCGGCAAAGTAACTGTGATCAGCATCTTTAAGCATAGCACACCGCCTTGATGAGTTTGCTGAGAAACTCTTCGGAAACAGATGCATCTATTTCGATAGAAATGCCGTTTACCTGCATTTTGACATTAGAGCTGTTCGAGCGAATTTCAGGTTTTGTTATTTCTAACGAATGGACAGATTCCGAGAGAGCAGGGACAGAGACCGGCACAATGTCTGGAAGAGCCTGGTCAACAACTTCTTCTTTGAGAAGATGTTTCCAGTAGTTATAGGTGTGGAAAGAAAGATTATTCTGTTCACACCATTGTCGGACAGTAAGGCCGCTGGCTTTCTGATCAGCAAATCTGACGGTCCATTCCTGAAGATGAACCTGATGAAGTTTTTGTCTTGCATTCATGAAATGATCCTCCTGGATAAAATGAACACGAATCGCACAAATCGAGCGAATTGCACGAAGTCATGTTAGAAATGTTGTTGGAGCGATTATCTCAGAAATATGATAAGATGAAAAGGTACTGGTTATTGAGGATTAACCAAGATTATAAATCCGATAGTGAACTTCCGGTATGTAAAACAAAAACAGCGAATTATTATGTGCAAAATAAATGCTCATTCCTGCTGAAACACAGGCTTATGGCATATATAGACAAGCTAGTAGAGCAGTAGGCGAATGTGCTTGAATTTCGTGCGGAAAGCAGGTTGAATAAACCAGCGATAGAAAAAGAAGTATCTGAATATATTTTGCAGAAATTACAGGAACAGGGAAAAGGCAGAGTAGGTATCCGAACATATGCTAATAGAAGTCTTGGAGTATATCGGATGGAAATATCGGGATGAGGTAGAGGATATGCTGGAATTAGTGATTTATGGAATTGGACTTTTCTTGTGTACGCTGCTTATACAATACTTGCTTTATAAAATCCGGAAGAATCATAATCATGGAACAAATAGTATCTGGGTTGGAAACCGGGCGATTATTGTTTGGTGCGTTGTGGAAATTATGAATCATAATGTAGGGTATCTTGCTGCAATACTGGGATTTATCTGTGCGGATGAGGCTGGGAAGGCGGTGGGATGGCATTGAAGAGTAGGAGGAAAGTGATATGGTAGAAAATACGCTGTTTTCCGGCGAGTCAAAAAATGTTGAATATAAGATTACTGTACCAGAAAAAAGCGAAAAATACATGAAAACGGTGGTAGCTTTTGCCAATGGCAGAGGTGGTAAGATTGTTTTCGGAATAGATGATAAGACATTAGAAATTGTTGGAATGGATGTAGATAACATCTATAAGACGATGGATGCAATTACCAATGCAATTTCTGATTCCTGTGAGCCTGCTATCAGACCAGATGTAGCAATGCAGACAGTCAAGGATAAGACTGTGATTGTGGTAGAGGTATTTCCGGGTGCAGAGCGGCCGTATTATATCAAATCACAGGGGATGTTTAAGGGTACTTATGTGCGTGTGGCAGGCACCACCAGACATGTAGAAGATTACATGCTTAGAGAGCTAATGCTGGAAGGAAAGAACCGTTATTATGACAGTGAAATATGTCAGAATATGAAAATAACGGACGATGAAATTGAGAAACTTTGCAAAAGCATGAAGGAAACTGCAATACGAAATACATGGCAGGATAGCGAAAAAGCAAAGATTAAGGACGTTACCAAGAATGTGCTGATTTCATGGGGGATTCTGAAAGAAGAAGGTGGAAATGTATATCCGACTAATGCGTATGCACTCCTGACCGGACAGATGTTTCAGCAGCCTGCTATTCAATGTGGTGTATTCAAGGGAACTAATCGTGCGCATTTTGTTGATCGCAGAGAATTTGAAGGTTCCATTCAAGAACAGATGGAAGCTGCATACCAGTATGTCCTTGAAAAAATCAACATGGGAATGACAATAAAGGGCATGTATAGACAGGATGTGTATGAACTGCCTACGGACAGTATCAGAGAGTTGATTGCAAATGCCGTGGCTCATCGCAGCTACCTTGAGCCGGGAAATATACAGGTAGCATTGTTTGATGACAGATTAGAAGTGACGTCTCCAGGAATGTTATTGAATAATGTTACGATTGAAAAGATGATGGAAGGATATTCAAAGCCAAGAAATCCGGCAATTGCCAGAGCTTTTGCATATATGAAGATCATCGAAAAATGGGGGACGGGAATACCAAGATTGTTTGAAATATGCAGAGAATATGGATTGCCAAAACCTGAATTGATTGATTTTGATGGTGATTTCAGAGTAAATATGTATCGAAAAAGAAATACTGACACAGAAACTAACACAGAAACTAGCACTAAAACTGACAGAGAAACAATAGGTACTGATACAGAAACAGCAGAAAAAATACTTAAACTTATGAAAGAAGAGCCTGCAATTACAGCCAAAATGATTGCAAAGCAGCTGGAACTTTCTGTTAGTGGAGTTCGTTATCACATCAATAAATTGAAAAAAGATGGGGTTGTGGAGCATATTGGTTCTTCTAAGAAAGGTACATGGTTAATCCACAAATAAAATCAAAGAGTGATGAAATAGAACAAATAGGTGTAGCACTGGATGAGAAGTACAACAATTTAATTTATTCTGGTACTTGTTCAAGAAAGAGCGAAAAAGAATGCAAATATTTATAGATGCGGATGCTTGCCCGGTAGTAGGAATTGTCGAGAAAATTGCAAAAGCACATAATCTACCTGTGACGTTACTCTGTGATACGAATCATGTTTTATCATCTGATTACAGCGAAGTGATTATTGTAGGTGCAGGAGCCGATGCGGTAGATTATAAGCTGATAAGCATCTGCCGTAGAGGGGATATTGTTGTATCACAGGATTATGGTGTTGCGGCAATGGCATTGGGAAACGGACAAGCGGAGATGATGAGCGTTTTGCACAGTCATTCGAGAAGCTTATGCTGATGGCACAGGTGAAGGAAGGTGAGCAAAATGGGACTGTTTAAGAAGAAAAAACTCAACAGTTGTATGATAAGAAAAATAAAAAACCTGTTATCAAAGCAAGCATTTGTAATGGTGAGCAGGTAGCAGATTTTAAGGATATACATACAGGTAAGATAGATGAGGTGATGCTGATAAAACGTCCGGCAGACAGTAAGCGCTTAATTGGTTCTTTCCATACTTAGTTGAAATTGATGTGTTAAAGTTATATAATACATTCA
>OBAE01001558.1_pt1 | contig 11468 bp, 12 predicted proteins | sample 1517641 | NCBI WGS metagenome assembly OBAE01 (sample SAMN04571701, study PRJEB22368) | human gut metagenome | biome: human gut; material: stool | host: Homo sapiens | place: Luxembourg | collected 2012-08-30 | reverse complement strand
CAGACCTCTATGTTCTCTTCTTTGAGCCAGCCTGTAAGCTCCTCAAATGTAAGCACGCAGTCGATTGCACCTGCGTAAGCGTCAGCCTCTGCCTTTTTTGAAAGGCACGGACCGATGAATACGGTGTGACAGCCGGGATATTTCTTCTTTAGTATCTCTCCGTGTGCAAGCATGGGCGATTTCACCTGTGCAAGATAGGGGAGAGCCTGAGGGTAATATTTCTGTATAAGCGTATTTACCGTGTGACAGCACGAGCTTATGATTATTTTATGCTCGCCGTCCGCAACCAGCTTTTCATACTGCTCGGTAACAAGCTGTGCGCCCTCGGCGGTTTCCTCCGCTCCTGCAAAGCCCAGCTTTTTAAGAGCGTCGTTTAAAGCGGTTATGCCGATACCGTCATAGTTTGCCACAAATGACGGAGCAATGCTGACATAAACGGGAGTGCCGGAGGCAATAAGCTCTTTCGCTTTGCCAACATCGTTTCTTATCTGCTTTGCGTTCTGCGGACAGGCTACAAAGCACATACCGCACAGAATACATTCGTCCTCGACAATGTTCGCCTGTCCGTCAGAAAAACGGATAGACTTTACCGGACAGTGTCTTATACATTTATAACAGTTTTTGCAGTTGGATTTCTTCAGCCGTAAATAACTCATAGATTACACCTTGCCATAAGTTTTAGCAGTGAATTTTTCCGCATTCACAATAAAGCGCTCGTGAGAGCCCTTGCCGATAATATCCTTTTCATCCCTTGCAACGACCTCAAATACAAGCCTGCGGTTGTCGATTTCGGTAAGGACCGCCTCTGCGGTAACATTCATACCGACGGGAGTAGCGGCAATGTGTGCAACATCCAGCTTTGTGCCGACAGTGGTCTGTCCGTCCTCAAGCTGTCCTTCAAGCGCCGTACAAGCTGCTTTTTCTATAAGTGCAATCATCGCCGGAGTAGCGAAAACCTTAAGTGATCCGCTGCCCATTGTGACAGCCGTGTTTGTGTCATCGACCTTAACTTCCGCTTTTCCTTTTGTTCCTGTTGTGAGCATTTAAAATTCACCGTTCCTGTTTATTTTTTTGTACCGCCGTCAGTCAAGACAGACAAGTACCTTTTCGTCAAATATCTGCTGGAAGTTGTTTTCGTTTACTCCGCAGATTATTTCATCGTCTATTTTTATCGTAACGCCGTCTGTGCATCTTCCAAGACAGAAAGCGGCGCCGAGGTTTACCTTATCCCCGATATTGTGGTTTGCTATGTAGTCCTTTGCAAGCTCGATTATTTTGTACGAGCCTTTTAAATGGCATGAGCTGCCGACGCAGATGCTGATGTTCTTCATAATACTGTTTCCTTTCAAATAAAGCGGAGCGTATCAGAAAATGTGACCGTCCCTGATCTCAAACTCCAGATTTTGTGAAAGCACCGCAAGAGAAGCCGCCAGGTTTTCATACTGGACGATTACGCCGGATGGCACGGACAGATGTACGGAGGTAAAGTTCCATATTGCAAGTATTCCGCACGCTACCATTTCGTCACAGACCTGCTGGGCATATTCGGGCGGAACGCAGATTATACCGATATGAATTTTAAGTCTTGAGCATAGATCCGACATTTTTTCTGCCGGAAGTATACACTTACCGTCAATAATGCTCTCGTCCGTATCGAATGCCGCTACTATATCAAGGCCATAGCGTTCAAATTCCTTATACGCAAGGAGCGCCTGTCCAAGCTTTCCCGCGCCTGCGATTACTGCCTCTTTCGTATTGTCATATCCGAGAAAACTCTCAAGGTCACGGATAAGTTCTTCGGCAACATAACCCGTTTTTGGCTTGCCTCCGGTAAGACTTACCGCTGCCAGGTCTTTGCGGACCTGCACCTCGTTCAGCTTAAGGTCGTTTGCAACAGTCGTTGCCGAAATGTTGCGGACGCCATCGGTCTGCTTTTTCTTAAGATAATCAAGATAGAATGGCAATCTCCTCAGTGCTTGCTTAGAAATTGTACCGTTCATTTGTTCTGCCTTTCTGTGCGGAAGATATAGTTCTTCCGTCTGTCTATACATATATTATTATATTAAAAATTGTAAGTCCTGTCAACCGATTTCGGCAAAATCGTTAAAATTTTATCGAATTGACGGACGAATAGTACAAGACGGGTAAAAACATACTTGAAATGCCGTTTGAAAGAATGTTTTTTGTAATTCCGCACAATAACATAACACTGTTATGTCACTGTTTTGGTGCAATGCTATGAAATGTTGTCAGGGGTATTGACATTATCACGGATATAGGTTAAGATAACAGTGTTATGTAAAATCTCTGCGGAAAGGAAGCGCCTTTATGAGCGATAACGAAACAAGACAAAAGCTGATAGACAGCGCAAAGAAAGAGTTCTTTGAAAACGGCTTCGCAAAAGCCTCGCTCAGAAAAATCTGCACAAATGCAGGTGTCACGACAGGCGCTTTGTACTTCTTTTTCAAAAACAAGGACGATTTGTTCAGTGCAATTGTTGCACCTCCGCTTTTAAAGCTGAAAGAGATGTTGCTAGAGCATAACCGTGAGGACGAGGAGTATTTAGGCTCGCAGGACAAGCAGACGAGGAGTGTAGAAAATCAGCTTTCAACTCATAAAGAGGCAGTCACTATGGTGGGCTGTCTTTATGATAATTATGACGCATTCCTGCTGCTGCTCACAAAGTCGCAAGGCTCGGTCTACGAAAACTGCGTCGATGAATTTGTTGCACTTATGGAAGTGGGCTTTCGCTCAAGTGCCGAGGCGCTGCTTAAGAATATGCCCGGCTATCATGTTGACGAGTATATGCTCCATTGGCTCGCCCATATGGATATAGAGATGTTCATACATCTGCTTACCCATGTTCCCGAAAAGGAGAATGGTCTTGCGTATGCCGAGAAAATGATCGGCGCAATGGTAAAGATGTGGTTTGATCTGTTGTTTGTAAAAGATGAATAATGCTGACCGCCTTACACGGCGGTCATTAAAAGCACCATAGGATAACACTGTTATGTTAGCGATAACTAATACGGTTAGATAAAACTAATAATGATACGGGAGGACAAAGAGATGTATCTTGAAGTAAAAGACGTAAAAAAGAGCTACGGCTCAGACGCAGGCTACACACAGGTATTGAAGGGTGTGACCACAAGCGTTGAAAAGGGAGAAATGTGCGTAATACAGGGAACGAGCGGTTCAGGCAAATCGACGCTGCTTAACTGCATAGGCGGTCTTGACATTATGGACAGCGGCTCTGTAAAGGTTGACGGCACGGAAATATTCGGGCTTAAGGCTGACGCTCTGGCGAAGTACAGAAAGGCAAACCTCGGCTTTATATTCCAGTTCTACAACCTCGTACCTAATCTTACTGTCGAGGAAAATATTCAGGTATGCGAGTACCTTACCGATAAGCCGCTTGATATGAACGAGCTTCTCGATACGCTCGGACTTACAGAGCACCGCAAGAAGTTCCCATCACAGCTCTCCGGCGGTCAGCAGCAGAGATGCGCTATAGCAAGAGCACTGATAAAGAACCCGAAGCTCCTGCTGTGTGACGAGCCAACGGGTGCGCTTGATTCAAAGACTTCGAGGGATATACTTGTGCTTCTCGAACAGGTAAACAGGAAATATGGCACAACAATGCTGATAGTAACGCATAACAACGCTATAAAGAATATGGTACACAAGGTGATAATCTTAAAGGATGGACTTATCAAAAAGGATTATTACAACGAAACGCTTATACCTGCCGCTGAGCTGGAGGATCTTTAATATGAACAAGGTGCTTTCAAAAAGAATACCGAGGGAGTTTAAGTCTAATCTCACTAAGTACATCGCACTGCTGCTTTTGATAGTGCTTTGTATGTATCTGGTGACAGCGATGGTGGCAAGTTCGGAAACAATTATTGTCAGAACAGACGAGCATAATGCCGCAAATCACGTTGAGGACGGACAGTTCACAACGTTCTTGCCTCTGACAAACGAGCAGGAAAAGGATATTACCGACAAGGGCGTTACTCTTGAACGTATGTACAGCCTTGATATAAAGGCTGAGGACGGTTCAACTCTCAGAGTGATGAAGAACCGTAAAAATATCGATCTTGTCGAGCTTATAAGCGGCGAATATCCGTCAAAAGACAACGAAGCAGTAGTCGAACGCAGATATGCGGAAGAACACAGCCTTGATGTCGGCAGTAAGCTGACAGTCGGCGGTACGGAGTATACCGTATGCGGCACAGGCACATCTCCCGACTATGACGCACCGTATCAGAATATGTCCGATATGGCTGTATCAAGCAAAAATTTCGGTATTATCTTTGTTACCGACAGCGAGTATGAAAGAGTGTCGGACAGTTCAAAGTCGGCGCAGACTTTTACATACGGCTATCTTCTCGGAAATGATATGACCGATGATAAGCTGAAAGAGCTTATAGAGGATTTTGATTTTGACTATACGAAGGTTACCGACAAGTATTATCTTGAAACGGTAAACGAGGCGCTTGAAAAGCGTACCGAAATAGAAAACGGCATCAATGATTTAGCCGAAGGTGCGGACAAACTACATGACGGTCTTAAAGATCTGTCGGACGGAGCGGATACGCTGTATGACGGTATGAATGATTTGTCGGACGGCTCGGATAAGCTGTATGACGGACTTAAGACTCTATATGACGGAACAGTACAGCTCCATAGCGGTATGACAAGCATATATGAAGGCGCATCGGCTCTTGACAAGGGCCTTGGCAAATTGTCGGGCGGTGCTTCTTCGCTGAACGTTGCAATAGCAGGAGCAGATTCCGCAGGGCTTATCCCTCCCACAATGAATGCTCTTGTAAGCGGTGCGGACAGCCTTGCTTCAGGACTTAAAAGTGCACAAAGCGGCTCGTCTGAGCTTGTATCCGGCATAAGCAGTGCAAATAGAGGAGCAGAGCAGTTATCGACAGGCGCAACCGATGCGGTAAACGGAGCAAAGGAGCTTGCAAATGGCGTAAAAGACGCTAAGAACGGCGCTAAAGAGCTTGCAGACGGAGCGAAAGACGCAAAGGACGGAGCGGGTGAGCTTGCAGACGGTATACACGAGCTTAAAAGCAATATCGGAAAACTGCTCGATGCAGCTTTCGACCTTGATCTGACCAACCTCACATCGTTTGTGAAAAGAGCGGATAACGTCCGTATCGCAGGTGCGGCAGGCGATGTCGTAATGAATAAGTACGGCGGACTTGCGGCGTGCGTAATTCTTATGGCGCTGTTTGCCTATGTAATATCCGTATTCGTTGTTCATCAGATAAACAGGGAGAGCAGTGTAATAGGTGCATTGTACGCTCTCGGAGTAAGTAAAGGCGCACTTATAAGGCACTACATAATGCTCCCCACGATAATAGCGTTCATTGGCGGCGTACTCGGCTCGGCGATAGGCTTTTCCCCTATGTCGATACAGTCACAGCTTGCAGACAGCTACTCGTATTTTTCACTGCCCGATTTTCAGACGGTAATACCGCTTTACCTTGTGATATATGCCGTTGTCATTCCTCCCGTGATAGCGGCAACAGTGAATGCGCTCGTTATAAACAGACGTCTTTCCGCACCGGCGCTGTCGCTTATGAGAAACGAGCAGAACGTAAGGAATATCAGCCGTATGGAGATAAAGAGCGGCGGCTTTGTAAGAAAGTTCAGAATACGTCTGCGTGAGATGAGAGCGAATATCACGGTTGCGGCTTGTATGTTCGTTTCAATGCTCATTCTTATGCTCGGACTTGACTGCTATTCAATGTGTAATAACGTAACAACAGATACGCTTGCAGGCGCAACATACGAGTATATGTATACGCTTAAATACCCGACTTCCGAAGTTCCCAATGGCGGCGAAGCGTGTTATGTCAAATCGCTTGCAAAGGAAAAGGACGGCTACACGCTTGATATTACGGTAATAGGCATAGACAGCGATAATCCGTATTATAACGTTGATGTGAAAAAGGGAAAAAGCATTGTCACAGCGTCATTATCGGTAGCCCAGAGATACGGAGTAGCCGAAGGCGATAAGTTCATTCTTACCGATGAGGCGGGGGATACCGACTATGCTTTCACAGTCGGCAGTATAAGCGATTATTCCGCAGGACTTGCCGTGTTTATGGATATTGACAGTATGAGAGAGCGTTTCAGACAGGACGATGATTACTACAATATGGTGTTGTCCGACAAAGCGCTTGATATAGACGAGGGCAGAATTTACTCGGTAACGACAAAGTCGGATATTGAACGCTCGTCAAAGATATTCAGCGAGCTTATGAGCGGAATGGTTATAACGCTTGTCGGCACATCGGCTGTAATTTTTGTAGTGGTAATGTATCTTATGATTGGCGTGATGATAGACAGAAGTTCGTTCGGCATTTCACTGCTGAAAACCTTCGGTTACAGCAAAAAAGACGTGAAGAAGCTGTACCTTGACGGCAATGCAATCACTATAGCAATATCGGCAATAATCTGCTTACCGCTGTCAAAGCTTGTTATGGACAGAATATATCCTTCGTTTATCCCTAACGTTGCCTGCGGAATAAACCTCAATTTTGCGTGGTATTTATATCCTGCTTTGTTTATCGCCGTTATGCTGATATATCTTCTCACAAGCACGCTTCTTGTAAGAAAGCTGAACAAAATCACACCCGCTGAGGTGCTGAAAAACAGAGAGTAAGAGAAAAAGCAGAATATAAAATTGCTCCCGACTGTATCAGCCGGGAGCGGTTTTAGTATTCGATTTATTTAAGCCAACTCTTCCGCCAACTCATCAATCTGTGCCACGCTTGCATCATTCAGCGCACAGGTGATCTTGACCGTCTTGTCAAGGATATTAAGCTCCTTCGACTTTTCAAACATACCTGCCATGACCTTAGCCGCCATAGGCGCCCATGCACCGTTTTCGATAAACGCAACAGTCCTCTTCTGATAGTTTCTCTCGGTAAGACCCTCAATGAACGTTCTCATAAACGGGAACACATCCGCATTATAGGTGGGCGTTGCAAGCACCAGCTTGCCATAAGCAAATGCGTCCGAGATCGCCTTGGACATATCGCATCTTGCAAGGTCTGTGATAATAACATCAACATTCTTTGTCTTCAGCTTGTCATATAAAAGCTCTGCGGCTTTCTTTGTGTTGCCGTAGATTGAAGCGTAAGCTATCATAACGCCGTCCTTTTCGGGAACGTATGACGACCACTTGTTGTAAAGATCGAGATAGTGTGCAAGGTTTTCACTCAGCACAGGACCGTGTAACGCACAGATTTTCTCTATATCAAGCGTAGCGGCCTTCTTGAGAAGCGCCTGAACCTGCGCACCGTATTTTCCCACAATGCCGATATAATATCTGCGTGCCTCATCATCCCATGCCTGCTCGCTGTCGGGTGTGCCGAACCTGCCGAAACCGTCCGCAGAGAACAGGATCTTGTCCTTTTCGTCGTAGGTGACCATGACCTCCGTACCATAGGAGCGAATACAAAAGACAGAACGTGACTGCCAAGCGTCAGAGTATCGCCCTCTTTTACGGTAAGCGTGTTTGTTATGGTAAGGTCGGGGAAAAATCCCTTTATCATCGTGAATGTCTTTGCGTTGCCGACTACCGTTGTATCGGGATAGAATTTCAGAAACTCCGCAATACTTGCCGAATGGTCAGGCTCCATATGCTGAACCACCAGATAATCCGGTTTTCTGTCGCCAAGCTCCGTTTTTACCTTTTCAAGCCATATTGCCGAAAAGTTTATATCGACAGTATCCATAACCGCCGTCTTTTCGTCAAGAATGACATAAGAGTTGTAGGAAATGCCGTCAGGCACTTTGTACTGACCTTCAAACAGGTCGATTGTGGTGTCGTTTACACCGACATATTTTACGTCTTCTGAGATAAACATATTAAAATTCTCCCTTCTTTTTCAAGAAATCTACAGATATTTTAACACATCTGAAATAAAAAATCAATAGGTAAATTCAAATAAATTCACGGTTTACAAAGAAATCAGTATTTATTATCATTGTTCTTCCGCTTTTCCTCGATATGTCGCACACGTTCTTCAAAATGCTCCTTCAGCATCTCGTTTTTCTCGTTCGCCTTGTCCGAGATTGCATCATACCTGTCAACCACATTATCGCTTATCTTAACAAAGTTTTCGGTAAGCCTTTCCTTTACCGTATCGATTTTTGAAGCGTCACCGCTGTTATCTGCCGTTATCGGTGCATTTTTATCAACGCTTCGGCTTTCGTCCGTATGCCGAAGAAGCATAGCAACTCCCAGTACAAGTGTGGTAAGGTAGACGATAACGCCCGAACAGGTTATTATTATCAGCTTATCGCTTTCGCTAAGCCACATCGCATATACCGTAAGCGAACGGATAAGAGTAACTGCGGAAACGCCTGCGTCCGCAAGAGAAATGTTTCGTATAGCGCTGAGAAGCGGCGAGCGGTGCTTCTGCACTTTTATAAGGTTGATTATCGCACGGGCAAGCTTTATGACCGTGTACACAGCTATACTTGCGATGACAAGCCGTGCGTATTGCCGTGCCGTATTGTGTATCATACTGTACAGCTCGATAAGCATAAGTACCACGCTCATGATAATAAACATCATACCGGTAAACCGCATTACATATACTTCCGACACAACCTGTATGCCCTTGTCCAGCTTTTTCTCATACGATACAGCCATATAACGCATCACGGCAAGCAGACCGTAATACACGCACAGTATCATAAACCATATCGAGCCGTAGAACAGACCGAGAACGCCGTTGTATGCGGCATAGGCGACATTCAGCGTCAGCGAGCCTGCAGTGTACAGCACTATCCGAAAACGCTTGCTTTGCGTGAACAGGCGGATAAATTCTTTCAGCCTGAGCCTGTGTTTTTTCAGTTTATCCGCCTCCCTTTGAGAAATTAAGTGCCGTCACAATTTATAACCGTGACGGCATAGCTTGCTATTATATTTTACCTTATCCGCACAGAAAATGCAAATATCATATCATTCATCATAGCTGTCAAGGAAGTGATGCTTTTCTCCTCCCTTTTTCCACGCAATGACAGTATCGATATTCACGTTTTCAACGCTCTTGAAAATATGCTTTTCAACCTCAGGATTTGTCTGCTTCAGCTTTGCAATAAGCTGTTTTATCTCCACACGCTTTGAACGGTTCTCCTCGTTGTTGCAGGTAGTGCAGGTGTCCGTGAATTTGCAGGCACACTGTATAAAGTGCAGACCGTTGTAGTCTCTCCACGCTTTTATATCGTCCTCACGCACAAGGTACAGCGGACGTATAAGCTCCATTCCCTCAAAGTTCGTGCTGTGGAGCTTCGGCATCATCGTCTGTATCTGAGCGCCGTACAGCATACCCATAAGTATCGTTTCAATCACATCGTCATAGTGATGTCCGAGCGCTATCTTGTTACAGCCGAGGCTCTTTGCATAGTTATACAGATGACCTCTCCTCATCCTCGCACAAAGATAACAGGGAGATTTTTCAATGTTATAAACAGAATCGAAAATGTCCGACTCGAATATCTCTATCGGTATTTTCAGCTTGCGTGCGTTCTCCTCGATAACATTCCTGTTTGCCGTACTGTAGCCTGGGTCCATTACGATAAATTTCACCTCGAACGGAAAATCACTGTGGCGGTGAAGCTCCTGGAACAGCTTAGCCATCAGCATCGAATCCTTACCGCCCGAAATACATACGGCGATACGGTCGTTTTCCTTTACAAGTTCATACTGCTTTACAGCCTTTGTGAATGCCGCCCATATCTTTTTGCGGAACTTCTTTTGCAGGCTCTGCTCGACACGCTTTGAAACCTCGTCAGCCTGTTCCTTCTGCATTACAGCAAGAAGCCATGCGGCATATCCGCCCGAAAGCGAATAAGCGTCATAGCCCATTTCCGATAATTGTTCTGCGGTATCTACGCTGAATTTTCCTCTTGCACAGCAGATAATCAGCTTCTGAGTTTTGTCCTCAGGCGGTGCGGCTAAAAGCTCTTCTGCCGAAACCGATACAGCACCCTCCATAACGCCGTACAGCTTTTCCTGCTCACTGCGTGTGTCATATAAAATATAGCTGTCGGGGGAGAGCCTTTCAAGCTCGCTTACGGTTATTTCCAAAGTTATTTTCCTTTCCTTATGCCATTGTCAGCACATGGCTGAATAAGTACAGCAGACCCATATATGACAGCGTGCCTGCCGCCATGCTTACGAAAGTGTTATGCCACAGCTTGTAGCTTCCGCCCGTTATAGCAACGGCAAGAAGTCTTGGAATTCCTACGCCGAACATATTGTCACCGATGTCCTTCAGGCAGTAGATTATAAGTATCGACATTATCATAGCCGGGAGCGACTTTTCTATGCGTTCGAGCCACTTCGGCATTTTCCTGTTGCCGTGAAAGATCACAAAGGGCAGCGCACGCAGTGAGAATGTGATAACAGCACTGATAACTATCGCTATCACCATCTGCAAAGGCGTCATAGGAGTTGTTGTCATATCTTCCGCTCCTCCTTTTCATCGGTGATAATATCTTCCGGAGAAGTAACTATCTCTGTTTTTTCATCTGCCGTTTTTATTTCATCGTTATCCTTTCCGCCCTTTTTCTTACCGAAGTTTGTATTTGTTATCAGCAGTAAAAGCGCTGTGGATAAGAGCAGAGCAGGGAGCATAAAGCTGTTCTGACCGAAGATCAGCAGGCACAGTACGCCTACACCAAGACCGATAAGCGCAGGGGAGTGCCTGTCGGCGTGTTCCCACTTGTCGATAAAGATAATGACGAACAGCGCCGTCATACAGAAGTCAACACCCTCAAGCTGAAACGGGAGAAGCTGTCCGATAACGCTTCCCAGTACCGAAAAGAACGTCCAGTAGAAATGGCTGAAAAGCGCAACGCCGAACATAGTGCTGTGCTTGTCAGCCTCCGGCATATAGTCGAGCGTAGTGTTTACCGCATACGTTTCATCCGTCATCGAATGTATCATATACAGCTTACGCTTTCCCATAGCGCTGAAATCCTTCAGAAATGTAAGGCTGTAGAAGCTCTGCCTGCTGTTTACAAGCAGAACAGTGAGCGCCACCGTAAGTAGTGACGCTCCGCTGCTGAAAAATGTTATAAGTAAGAACTGGCAGGTTCCGGAGTATAGGAACAGACAGGAGAACAGCGAGTAGTACCACTGATACCCTGCCTCCGCCATCATCATTCCGTATGCCATACCTAAAAACAGATAACTGCACAGTACAGGCAGGCTCTTTATGAAAGAGTGCCTGATAAGTTGCTTTTTTGTCATTTGGTTTATGAAGCCGCCCTTCCGTAAATACTGAGTATCTTGTCCTCGACCGCACGGGCAAGCGCATTGTGTCCGTTCTCGTCAAGATGTTCGCAGTCTATACTGCTTGGTTTTGCGTGGTCGGAGGCGGCAAGTATATCTGTACCGTGCTTTCTTGCGACCTTTGCAAAGG
>OBAE01001543.1_pt1 | contig 11573 bp, 10 predicted proteins | sample 1517641 | NCBI WGS metagenome assembly OBAE01 (sample SAMN04571701, study PRJEB22368) | human gut metagenome | biome: human gut; material: stool | host: Homo sapiens | place: Luxembourg | collected 2012-08-30 | reverse complement strand
AAGAGCAAATAAACTGTTAAAAGACAGCGAACATCACAGTCGGCTTCCACAGCAGAATACGAAGAGATGCTGAAAGACAAGGAAACACCGGTCATGAGACGCCGTCTGGTGAGTTCCGTTTTTCTTTTGATTCCGCTCATGTATTTCTCCATGGGCCATATGATGTGGGGATGGCCGCTGCCGAAATTCTTTGAAGGAAACCACATCGCAATGGGACTGGTACAGCTCCTGCTTACCATTGCGGTCATGGTCATCAACCAGAAATTCTTTATCAGCGGTTTCAAGAGCCTCTGGCATAAAGCACCGAACATGGACACGCTGGTAGCGCTTGGTTCTACCGCATCGTTTGTATACAGCGTCTACGCCCTGTTTGCCATGACGGGAGCGCAGGTACAGGGGGACATGGATGCAGTCATGAGCTATATGCATGAATTTTACTTCGAGTCCGCAGCCATGATTCTGACCCTGATTACCGTCGGAAAAATGCTGGAGTCGATTTCCAAAGGAAAAACGACCGATGCGTTAAAGAGTCTGATGAAGCTGGCTCCGAAGACCGCTGTTCTCTTAAGAGACGGAAAAGAAGTGGAAGTCGGCATTGATCAGGTGAAAAAGGGCGATCATTTCATCGTCCGCCCGGGCGAAAATATTCCGGTGGACGGCGTTGTCCTGGAGGGAACGAGTGCCGTCAACGAATCCGCGCTGACTGGCGAGAGTGTTCCGGTGGATAAAGAGGCCGGCGACCGCGTATCGGCGGCGACCTTAAACCAGTCCGGTTTCCTGACCTGTGAGGCGACGAGAGTCGGAGAAGACACAACACTCTCCCAGATCATTCAGATGGTCAGCGATGCGGCAGCGACAAAAGCGCCGATCGCCAAAGTGGCTGATAAAGTTTCCGGTATTTTTGTGCCGGCCGTTATCTGTATTGCACTTGCTACGATTGTGATCTGGCTGTTTGCAGGAGAGAGCGTCGGCTTTGCTCTTGCAAGAGGTATTTCCGTTCTCGTTATCAGCTGCCCGTGTGCGCTCGGTCTTGCAACACCGGTTGCGATCATGGTCGGAAACGGAATGGGAGCAAAACACGGAACGATGTTCAAAACCGCAGTTTCTCTCGAGGAGACAGGAAAAACACAGATCGTTGCACTCGATAAGACTGGAACCATCACAAGCGGAGAGCCGCAGGTAACCGATCTTATCCCGGCGGACGGTGTAAGTGAGGAGGAGCTTTTAAAAGGTGCCTTTGCACTGGAGCACAAAAGTGAGCATCCGCTGGCCCGTGCGATTCTTGCACTTGCAGAGGAAAAAGGCCTGGCCCGCGAAGAAGTCAGTGATTTCTCTGCGCTTCCTGGAAACGGCCTTGTGGCAAAACGGAACGGAAAAGAGCTCTGCGGAGGCAACCGCGCACTGATTACGAAAAAAGCGGTTCTCTCGAAACAGATGGAAGAGCAGGCAGCAAAACTTTCCGAAGAAGGAAAGACACCGCTGTTCTTCAGTGAAGACGGAAAGATGCTCGGTATGATCGCGGTTGCGGATGTCATCAAAGAGGACAGCCCGCGTGCGGTGAAAGAGCTGCAGAATATGGGAATCCGTGTCGTGATGCTGACCGGAGACAATGAGCGCACCGCGCGTGCCATCGGCGCACAGGCAGGTGTGGACGAAGTCATCGCAGGCGTTCTGCCGGATGGAAAAGAAGCGGTCATCAGCCGCCTGAAAGAAAAAGGAAAAGTAGCGATGGTAGGAGACGGCATCAACGATGCACCGGCTCTGACCAGTGCGGATATCGGTATTGCCATCGGAGCAGGAACCGATATCGCGATCGATGCGGCAGACGTTGTCCTGATGAAGAGCCGCCTCTCCGATGTACCGGCAGCGATCCGCTTAAGCCGTGCGACCCTCAGGAACATTCACGAGAATTTGTTCTGGGCCTTCATTTACAATATCATCGGTATTCCGCTGGCTGCGGGCGTATGGATCCCGCTGTTCGGCTGGAAGCTGAACCCGATGTTCGGTGCGGCGGCGATGAGCCTTTCGAGCTTCTGCGTTGTGACAAACGCCCTGCGTCTGAATCTGTTTCGGATGCACGACGCGTCAAAAGATAAAAGAATCAAAAACGAAATTCCAAAGGAGGATCTGAACATGACAACAGAACAGGGAATGGTAAAAACCATGACAATCGAGGGCATGATGTGCGGCCACTGCGAGGCAAGAGTGAAGAAAACACTTGAGGCAATCGAGGGTGTTGCATCCGCAGAAGTAAGCCATGAAAAAGGAACAGCCGTTGTAACACTGACAGCTCCGGTATCAGACGATGTGCTGAAAACAGCCGTAGAGGCACAGGATTACACCGTAAAAGGAATCCAGTAAAACAGGAAACATTGAGAAAAGGGAAACGCGCCTGGAATGAAAATTTCCGGGCGCGTTTCCTTTTTTTACCAGATATAGCAAAAATATTGCAATTTGTTCGGAATTTTCGTGACAAAAGGACAAAAATCCGTTAGGATAGAGAAAAAGAAGAGCAAAAACAAAAGGGTTTTTAGGATCAGGAGGTTTTTACATTATGACAGAGTACAGACTTGCAAAGCCGGAAGAGTGGGAGGACTGCATCGAACTTGCAAACTACGTGTTCAGCACGGCACACCGTCCGCACGACTTTGAGCAGTTAATTCCAAGGGTTTATCAGGCAGGACCGGAAATGGCACGGATCCACCGCGTCGCTGTTGCGGAAAACGGCAGACTCCGGGCCGAGATTGCGGTGCTTCCGCAGCAAATGGCAGCAGGGGGTAAGCTGCTCCGCGCAGGATATGTAGGAAGCGTTTCCGTGCATCCAAAGGCAAGGGGCGAAGGCCACATGAAGCGTCTTCTTGGCGACTGGATTACGGATCTGGAAGGAACGTGTGATCTTCTGGCACTGGACGGTCAGAGACAGCGGTATGCCTACTTTGGCTTTACGCCGGGAAGTGAAAAATACACGTTTTACCTGGATGTGGCAAATGTGCGCCATACCTGGAAAAACGGGGAACTCTCCGCTTACACCTTTGCGCCGCTGTTTCCGGAAAACGGCGAAGCGGACGAAGAGGCGGCAGCATTTGCAAAGAAGCTGAATGAGGAAAAACCGCTTTACGTGGTAAGAGAGGATGTGAAAGCCTGCCTGAAAACGTTCGGCGAGCAGGCAATTGCAATCTGGAAAAACGGTGAGCGGATCGGATATCTGGCACTTTGCGGCGGAAACCAGGTTGTGGAAGCAGAAGTGTTGGAGGAACAGGATTTCGTTCCTGCAATTGCCGCTTATTTAAAAGAAAATGCGCTTGACTCTCTTTTCATTTCCATTCCGGTGTATGAGACCGGAAAAGCAGCAGCGTTATCGGAAGTCTGCGAAAGCTTCACAAAAGAGCGCTGCGGTTCCGCGATGTACCGTATTTTCCAATTTGCAGACGTCATCGAGGCAATGCTGACCATGAAAGCAGAGACGATGGGCATCAGCGATGGAACGTGGTTCGCCGTACTGGAGGGACAGCCGCTGACCGTGACGGTAAAAGATGGAACTGTGACCGTGACACGGGAAGCCCATCCGGGGGCAGATGTACTCAACCGGGAGCAGGCGCAGGAACTGCTTCTTTCACCGCTGGCAAGTAAGGGAAGCAAGGTTCCATCTGAAATCTGGAAGAACATTCCATCCGACTGGTTCCCGCTTCCGTTGTACTGTGCGACGGCAGACGAATTTTAGGCAATGACTGTTGGGAGGCAGAGAAATATGAACGAGACAGAGAAACGAGACAGAAGAGACGAAAAAGAAGAAATCCGGTACCATGTGATTTTCTACGGCCAGGTGCAGGGCGTGGGGTTCCGTTACCGGGCGTATTATGCTGCCTACCAGCTCGGACTGACCGGCTGGGTGAGAAACTGCTGGGATGAGACGGTGGAGATGGAGGTGCAGGGTGATGAGGAGACGATCACGGAGATGATCAAAAGGATCCGCACCTCCAGCTACATCGAAATCACGGATGCAAAATGGACGAAGATTCCGCTGGAATCGGAATTCGGTTTTCATATCCGTTGATCAGGGCTGCTTTTTCTCTTTTTCCGGAATTTCGACAAGAATGATATCGTTGCCGATCTGGCAGATGCGGTCCCATGGGATCACAAAATCCTCGCCGTGGCAGAAAAAGCCGCAGAATTTCACAGGACCCGGAAGAACGAGTCCGGTAAGATGTCCCGTTTTTGGATTGAATTCCACATCAATCGGACAGCCGAGCGTTTTGCAGGTACAGATATTGATAACTTCTTTCTGGCGGAGATCTACAACGCGCATGCGGTGCTCCTTTTTACAGATTCCTATGGAAAAACATATGCGAAAATGTTGCTGCAGTTGACTTGAATTTCACGGAAAAATGCGTATACTGTAAAAGTAGAAAACTTTCCGAAATACTTATTTAGAAACGAGGACGAAAGATATGAGATGTCCATTTTGTAATCAGGATAATACCCGGGTTGTGGATTCACGCCCGATTGAAGACAGCAATGCGATCCGCCGCCGCCGGATGTGCGATGTCTGCGGCAGACGCTTTACGACATACGAAAAAGTGGAGACGATCCCTTTGATCGTCATCAAAAAAGATATGAACCGCGAGCAGTATGACCGCTCGAAAATCGAGACCGGCATCCTGCGCGCCTGCCACAAACGGCCGGTGTCCGCCGAGAAGATCAACGAGATGGTCAACAAGGTGGAGACGGAGCTTTTCAACGGCGAGGAACGCGAGATTCCAAGCTCTGTGATCGGAGAGAAGGTCATGCATTACTTAAAAGACCTGGATCAGGTAGCGTACGTCCGTTTTGCGTCGATTTACCGCGAGTTCAAGGATGTCAACACGTTCATGGACGAGCTGAAAAAGATGCTCGACAAATAGCGGGAGGCAAAAAAATGGAAGTGTCGAACTATATTAAAATGCGCGATCAGATGCAGGAGCGCTTTCTGACGTACGATCAGAAGGAGATCGAAGGGAAGTATGGCTTTGCCTTTGATGACGATTATTTCTATGTGCCGTACCTTTTTGAGGAGTGGAGAGTGAACCGCCATACCGGCGTTGTAGAGGGCTCAAAAGACCATTTTCTTCATGTGCACCAGGGCAGTTTCAATGAGACACTGACGATTTTCGACCTGCTCTGCTGCGGAAAGAAGGAGATTGTGCTCGCCGGCACGTATGCGCGCACCAATTCCTTAAAGGGAACGATCAAAGGCCGCACGATTGCGTCCGGCGTTCACGACAGCCGCGCCGCACGGTATGACGGGCATGTGGAACAGCTGAAAAAAGCATGCGTTTCCCTTAGCGGAAAACCATATTCCCCGGGAGACGCTGCTTTTGTTTTTCATGTCTTTCCGTTTCTGCCGCTCGTCTTCCAGTTCTGGGAGTCCGATGAGGAATTCCCGCCGGTGCTGAAGTTTATGTGGGATGAAAACGTCCTCGATTATCTGCGGTTTGAGACGCTGTATTACGTGATGGGAGACTTCCTGGACGCACTGGATCAAGCCTTCGATGCATGTAAAACAGAAGCCTGATACCTTTTGTGAGACAAAATCTTACGAAAATTTTCCGAATGTTTATAAAAATTTCAGTATACGAATCCCCTGGTTTAATGCTATAATGAGTGAAAGTAAGTAAAAAGAGAGAAGAGAAAGGGGAATGCATATGGCTTTTAGCATGAAAGTAACACCGGAAATAGAGGAACTGACAAACATCTGTCTGGATAACTCCAAAATGGATGTTTCGCTGTATGGGCAATACGATGTAAAACGCGGACTGCGCGATATCAACGGCGTTGGCGTCCTTGCGGGACTGACACAGATTTCAAACGTTGTGTCTTCGGATATCATTGACGGCGTCAAAACGCCGTGTGACGGACGTCTGTACTACCGCGGCATCAACGTGGAAAAACTGACCCAGGGCTTTTTAAGTGAAAACCGTATGGGATTCGAAGAAGTTGCGTATCTGCTCTTATTTGGAAATCTGCCGAATGAAGAGCAGCTCAATCATTTTAAGACAATCTTAAAACAGCAGCAGTCCCTGCCGAAGAACTTTGTGCGTGACGTTGTTATGAAAGCGCCGACCAAGGACATGATGAACACTCTGTCCCGAAGCGTTCTGACCCTGTACGCGTACGACAACCACGCAGATGATACCTCCCTTCCGAATGTGCTTCGCCAGTGCATTAACCTGATTTCTGTTTTCCCGATGCTGTCCGTCTATGGCTATCAGGCGTACAACCATTATATCAAGGGAAAAAGTTTATATATCCACAACCCGTCGAAGAAGCTTTCGACTGCAGAAAATATTCTTCTGATGCTCCGACCGGATCAGAAGTACACTCCGCTGGAGGCGAAGATCCTCGATCTTGCCCTCGTTCTCCACATGGAGCACGGCGGCGGTAACAACTCGACCTTTACAACACATGTTGTTTCTTCTTCCGGAACCGATACGTACTCCGCAATTGCAGCGGCGCTCGGCTCCTTAAAGGGACCGAAGCACGGCGGTGCAAACATCAAGGTTGTGCGGATGTTCGACGATATGAAGTCACACGTCAAAGACTGGACGGATGAGGAAGAAGTATCGAATTACTTAAGAAAGCTGCTGCACAAAGAGGCGTTCGACCAGAAAGGTCTGATTTACGGTATGGGCCATGCGGTTTACTCCATTTCCGACCCGCGTGCGCGCATCTTTAAGAGCTTCGTTGAGCAGCTGGCAAAAGAAAAACACAGAGAGAAAGATTACCGGCTGTACGCTATGGTCGAGGAACTGGCTCCGAAGATCATCGGCGAGGAGCGCCATATTTACAAAGGTGTATCCGCAAACGTCGACTTCTACAGCGGCTTCGTTTACAGCATGCTGGATCTTCCGCTGGAGCTCTACACCCCGATGTTCGCCTGCGCGCGTATCGTCGGCTGGAGTGCACACCGGATGGAGGAACTGATCAACACCGACAAGATCATCCGCCCGGCGTACAAGAGTGTCAAAGATGAAGTGGACTATGTTCCGCTGGAAAACAGATAAAACAGGCAGAAGGGCCGGAGCGTGTCGGGATTTTCCGATCTGCTCCGGCATTGCTCTGTGCAGGAAGTAATGTGTCATTGTGAAAAATAGGAGAGTGCAGGAGAATGAATGAGACAAAAAATTACAGCATAACAAAATCCGGAGCAGTCATACTGGAAGGAGGGGCCAATCGCGGCGTCTTTACAGCAGGAGCGCTGGACTTTCTGATGGAGCAGGAGTATTATATCCCTCATGTGATTGGCGTTTCCGCCGGAGCCTGCAATGCGCTGGACTATGTATCGCGCCAGATTGGCAGAACGAGGGACTGTATGATTGTCACGGATGAGAAAAACCGCTACGTCAATAAGAATATCAAGACAATCGTTGAGAAAAAAGCACTGCTCGACATGGATATGGTGTTCGAACGGTATCCGTATGAGATTTTTCCATTTGATTTTGATACGTATTTTGCATCGCCGCAGACGTGTGAGCTGGTTGTGACAAACTGTGAGACGGGACGCGCGGAATATCTGGATGACCGCGAAAATAAAGAACGTCTGCTTGCAATTGGCCGTGCATCATCGAGCATGCCGATCGCCTGCCCGATGGTGGAGATCGACGGAAACGAGTACGTCGACGGCGGTGTTGCCGATTCGATCCCGATTATCCGTTCCTTAAAGACGGGACACCGAAAAAATGTCATTATTCTGACACGGAATTTCGGTTACCGCAAAAAAGAGGGAACGAGAGGCTGGGAGCTGTATGTGGCGGCATTCCGCAAATACCCGAATCTCGTGCGTGCGCTTGTAAACCGCGCGAAACATTATAACCAGGTGCTCGAATGCATCGAAAAATGGGAAGAAGAAGGCTCCGTCTTTGTGATCCGCCCGGAGATACCGGCGGTATCGCGTCTCGAAAAGGACGAGGAGAAGCTGCGGGAATTTTACCAGCACGGCTATGACCAGATGAAAGCAAATTTTGAGGCTCTGCAGGAGTTTCTGAAAGAAGAATAGAGTTATTGTATAAACGAAAAGAGGATTGGAGAAAGAAGATGAGTGGAAAAAACCAGAAGAACCGGGGAACTATACTGATGCGGATGTTTTACCCGGACCGGAGAGAAAAAAGTGCCTATACGATCGATTACGCGGATCTGTACCGGAAAGGATACCGGGGCGTGATTTTTGATATCGATAATACGCTTGTTCCGCACGGTGCGCCGGCGACGAAGGAGGCGGCTGCGTTCTTTGCGTCTCTTCGGGAGACTGGTTTTTCCACCTGTCTGCTTTCCAACAATCAGAAACCGCGTGTGGCTCCGTTTGCCGATGCGGTCGGTTCTATCTATATCGAAAATGCGCACAAGCCTTCGGTGAAAAACTACCAGGAGGCATGCCGGAGAATGGGGATTAAAGAGGAGCAGGCGGTCTTTGTCGGGGATCAGCTTTTCACCGATGTGTACGGTGCAAAACGGACCGGACTTTACAATATTCTGACCGAGCCGATCAATCCGAAAGAGGAAATTCAGATCGTTCTGAAACGGTATCTGGAGCACATTGTACTGTTCTTTTATGAGCGTGATCTGGCCCGCGGCAGGATTACGAAAAAAAACAGTTGAAAAATCGGGAAAAATATTATATTATAAGATAAGCCTATGGTGCGCATTTGGCGCATCGTACTATGTTAAGGAGGAAAAATCAGAATGATTTCAGCAGGAGATTTTAGAAACGGCGTTACCCTCGAGATCGATGGTCAGGTCGTTCAGATTCTTGAATTTCAGCATGTAAAACCTGGTAAAGGAGCTGCATTCGTAAGAACAAAATTAAAAAATGTCATCAACGGTGGTGTGGTAGAGCGTACCTTCCGTCCGACTGAGAAATTCCCGCAGGCTCGTATCGAGCGTGTAGACATGCAGTATCTGTACAGCGATGGTGATTTATTCTACTTCATGAACGTAGAAAACTATGAGCAGATCGCTCTGAACGAAGAGACCATCGGAGATGCTCTGAAATTTGTAAAAGAAAACGAAATGGTTAAAGTATGTTCCTACAACGGAAATGTATTCGCAATCGAACCGCCTCTGTTTGTAGAGCTTGAGATCACCGAGACTGAGCCAGGCTTCAAGGGAGATACCGCACAGGGTGCTTCCAAACCGGCTACCGTTGAGACTGGTGCTACCGTAAGCGTTCCGCTGTTCGTAAACCAGGGAGACAAAATCAAAATTGATACCAGAACAGGTGAATATCTGTCCCGAGTATAAGTAAGACTGTTCCCGCCGTTGTCCGTCACAACTTTCTTTGTGGCGGACACGGTTTTCTAAATAAATAGAATATTCGTCTGAAAAATGGCTGATAAAGGCTGTCGGAAGCAGCCCGGGCCCGTTTTTCTCATCGTTCGAAGTTCCGCGAACCAACGAATCTCTGGCATATACAGATCTGTACAGAGGTTTTTAAGTTGTGTTTTTCGGAGCTTTTTTGTTCCGTAAAGCAAAAATACAAAAGGCAATCAAACAGGAAAGGTGGGAAAAAATGGACTATCAGATGTTCAAAGAGCAGCTTGCCGCGCTGCTGAGAAGAAAAGCCGGCGATGATTTTGAGGTGAAGGTAGAATCGGTGCAGAAGCTGAACGGTATCGAAAAAGAGGCGTTTGTCATCAGCAGAAAGAAGGACTGGATTGCACCGACGATCTACGTGGAGCTTCTGTATGAATGCTGTCTGCAGGGCGTGCCGCTTTCTCAGATTGCAGAAAAGGTACTGGAGCAGTACCGGAAAGTGGAAGCGGAGGCGAGAAGACCGGAGAAAGCTGCCTTTTTTACCAACTGGAAAAATGCTGCGCCGCAGATCTACTGCGAGCTCATTCATGCGGAGAAAAACCGTACGCTGCTCTCCGAAGTTCCGCACAGAAAATTTCTCGATCTCGCGGTCGTGTACTATTACCAGATGCGGGGAAACTGCGTGCCGGATGCGACAATTCTGATCCACGAGACGCACCGGGAGCTGTGGGGAATTTCGGCGGAGGAGCTGGATGCCCGTGCCTGGGAGAACACCCTGCGGGATCTGCCGGTGCGCACAGACAGCCTTATGGTGTATTTGAAAGAGGAGTACGGAGTAACGTTTCCCCTGTTCGAGCTTGGTCCGCTGGCGGAACAGTTTTACCTGGTCAGCAACCGCAGAGGAAAGCTGGGTGCAATCTGCATGTGCTATCCCGGCGTGCTGGAGAGTCTTTCGCAGCGCTTTGAGGCAAGTCTTTATGTGATTCCGAGCAGTATCCACGAGTGCATGGTGATTCCGGATTATGATGTGTTCCCGGAGGAGTGTCTTTCCGACATGGTACGGGACGTGAATGAAAAGACGGTCAAGCCGCAGGAGATTCTGTCGGATCACGTTTATTATTACCACCGGGAAAGCGGGGAACTGACGCTGTGTGAGGAAGAAACGTAAGTTTGTGTGGCAGAATAGTCTGCGAATAATTTAAGAAAAAAATGGGCGGCTGGGTGGGAAAAATACTTTACAATTGCAGGAGTCTGTGGTAAACTATCATAGTGTGGTTGAGAAAACAGATCACATCAGCGTCTGTAGCTCAGGGGATAGAGCAACGGTTTCCGGTACCGTGTGTCGGGGGTTCGAATCCCTCCAGACGCGTTTTTGCTACATGGCATGCTGCGGCGGGCAGGACCGGCGCAGGAAAAGGAAAGCCCCTGCTTCGGTGTGAAGTAGAGGTTTTTTTGCTTACTGAGCATATCAATAACTGATCCGGCGGATCAGTTTTGATGAAGGAGGAAAAATATGGCAAAACCAATGACAACAAAAGATAAAATCCGGGAATGGATTTCCGATAATCTGCGCTACATGCTTCTGATCGGAGCAATTCTCCTGATTGTGGCAGCGGTTCTTCTCATCGTTCATCTGGTATCACCAAAAAACGATGGAAAATCGAGCGGCGGAACCGTAACAAGCAGCAGCACCGGAAACAATGTGCCGGATAAAAAGACACAGGTAAAAGCAGACAGCAAAGCAGATTCTGAGGACAGCACAGGCATTTCATCGGACGTTTCGGATTCCGCGAATGATTCCAGTGCAGATGCTTCCAGTACCGATACCGCCAGCGCGCCGGATGCAGAGGCTGAGCCGACAAGTGAGCCGGAAGCGGCAGACGATACCGGTAATACAGAGAATACCGATAATACGGCTGTCTCCTTTGCCGCGGACAATGTCCCGGAAGTAAGCACCGTGCTGGAGCAGTATTACACCGCGCTCGGTGCAAGGGATATCAACGGTCTTTTTGCAGTAACAGATAATCTGACCGCGGAGGAGCAGGCGCAGATTGAGGCAGAAAGCGACGTGGAGTCATACGGAGATGTAAAGGCCTACACGATCAGCGGTCCAAGCGACGGAACGTACATCGCGTTTGTCAGCAGCAGATGCAAATATCTGGGAATCAACCAGACCCTGCCGATGCTTTCGGAGTATTATCTCTACACGACAGAAGACGGCAGCCTGAAAATCATGGATGATACTGACAGCGATGCGGCCGTAACCGAGGCTATGAAAGCGGCGCTCG
>OBAE01001537.1_pt1 | contig 11612 bp, 10 predicted proteins | sample 1517641 | NCBI WGS metagenome assembly OBAE01 (sample SAMN04571701, study PRJEB22368) | human gut metagenome | biome: human gut; material: stool | host: Homo sapiens | place: Luxembourg | collected 2012-08-30 | reverse complement strand
ACCGCCGCCGTACGCACAGGCTGCATTCAGTTTTTTCACGCCGACATCCGGAATATTCGCATACAGGTCACGCATGAAGGATGTCATGTGAATCTCTTTTGTATCTTTATTGATGGACATCAGAATCATGGAATCGGAGTTTCCGTACCAGGATTTGTCACGGCGGTCAACACCAATCAGAAGAATGTTGTAAACATCGCTGCTGTTTGGAATCTCAATGTCCTGTGTCTCGTTGGTAATCTCGGACTGCAGTGCATCGGTCTCCTCCTCGGTCAGTCCCGTGCTCTCGGTTTCTACTTCCGTGGACTTATTGATTGTAATTTTGTCATCGCTCACATAATTACTCTTATTGTAGTAGTGATTGATTACCGCATATACGCCAACGAGCACGATCAGCACAACTACAAGAAGAATCGTAAGGACATTGACCCAGCCAAACTTCTTCTTTTTCTTTCCGGACGAACGGCGTCTTGATGTCATTTCGTCCTCGTCATCATATTCTTTTCTCATAACGACCTCTTTCATTTTCTTATTTTCCAGACGGATATCGTGGAAAACAGACTATCTACAGTTTACCTTATTTAAAAAAATCAACGTACGAATAATTACCTACAGATTTACACTTGAGTAATCCATGATAATATAGTTCACATCATCGATCAGCTTCAAATGTTTTATTCCAGTTTCAAATCAACTGCTGATTCCAGCTACTATGATAGATAATTTCATTTTCTTTCAATTTAATCAGCCAGCATATTATGTATATATTGATCAGAATGGTTTCTCAATTCATTTAATATATATTCAACCTGTACATAATCAATTTTTTTTCCAACGTTAGTTTCTCCATAATTCCTATCACTCAGCCCACAACAATTTAAAATATTGTCAATTCTATCATCTTTTTTTATCTTACCAGTTTTATCCAATGTTCCTACTCGATAAAATTCTTTTTTAAAAATGATAGAAAATGCAATTCCATGAAAAGAATTTGAACATACACATTCTGCATTTTCAATCAGATTTAAAAAAGCGTCTGGTGCCACATCCCACATGACTTTTATCCCGTATTTTTCAGCCTTTATAGCACTATATCCTGTAAAGGGAACTACAATTTTGCATCCCCCTAACCTCTCAGCTATGCTTACTGTTTGTCTTAAAGCATCTTCGTCATAGTTGATTGTATAAAGGAATACATATTTTTCTTTTAAGATGCGCTCTTTCTCATATAGTCCCGAATACTCTTCTTTCTTAAGCAAAAATGTAGGATCTAAAACCGTCTCAATACTTCTTTTTGTTCGCTTTTCAAGAAACTTCTTCGTATCATTTTCTCTTACTGAAATATTCTCAAATGACAACATTGCACTACAAATCTTATCGCCGTCAACTTCATTTAAATGTGATCCACAACTTACTGCATATGTAGATTTTTTAGCTATACCAGGAAGAAGAAAAGCCTCTGAAAAATCTCTTGCAGTTGTATTCCAAATCTGATCACTTCCAGCTATAACTAAATCATAGTTATCGGCAATTTTTAGTGCTTCCTCTGTTGTAGTGCAACGCTTTGTCATTTTTAAATGTTTTTCACGCATTTCTGAAAATGACGCAAATCTCTTAGATAACGCTTTATAATGCCGAACTGATATTAGATTTCTTAATATATCCTTTTTAGAATGAATTTTTCTAAAGACTGCATATTGCTGTTGTTGTGCTTCTGGTTGAAAATCAATAATATCATTTTCAACATTATCAAAATGAGTTATCAAATATTTTTGTAACGCATAGGCTTGAAGAAACGAGCCGTTATTATTAGGCGCATGAAATGTTATAGTCGCTGTTCTCATATTTTTACCGCCATTAAATTATGGCTTATCCCTTTCCATTTTAACTAAAATCGATTTATCATACTTTCCGGCAATACTTTACACAATCCAAACAATAATTTTCCCATATTCCATTTCAACATATAAAATGGGATTGCTTTTACTGCTACAACAGGTGAATAATTTTTCACCGCTCTCTGGACGTCCAAATCACTAAGATACTCAATATAAACATCATAATTTTTTTTTGAAGACGCTTTTGAATTATGTGAGAGCCGTAGTGCAAGCTGAACCGCTGAAAAAATCAAGGTTCCCTGCCAGAATTCATTCGTATTGATTCCTTCCTTTATTGCCATTGAATCAATTTGTTTACGAGCATCAATTAATTTGATTTTATTACGAGTCATAAGAATTGGGTCACTATTGCTAGTTACATTAGCACTGCCTTCGCGAATCGTTAAATAATAAAGAGTTCGCTCCAATACTCCAATTGACAGAGCATACAACAAATATGTATTGATAAACTTAGTATCTTCTCCCAATGAAAGTGAACTATCAAATTGAAGTTCATTCTTTTTTATCGTTTCAGCATCCAACATGATCCGCCAAAGCGCCGTATGTTCTTTTCCAGAACGCAACCCCTTTTTTCCTTTTAGCCACTCATTTACATCTTCGTATGAATGTCCCAAAAAAGAAGGAATCACATCTTTTGCAATCTGATCACCCCGAAAATTCCCATGCAGTTCAAACACATGTTCATTTTCCTTTTTTCCTGATACTTTATCTGCATATCCATACAGTACAGCGTCAACATTCTGCGCAATTGCAAAATTCACACAGCTCTCGATCAAATCGTTTTCAAATGTATCATCCGAGTCTAAGAAAAATATTTTTTTCCCTTTAACCTTTTTAAGTCCATTGTTTCTAGCTATAGAAACACCCTGGTTCTTTTGATAATAGTACTCTACGCGATGATCTTCACACTGATAACTTTTAATTATCTTTGCCGTACCGTCACATGAACCATCATCGACAAAAATGATTTGCAAATTTTGATATGTCTGTTCCTTTAACGATTCAATCATCGATTTTATATATTTTTCTGTATTATATGCTGGTATTACAACGGATACCAAATCACCTTTCTCTAACATCTACTTCCTCCAGCACTTCACCTATGTAACATTTGTTTAATTTTCTGTCTGGTTTCTTTTGGCAAAACCCTTCTAACAATATTTTTAGCTTTCTGTTTCGGAATACGGCACCAAAAGTAAAACTCAATTGCACCATATCCCCATTTTCTATACATCTCTAATACATTCCTTCTTGCCTTTGTGAGCTTTACCGGATGCACTAGCTGTGTATTTCGCTTTGCTACTTTTTCAAAAGTGGACTCATAGTAGTTAAACTGCTCTTTTATCTCATTAAAAAAAGTAATTCCCTTATCGCTATTTAGCAGACTAACTGAAATACCACTCTTTTCACTCAACCTACCTCCATTGTGCACTAATGTCTCTGGATGTTCATCTTCAATACCCCAATAATCACCAATCGTAATATCTCCGCACCGATTACCTGTAGCATAAGGGCACTTGTAACAATTTTCCCTATATATTTTTGCACTTAAAAATAAATCATAGTAAGACGACTCCAGGTATGAAACACTATAATTCGCCTCTTCCCCCTTATCATTTGTATACTTTGCTCTTGCATTTAATCCCCAGCCTGCAGATTTATCTCGGAATTTAAATTCTTTAATTTCTCCGCCAATTTTCTTCTCTGTATAATGAATGTAATCATTAAAAAACTGCTCATTTGGAACACCATGGCAAATAATATCCACCGTTAACAAATTCAAGTAATCTTTTCTCAGATATGATTTTAAAGCATCTACCTGACAAGGAGTCCCTGAAAACAGAACCAAAATATCATTCTCTAATTTCGTCTTGACATCTTTAAAAATATTTCCCAAAGAACTTTGTACATACTTTGAACCTTGTAAACGGTAGAGTTCCTCTTTCGTTTTGCAACAGACATGCCGAGTATACAGACCATGTTCTTCATGCTGCATAACAGCTCCATATACGCAACCGCCTTGTTCCAACACATACATAGCCATCGTTGCAAACAGACCACCCGATGCGGATTTTTTTATAAGGTCATTATTCTTGCTTGCAATCGCATATACTCTCTGTGGCTGTCTTCTGGCTGCTTCATTTTGAAATGCACACACCTTTTTACAGGCACCACACTCGACACATTTTTCTGTATCAATTCTAGGATATACAAATCCATATTCATCTTTTTCCATGTGAATTGCTGTCTTAGGACATATATTCATACACGCCCCACAACCACAACAATCTTTCTTTTCCGCAAATAATTCTATCATTTTTCTGTATCCTTATTTTTTCTGAATCTTTTGAACAAATTTCTCAACATGAAACATTCTTGCAATTAAAGAAACTGCATCCGAGAATTCCGGTACTCTAAACAACATTAAAATAATCACAGCATTTGATATTAACACGCACACCGCTGTTTTTACAATAAACCCTATCCATCCTTCTCCTGGAATAAGTCCAATTACCAAATTTGTAATCAGTACTGCTATTACTGCCGTCAGCCAATAGTAGCCAAGTCTTACAACATACTCTTTAGCACTTCTTTTGAAGATCAGTTTAAATATATTCGATGTGATCCACGGAGCACTAATAATAACCATGCTAACAATTGTTGAAAGAACAATTCCATAAAGTCCAAGAAATTTTACCGTCAATAAATTCAGGCTCAAATTTGCTATTCCAGAGAGCAGCGGCCTAAATCTATCTTCATGCCAAATACCTCCTGCATCCTTATAAACACTGGCCATCATAATATATTCATATACCCAAAAGTAGGCACACAAGAGAATTACTAACGGATATGGCAGCAACAAATCTTTTCCCATCCAAAGTTTCATAAAAGGTTGAAACAAGCCAGAGAAACAGCTGACACAAAATGCGGTAATCCAACACGCTAAAAATGTGAAAATTCGATAATCACGATAATTCTTTTCGATATCATGCACAATCATACTATTTCCAACACCAGCGGTAATAGAGGAATAAATAATTGCAACAAAGCCCATGACCGCATTGATGATATAATAGTAATTCTGGTATATTGCAAGTGCTTCCAATCCCAAGAATGCCGAAATAACCACTGTATCCGCCGAACTTACAATTGTGAAACCCAATTTTGAAGTAAACAAATCTTTGATTTTTTGATTGATTTCTTTTATGTTTTCTTTCGGAAGTTTCCCTTCTGCTTGATATTGTGGATACAATTTATTTGACACGATTGCTGTCAAGATATTATTGAATATCTGAGACAGCAACAGTACGCACACATAGTAATAATAATTATGAAATGCAAAAAGCGTTCCAATTTGCAAAATATACTTGCATGTATCTGTGACGATCGTCACTTTGCTGACAACATCCTGACGCTGATGAGCCTGCAGAATACTATTCTTGTATGCAAACAGCCAATAGGTGAATACTGTTGCCATTAGATTCAACAAATATAGCACATAAATATTAATGCCATCCGGAACATCACCAGCAATCAATTTCGGGATAAACGGAATCAGCATCATTCCTGCAGCAAACACAACTAATCCGATCGCACGATAATAAATTTTATACAGTTTCATTAACGCGCAAATCGTTTTTGAGTCTTCCCGTGCAATAGGTTTATACATAGAAAACACCATTGCGCTTCCTACACCTAACTCTGCCAAGTTTAACACCTGAAGAATTGAGGTAAATAGACTATTGAGTCCAAGATATTTTACCCCTAATTCATACATAATAATTGTGCGCATAGCAAACGGCAGCACAAGCTGATATATTTTTAAGATAACCCCAAATATTATGTTGCGTGTAGCATTTCTGCTTCGGTTCATTTCCATTCTCTAGTCTCCCAAACAATTAATCTTCAATCGCTTTTGTTATGTCCTTTATCGCATTTTTTGCAAGTTCCAGTCTTTTATCAGTTACAACCGTATAATCAATTTCTTTCTGAAAATCAAGATTTTGTATGTCATCCTCTTTAATATATCTTTCAGGGATTCCAACTTCACCTAATATATTACGAATACGTTCATCGTCTACATATTTTCCATTAATATAATCATTAACAGAAAAGAATTTTTTTTCAAAAATTATGGAGAAAGCCGTACCATGGAAAGAATCTGAAAGAACAAGATCTGAATTCATAATAAAACTCAGAAAATCTTCCGGACGATTTTTATCTCGGATAATTCTAATACCCGACTTCTTTAATTTTGCAATCTGTGTCGCTGATCTACACACAAGCACTGTATAAACTGGCTTATTTAACAACTTTGACACCTTTTTCGCTGCTCTAATTGTAGACTCCTGATAATTTGCGCAGTACATAAAAATATACGGCTTTTCTACAATACGCTTAGAGGCAATCGCAGCAAATACTTCTTTCGTTTGGAGCAAACTCGGATCTGGCTGCACTTTAACTTGTTTATCTGTATTCATGAATTGTGAAACTTTTTCTGCTCCGCTGTGCTCCCGAATCGATATGTAATCAAAATCCAGTATGTTTTTACGAAGTTGATCATCACATATATCCTCGTTATACGTTGCAGTATTCACACTTGCTGCATATGCAATTTTCTTATAGGATTGTTTTCCCGGCAAAAAGAAAATTGGATCACAGTCTTTGGCTGTTACATTCCAAATCTGATCACTACCACATATTACAACATCATAGTATTTTGAAAATTCTTGTGCAGATGAGGATTTTGTAAATTTATAAGAGCTCATTGGAAGATATTTTTCCCGAAACTGCTCAAATCCCTTCTTCTGTTTCCATAAGATATCAAACACCGACAGCCGCCGAATGTTTGCAGCAATATTATGAATAGTCGTATTTTCTTCAAAAATCCGGTATTGCGTACTATATGATGCTGGTTCGTAGTCTATAATTTCAACATCATACCCCCTTTTACTCAACAAATCACTTAGTGCAAAAGCTTGCAACACTGATCCATAATTAACAGATTTATGAAACGTCAATATTCCTATTTTTTTCACACAACCACACTCTCTTTCCTTTCTCATTTTTATACAAGGCAATATAACATCATCATTCCTTTAAATTTGATAGGAAAATCAGTTTTCAATATATATTCTTTTACATATTGCCGACATATCTTTCTTGTTTTACCCTTTATATACCTTTCTTCCGCCGTTCCCTTTCCTAGTACACCTTTTTGTATAGCTTTGGTTACATCGCGGCGTATGAAAATTGCCTTTTTTACCAATATTCTTTTAGCAACCGCCAAGTTTTCTCGATCATTATTATTCAGTAATATACAAACAATTTTTTCAAGGGCATCAAGCTGTGTCACTTTTTTCATAGAAAAAGCAGAACTCGTCAATCCATTCGGCTGAGTATCATAATTATACAGCTTTTTAGGAACTACAACACAATTATGAATTTTATTCGCATATTGGATTACAAATAAAAGATCTTCGCAAATAAAAATATTTTTTTCAAATCTAATTTTGTCTTCTTCAATTAACTCGCGCAAAAATAGTTTGTTCCACAGATATCCTCCAATCTCTGGATTTGTTAAGAACTGAAATATTGCTTTTTGTTTATCCCAATAAACTACATCATTATTATAGCAGTTCGATGTATAGTAGCATGCACATAACTGGCATAAATCGCCATTCATAGACATTATCATTGTTTCCAGAGCTTCTTCCGTAAACCAATCATCCGCATCACAAAAAGCAATCCATGTCCCTTCTGCATATTCCAAAGCATAATTTCTCGCCTGTGCCGGACCTGAATTTTCAATTAAGTAACCTTTTATTCTACTATCTTCTTTACACTTCTTCTGTATAATTTCTTGTGTAGCATCTTTTGAACCATCATTTACAATAATAAGCTGCCAGTTTTTATACGTTTGTCTTTGAATAGAGTCAATTGCTCTTGTAATTGTTTTTTCGGCATTGTAAGCCGGCATAATTATCGAAATTCTTTCCTCGAACAGCATCTTCATCTCACCTCTTTTCTCTGGCATTAGTCGCACAATTTATAAATGCCAGAAATACATAGAAAAAAACACCAAATGTAATTTCTATGATACCTGCCACAATAAGAGAGAAAAGCCAAAATTCACACCATTCAACTACATCCTTATTTCTTTTATAACGATTTCGTGTAGCCATAAAGCATAAAAATACCAATGCCACTGCGCCAAGTATGCCAAATTGCACTATAATATGTAGCAGTCCATTTTGCGCATTACTATACAAACGTTCTTTTACTATTAATGTGTTATACCCATACCCAATCCAATATTTTTTTGTTATAATATCCATCAGAATTTCATAAATTCTAACACGCGCATTCATTGTTGCAGTTTCATTAATTGCAAGCAGCAGCGCATTAACTCGTGGAATACTAAGTATTGCTGCCATACTTAGTGGTAAAACGCCTGATAAAACAATTGCTATTACAATACTCAGTGGTTTTTCTAATATCTTACGAATTGGATTTACAAACATTAAAATGAGAACAGTCAAATAGCAGACCGCACCCGTTGTACAATATAAATATGCACTAAATGCTATACCCACAACACAAAGGGCGATTACTTTAATTTTTGTTTTTACATTATTCCGTATTTCTTCTATATGAAGAATTCCCCAAGAACAAAACATTAACAGTAAATAATAAGTCAGTAAAAATTTATTTCCCACAAAATAAGGTTCATACCAACCCGCATCTACTCTTCCAGCTAAAATTACAGTTATTATTGTTGGAATAAAATATATATAGGAACACTTTAAAAAGACTTTTGCTACTTTCTTTATCCCACTAGTTTCTGTCACGATTAGTGGAATAAGAAAAATGGAAAGTACACTAAATAGATGCAAAAAGTCGTTCATTATCGCAGAAATACTCAATATTCCATAATTATGAACTGAAGAAATTAATGTAATACCCGCATAAATCCAAATAAACCATGTTTTTTTTAAAAGCTTCAACTTGAAATGACTTATAATATAAATCATACATAAAATTGAACAAAAGAAACGCATCCGCAATACCATTTGATATCCAAACGAATATATCGGAACAATTACAATCCACAAGGCAATTAATGCAAGTGTGCTTATAGTTATTTTTATTCTATGTTTTTTATTCATTATTTTTTTTCCTCACACTATATAACCTATACCCCTTCTTATAAAGCACTGCATGCCCGCTTATCAACCAATATCCCAATTTTCGCTGAATTGAGATGCATTTGGAATTTTTCCACAATGTTTTATTTTTATAGAATACTTCTTCTATCCGTTTGCAAACTTCATCTGCAATTTCTGAATTTGATTTGACAGCTAAATTATAATTATATGCAAGTTGTTTAAATAGATGTTTATACATTTTGTCTTTATCTATTTCTGAAATATTCGCAGCCGAAATAAACTCACAATCCATATCTATTACTTTAGCAATATCTTTTTTCGGAATATTCTTATTTTCTCCCATAATACTATCTGTGCGAATTCTGTAATTATATCTTCCATCTAAAGAAAAAACCACCTTATTCGCCATCAAAAAAGATTTCGGTGTGTTCTCAACATCTTCATAAATCATTCCTTGGGCAAATGGGCAGCTTTTTGCAATATTAATTTTAATTAACTTGCCCCATGCAAACCATATTTCATTTTCAAACGCAAATTCCAACATTTCAATACCCGTTCCTTCTACTAAGCAGTTCGTAAGCAATGCTGGAATATTTTTGTTGTTAGTTTTTTTGCATGTACAAGCAACAATCTCTGCATTATACCTGATAGCGCATGATACCATCCACTCTATCGTATCATCCTCCAAATAATCATCACTGTCCACATAAAACACATATTCTCCAGATGCTTTGTTTAATCCGGCATTGCGTGCATCAGATAAACCACCATTTTTCTTATGGATAACAATTATTCTACTATCTTTATTCTTCCATTCATCACATATCATTGGACAGGAGTCAGGGGAACCATCATCAACCAATATAATCTCTAAGTTCTGATACGTCTGATTCACTATACTTTTTATACAATCATTTAAGTAATCTTGAACATTATATATCGGTATGACAACACTAACTTTATGTGATTCGTTCATATCTTTGTCCTCCTGTTAAACTTCTAATTTAAAAGCGTTTTCAATTTGCATGTAGCTGCCTCAATAGAGTAATTTTTTAAAAAGAATTCATAGTTTTCGGTACAAAAACCATTTCCAAAATCCATATTATTTATTGCACTTGCAAATTCTTCTTCATTATTACAAACAATAATACTTTTTCCCAATAACTCCCCTGCTAACTCTTTATAACCAATCAAACTTTCGTCTGTTCCTATAAATATCTTTCCATAGGAGAGAGCCTCTGCTGTTTTCACTTTCATTCCAGCCCCCTCAAAAATAGGTCCAACAACAACACTAGCATTTTCATAGTAAAGAGACAAATCTTCTACTCGCCCCAGCACCTTCACATTACTATTATCACTAAATTCATCCTTCAATAAGTCCATCCTGTTGCCAACTAATGTAACTTCATAATTTATCTTAATAAGTGGAGCAACGTTTTCTACAAACCATTTAAACCCATTTACATTAGGATAATAATAACCTCCCACAAACAAGATATTGCATTTATCTGAAACAACTCTATTACTTAGTTTTGGTGTTGGCAAGATAATAGGTAGCAACATCTCTGGTAAATTATGGTAATATTTTTGAAAGAGTTTTTCTTCTCGCTCATTCAACACAATATTGACATCTGCATACTGAGCAGTTTTTCTTTCATTTGTAACTAATGATATTTGAATCGGTATAGATTTCGGATTCTGTTTTGCCCACTCAACTGCAAGATATCTTTTTATATCATGATAAAATGCTGCAATTTTCACATTAGGACAGCATTTCTTTATAATCTTAATTGCGTTTCCATAAATTGAATCATCAAAAAAAACTAACTCAATATGTTCTTTATTGATTGTATCTACAATTTCAGAAATAATTTTTGAGTTAATTTTTCCAGTATTCCCCGCTAGTAGATTTGCAATCCTCAAGGATATTTTGTCTGTTACCTTTTTTATTTGAATATCTTTTTGATCTGCAACATTCTCTGTTCCAACCAGTGCAAAAACCACCATATTCTCTCTGCCAAATGCCTGATATAACGCTTCTACATGCGTTCTAGCTAGGCTTTGTGCTCCACTTGCACTTCCAAACAAAAAATTTGCTACACACAGTATCTTTTTCATTTATATCTCCACTATCATCTTTTTTTAAACGCCGCTATATCTCTATAGACAATACAATTATTCGGAGTGGCCCCAGTGCCAACGCTTTCGACACCACTGACCACATTATTTTCAACCTTAATTCCACCAATAACAGTAGCTTTTGCACAAGTTGAAACGTCGTCTCCAAACATCAGAGCAATCTCACTTCTTGAACCATCACCTTTATTACCAATATCAACCCCTGATAAATCAATTAATTCATTCCAATTTCATATAAATTCACAATTTCTAAATCCACTTATTTTTAACAACTTCTTATTTAAACCATTTATAGCAATCCAATAAATTATTGCACATAATTACACGAATGAAACCACCCTATGCAGTCCGTTGGACGAATTGTTAAAAATCCTTTTGAAATAGCTGATGGTAATTCCGATGCCAT
>OBAE01001529.1_pt1 | contig 11655 bp, 8 predicted proteins | sample 1517641 | NCBI WGS metagenome assembly OBAE01 (sample SAMN04571701, study PRJEB22368) | human gut metagenome | biome: human gut; material: stool | host: Homo sapiens | place: Luxembourg | collected 2012-08-30 | reverse complement strand
GGCCGTTTCTTGCAACGACTGGCTGGATGTGCGTCCCGATACGGAACAGAAAGAAGAAGATCAGTTTTCGACCTACAAAGGTTTTCGGGATGCTCTCACCGGATGCTATATGGCTTTGGCTAACGAAGATGTGTATGGTTGCCGTTTGACGATGAGTTGTACGGAAGCTTTGGCCGGATTGTGGCATATGCCGGATGAACCCTCGTCTACCAGCGATCGGTATCAGGATTATCACCTGATGTTGCACGAATACGACAATGACGGAGCACGGCAGGCTGTCCAGGCTATTTATTCCAAGCTTTATAATATCATTGTTCAGGCCAATCTGGTTATCAAACATGCAGAAGATAATGCAGCCGCTTTCCCCGACGAAGCAACCCGTTCGGTAATCCTCGGTGAAGCCTATGCTATCCGTGCCTATTGTCAGTTGGATGTTTTACGTTTGTTCGGTGAAGTCCCCGGGGGACAAGGAACAAAAGTAAGCTTGCCTTATTCCGAAGTGACGGCCTTCGACGAGAGAGCCACCCGCTATGATTTCACCGGATATAGCGAAAAATTGATCGCCGACCTTGATAAAGCTGAAAAGCTGCTCAAAGACAATGATCCGATTTTCGGATATACTTTTGAAGAATTGAATGCACCTTCGTCGGTGGAGATTGAAGATACCTATATGTGTTACCGGCAGTCCCGTCTGAACTATTGGGCTGTAAAGGCTTTGCAGTCCCGGATGTATCTTTATCTGGGGAAAGCCGATCCGAAATATCTGGCAATGGCTTACGATGCAGCGAAGGCGGTCATCGATGCCAAAGACCGGGATGGAAATCCGGTGATGACACTGAGCGGTAGCAGTGATCGTGAAACCAACGGTTATAAGGCCTGCCCGAACGAGTGTCTTTTTTATCTGAGTAAATATAATGTGAAAGATGTTGCTTCGATTCTGATCGGCGGGGCTGATGTACAAACCGGAGTATCTCTATATTACGCCCGAACGTCTGACCCGGCTTTTTGAGGGAGTTCCGACGGATTCGGACAACCGTTATGCATTCATGTGGAACAAAAATGCCAAATCTTCAACTTCGAAGAAGAATGTAACTATTCTGAAATATTATTTTGCCGATGATGTGGAGAATAAAGCGTTGTATTATCAGATTATACCCATGCTCCGGATGTCCGAGATGTATTTGATTGCGGTGGAGACAACACCTTCGCTCAGTGAGGCCAATGCTTTGTATAAAGATTATATGTTGGAATGCGGTGTCGCTTTGGATAAAGATGTATTTGACGGTTTAAACGATCGTTCCGGTGAGCTGATGGCTGAATACCGGCGGGAGTTTTTTGCCGAAGGACAGTTGTTTTATACCTACAAGCGAAATCAGGTCAAGGATATACTGTGGTTGGAGACTCAGGAAATGACGGAGGATGATTATATCTTGTGGAATTGTGTAAATACGGAATTTAATCCTTAATTTTTTAAACGAATAGCGATGAAACGATTGAATATATGGTTATGCAGCATGTTGTTGTGTATTACTGCCTGTGAAAAAGATTTACCGGTGTTTGAAGATCCGGATTGTTTGTTGAATTTTAATTATGGTAGCCAGCTCAGTACGGAAGAGGTCACTGAGATGATGCGAAACGGGAGCCATTCTTTCAAACTGAAAACACCGGAAGGACAATTGAGCGATACGGTATGGTTAGATGTGGATATTATGGGAAAACTTTCAGCGGAAGACCGTCCGCTGGCCTTGCAGCAAGTGATGGTGGAAGGAACGAAGAATGCCGTTGCAGGTACGCATTATATAGCATTTGACGATCCGGTACTGGCGGAGTTCTATGTTGTTCCTGCCCATTCGGCAACCGCTCATATTCCGGTGATCCTGAAACGTGATCCTTCTTTGGCAGAAGGGAATGTCGTTTTGCGAATCACTTTTAGAGAAAATGCAAATTTCAAAACAGGCTATCCGGAATTTTCTACTTATACGCTGACGGTTTCCGACCGTCTGTCTAAACCGAATGCCTGGGATTTGGCGTCTTTGGATTATTATTTCGGAGAATATGGGGAGAAAAAGCATGAATTGATGATGAAATGGACGGAAGAAAGTTGGGATGACGAATATATCAACAGTCTTTTCGCAGATATATACGGATTCGGAACTTTATCACCGAAAGATCCCAACTACATTGAGTGGCTGGCCGGGTGGTTTGCCGAACAGTTGGAGCAGGAGAATGTAGAACGCCTGCAGAATAAGCTCGACGTCTGGAAGGAAAGTGATACCGGGAAGCCGGTCGATTTTACACCGAAAGAATGGGGAAGGTAATATGAATGATTTAAACAGTAAGAAGATGAAAAAAATATATATTGGCCTGTTTTGGGCTTGCATACTTGGGATTACCGGTTGTTATGAAGACGACAGTACGATGGCAACCCCGGAAAGTATGGTGAATGAAATAACCATAGAGGAGTTTGCCGATACGTCAGCCGTCGCTTATTCGACAGTATTGGAATTGACACCGAAAGTGACAGGGTATTCCGATACGGAACTGGAATACCGGTGGTATATATACGGCGGGGAGTTCAGCGACCGTACGGAAGACGGTTATCGTACCGTACAAATCGGTGCGGAAAAAAAGCTTTCCTATCCTGTGGAGTTGAAAATCGGAACTTATACGGTTGTTTGCGAAGTGACGAATAAAGAAACCGGTTATTTCAACCTGACAGAATTTTCTTTGAAAGTGACTTCGGCCTTTTCGGAAGGATTTTATATTTTAAAAGAAACGACGGACGGAAACACGGATATGGATTTTTACAATGACCGTCAAAAGACGGTAATACCGGACGTGATTGCTTCAGTACAGGGAGAAGCACAAAGCGGGAAACCTTGCAATATGTGCCCGGTATATAACAAAATTTATATCGATCCCGCAACGGCAAAATCGACCTATGCTACGGGTGTTTTTGTCACTAGCGGACAGAATGAGTTTTCGATTTATTCTACGATAGATATGTCGACACTTTTCGACCGGTCTTCGTTGCTTTTTTCTGAGATGGACGGGGAAGAGGTGCCTTATGCTATGGTTTCTGCAATGGGAGGGAATATGCTGTTCTCGAATAAGGGAGTAAGACTGGATGATCTTGGCGGTGGAAGGTTCGCTAGTGAATACAGCACCGGAAAATTAGGTTATCCTGCCGGAAAAGGGACCAGTTCATTCATTCAGGCTTACGACGGGCAGAATCTTTCTTTTTGGAGCGGAGAAACCCGGCGGTTGATGTATACCTCCGGTTCGGATATGGAAGAAATTAAGTACAAGGATGGTTATGAGGGAGTTAAAGTGGATTGGGAACAGGCGGCTCCTGTGGCATCGGGCTGGAATCACCGGGCCGGTAAAAATACGATCTGGTATTTGTTCGACGTTGCCGGGGAAGGACGTTATGTGGTTGTGTTACAACCGGGAGGAGGTATCGATCAGGTCATCCGGTTAGATGCTTCCCTTCATTTAGCCAAGGCAGATGTAATTGCCGGAAATGCACTGACTTCTACCTCTATTTATGGAGTAGACGACAACCGTTTGTATCGTTATAGCCTTACGGAAGGTACCGAAACTTCTGCCATACCGGTGGAAGGGTTACCGGCGGGAACGATTACTTATATGGCCGATTTGTTTTACGGTTCATCTTTTGATTATATCGTTATCGGTATACAAAATGGCGATGAATATACGTTGTCGATGTATAAGATTGCCGGTGGACAACCTTCGGGCAAACCGGTGCATACGGTAACCGGAACCGGAATCCTGAAGAAGGTATGCTATGCCTGTCCTTTACAGGACTATGCGAGCCCGAATTATTATGCCTTTACTAAGTATGCGGAATTATATGGAATGGGACCTGATTTCCCGTATTGATGAGATAATGGTTTTATTCCTGATACAGTGCCGGACTGACAGTCGGGTATGTCGGTCCGGCGTATTAAACGATTAAATTTGCAATAGAATGAAAAAGATAGTATTAGCTGTATTTATGGCTGCAATGGCTTTATCTCTTTCGGCACAGATCAACTTCCGCGAGGGCGGCTTTGCCGAAGCTTTGGAGGCTGCCAAGTCCGAAAACAAATTGGTGTTTATGGATTGTTACACCAGTTGGTGCGGTCCTTGCAAATTGATGGCGTCTAAAGAATTTGTCCAGGAGAAAGCGGGTGAGTATTTCAATCCCCGTTTCGTGTCGGTAAAAATAGACATGGAGAAAGGCGAGGGCGTGGAATTGCGGAAGAGATATGATGTCAATGCTTATCCCACCCTGTTGGTGTTGAATGTGAAGGGCGAGTTACTATGCCGTCATGCCGGCTATCTGAGTGTAGACGAATTGATAGACTTTGCGGAGAATGGTGTGAAGGGAGGCGGATTAGCGGGTATGCACAAACGCTATGCCGCTGGTGAACGTTCATCGGAATTTATCGGAGAATACCTGGCTTTACTCGACGATGCCGCCATGTCGGGGACTATTCGCTCCGTAGCTGATGATTTCCTGAAAGACAAGACGGACGCTGTGTTTACGGATACAAATGTATATCGGATATTCTGTGGTTATGTTACTCCGGATTATGCTGTGTTCCGGTCGGTATATGCCCGCAAGGCAGAATTGGTGAAGCGTTACGGTGAAAAGGCCGGTCTGCATCTGGAGAGGGTGTGGGAAGCCGGTGCAAGGAAATACCTCAGGCGGGAGGCGAAGAAAATCGTTGGGTATGATGTTGCCGGACTGGAAGCCTATTATGCCCTCATGAAAGAATACCGGGTGCCGGAAGCGGAGGGTATTCGTGCTGCCGCTTTGGTGGATGGAACTATCGGCACGGCGGAGTGGGCAGCCCTGTTGGAAGCGATGACCGAGTATAATCGTTTTAGCCGCATGGTGGAAGATCAGATGTTTTATGCCTGTAACGCGTTGTTTTACGGACAGAGCGCGGAAGGATGGAAAAATGCCGGAGAACGCAAGAAGTTCGCCGCTCTGCTGGAAAAGCGTGTCAAAGCATTGAAAGGCAAAGAAGACACTTCCGGCCGGACCATGACGGTAGGGGGAAAAAGAATGCCTGTCATGGAGTATTACTGCCAGTCGTATGAGGAGATGTTGGAGAAAGTGAAGTAAGTAGACATTCATATTTATAGTGGTATGGGATTCCGTCCCGGAATCCTATACGGTATTGCTAAATAAATATAATTATTCTAACTTTGAGCTGAATTATTCGAAGTATGTCAACGAACTGAAACCGTAGCTTTTTCAATGCTTTTCAGGACCAATGACATGAAAAGCGATAGTAAAAATTCGTATCCGGCTTTGCCGATATAGCGGACTGGATGTTTTAGAGTCATTTCCGCCCGATTTTGTTTATTGTTTGTTGGGCTATCAAGGATATTTCGAATTATGAAGTCAAGCCGGCTTTTATAAATTTTAAGGGCTTTGTTTGTAGAGACAGTAACACATAAATAACTACACATGAAAAAACAATTTTTGATAGCTTTAGCGGCGCTATCGCTGCTTGGCGGAAGAACGACGGCTCAGGAGCCGGCTTGTAAACCTCCTTTAATGGGATGGAGTTCGTGGAATGCCTACCGTGTAAATATCAGCGAAGATATTATCAAGCATCAGGCCGATTTGATGGTGGAGAAGGGCTTAAAAGATGCAGGATACCGATTTATAAATATCGATGACGGATTTTTCGGTTATCGGGATGAAACCGGAAAGATGCATGAACATGCACAGCGGTTTCCGAACGGTATGAAAGTCGTCGTGGATCATATCCACGATCTGGGGTTGAAGGCCGGTATTTATACGGATGCCGGGAATAATACCTGTGGTTCTATGTCGGATCAGGATAAAGCGGGGATCGGGGCCGGAATTTACGGGCACGAAGCGCAGGATGCCCAGCTGTATTTCGGAGATTGGGGTTTTGATTTTATTAAAATCGATTATTGCGGGGGTAGTTATCTGGGGTTGAACGAAAGAGACCGGTATACCGATATCCGTCAGCATATCGATATAGTAAACCGGCAGGTCGCCCTTAACATTTGCCGTTGGGCTTATCCGGGTACCTGGGCGAAAGAAGTGGCCGGTTCCTGGCGGATTAGCGGTGATATCCAGGCCAGATGGGAATCGATAAAATATGTCGTCGGGAAAAATCTTTATCTGTCGGCTTATGCAGGAGACGGACATTATAACGATATGGACATGATGGTGGTCGGATTCCGGGAAGCCAGCCCGGTAGGGGGAGAAGGATTGACCCAAACCGAAGAAGAGGCTCATTTCGGTTTATGGTGTATCATGAGTTCGCCTTTGCTGATCGGATGTAATCTGGAGAAAATGTCGGATGCCACTTTAGAGCTATTGAAAAATAAGGAACTTTTAGCCCTGAATCAGGATCCGCTGGGGTTGCAAGCTTATGTCGTTCAGCACGAAAATGAAGGTTATGTGTTGGTAAAAGATATCGAACAAAAACGGGGGAAGGTGCGTGCTGTAGCGCTTTACAATCCTTCTGAGCAGCCTTGTTCTTTCACCGTACCTTTGACAGATCTCGAGTTCGAGGGTACAGTAAAGGTGAGGGATTTGGTGAAACACCGCGATTTGGGTAAAGTGGACGGGGCGTTGAAACAGGAAGTTCCGGCCCATGGGGCGATGATTTTACGGATCGAAGGGAAAAAACGGATCGAACCGACAGTGTACGAAGCCGAATGGGCTTACCTGCCTTTATTCGATGATTTGGGTAAAAATCCGAATGCAGTCAGATATACTCCGCAAGAAGGTACTTCCGGGAAAATGATCGTCGGGTATTTGGGGGGACAACCGGAAAATTATGCAGAATGGAAAGAGATATATAGCGAAAAAGGAGGACAATACCGGATGACCGTTCAATATACACAGGGTGCCGGGCGGCAGCTGGAACTGACGGTCAATGGGGAAAAACAGGTGTTGAAACAACTGGGGGACGATAACGGGCTGCGGACTGTGACTGTTCCGGTGACTCTGAAACCCGGATACAATACGGTCCGGATGGGGAACAGTTATAATTGGGCTCCGGATATCGACTGTTTTACTTTGTCGAAGTGATCGCCTTCATGATTTTTTAGACTTCAAAGTTTTGTATGATATGAAGGACTTCAAAGTTTTGTTTGTTCTGTTCGTTTTATTCTGTTCACAAGGAGTATGGGCTCAGAAGTGGGAGGCTCCGAATTGGAAGAATTTCTCTTATCCTGTCATTGATTTTAAAGATAAGGCGGCCGGAACGAAGGGGGCTCAGATTTATAGACGGATCGTACCCGAACCGGAAGCTTTCATCCAGCAACATGCTTTATGGGTAGCTCAGACGCTTTATTGGTCGGCGACGGATTCTATGCCGGGAGTAGAGAAAATCGAATACAACCTGGAGGATACCGACGGTATTTCGGCCAAAGGGGGACAACCGCCGGTGGTCAATATTTTCTATAGTTCCCGGTGGGTGGAAAAATCGGAGGATAGCCAAGGAGACGATAAGGTGCTCTATGAAACCCGGGGAGTGCTTTATCACGAGCTGACTCATGCTTACCAACTGGAACCTCAGGGGATCGGCGGTTATAAACCCGGAACCGAATTCTGGGTATTTATCGAAGGAATGGCCGATGCAGTCCGTTATCATAATGGCTTTTTCCCGGTGGATAGCCGTAAACCGGGCGGACACTGGATGGATGGGTACCGGACGACCGGTTTTTTCCTGGAGTGGTTGACCGGCAAAGATCCGGATTTCCTGAGAAAATTCAATAAATCGGCTTTAGAGATCGTTCCCTGGAGCTTCGATAAAGCCATGAAACATATTTTCGGCGAGCAAGTGACGACAGATAGCTTGTGGGAAGAATACCAGGCTTTCCTGAAAAAATAAAATAGCTCACGGGGGACGGGGTGTTGGTTTATCCCCCTGTCTCCTGTGTTACGCTAGATTGTTACCGATTGGGCAGCCCGGATCGGATAGGTTGTCATTGTTATTATTTTTCCTCTTCATGAAGAGGAAAAACCTTCCGGGGAGTCCCTCTCCATGAATTTTTTAGCTAGGATGATTTTGTTTTAATTCAATTTGCGTGCTCCGTCACTGATGGTTACCGGATATACTTTCGGTTCTTTACCGAATTTTGTCTTAAAACGACTGATCGCTGTTTCGATGAATCGGTCGTAATAAGCGTCTTTTACCAGGTTAATCGTACATCCACCGAAACCACCTCCCATGATCCGTGAACCGGTTACCCCACATTCTTTGGCGACATCGTTCAGGAAATCCAATTCTTCGGTACTGACTTCATAAAGTTTGCTCATGCCATGATGGGTAGCGTATATGTTTTTTCCTACGGTTTCGTAATCACCTCGTTTTAAAGCTTCGCAAGTATCGGCAAGCCGGCTGTTTTCCTGGATGGCATAGGTTGCCCGCATGTAATCTTCTTCACTGATTTTATCTTTAACTTCTTCCAGCATTTCCAGGGTTGCATCTCCGAGCAGTTTTACTTCCGGATGATTACCGGCGATAGCTGCTGCTGCCCTTTCGCAGGATTGGCGGCGTTTGTTATAGGGAGAATCGACCAGTTCGTGTTTGGTGACAGAATCGATCAATACTAATTTATAGCCTTGTGGATCGAAAGGGATATATTCATATTCCATCGTACTGCAATCCAGACGGATCAGGTTGCCTGCTTTACCGAAAACCGATGCAAATTGATCCATGATACCACAATTTACCCCGCAATAATGGTGTTCTGTTTTCTGTCCGATCAGTACCAATTCTTTTTTATCGAATCCGGCCTTGTAAATCTCATTCAGAGCAAAAGCAAAAGTACTCTCGAGGGCTGCCGATGATGAAAGACCGGCTCCAAGAGGTACATCACCTGAAAAAACGGTATCGAAACCTTTGATTTGTGCCCCCCGTTTCAGCATTTCGCGGCATACTCCGAAGATATAATGTGCCCAGGAAGCTTCGGGTTTATCTTCTTCGTTCAGGCCGAATTCGGCATAAGCTTGCAGGTCTGCCGAATAGGCCCGGACTTTGTCTGTCCCGTTGGGTTTGATTTCTGCTAAGATGCCTTTATCGATGGCACCTGGAAGAACACATCCTCCATTGTAATCTGTATGTTCGCCGATGAGGTTGATACGACCGGGCGAGAAATACAACATTCCTTCGGTTCCGAATTTTTCTTTGAATAGATTTCTTACGATACGAGTATCCATGATTTCTTTATTGTTATAAATTTATTAATGGTGTGTCTTAATCTGTTGCCTGTTGCTTTCGAAAAAAGTTATCGTTTGCGTCAGGCTTCTTGCTTTATCATAAAGGAGCGCAATTTATGTAAAAAAAGCAGATTTTACAAATGTTCATCGGGATCTGAATTTATCGTACTTTTAATAATAAGGAGTACGACGATGACGTCGGTGATATCCGGGTTTTTATTTAAAAATAGTCTAAATTACTTTTGGTAATCAGTAGATATACAGTGATTTATTGAAAATATTTCAAAGAAAGTTGTAAAAAATGTTTTTAAAGTGTTTTGTATACACTATATTTGAAGTGTTTTTTAAACACTTATATGGGCGTTTCAAAAGTGAATAGTCCTGAAAATTTGAACATACTAAAATGAAATCTAAATCATAAATTATAGCAAAGATTATGAAAACGTTTGTATTGGGTTTGGTGGTTGTTGCAGGAATCATGAGTTCTTGTTCCCCAAAAGCAAAGGAAGAGACAACTCTTTCCGGACTGAATCCGAAGAAGTTTCAGGCAGAGATCGATGGGAAACAGGCCGGTCTCTATACTTTGAAGAATTCGGCCGGAATGGAAGTTTGTATCACTAATTTCGGTGGCCGTATCGTGTCTGTTTTGGTTCCGGATAAATATGGAAATAGGAAAGATGTGGTATTGGGGTTCGATAGTTTGGCAGATTATCGGAATATACCCAGTGATTTTGGCGCCTCTATCGGTCGGTATGCTAACCGGATTGCACAGGGAAGAATCGAAATCGATGGCGAAACTATTCAATTGCCGCAGAATAACTATGGACATTGTTTACACGGTGGGCCGGAAGGTTGGCAATATCAGATGTATGAAGCCAATCAGATCGATGGTACGACTCTCGAACTGACCCGTTTTTCTCCGGATGGCGATCAGAATTTCCCTGGAAATGTACGGGCGAAAGTGCGCTTTCATCTTACAGATGATAATGCTATCGATATTCAGTACGAGGCTGTGACAGATAAGAAAACGGTGATCAATATGACGAATCACTCTTATTTCAATTTGTCGGGTAATCCGGCTGTTGCCGCTACGGATCATTTGTTGTATGTGAATGCGGATGGGTATACTCCGGTCGACAGTACCTTTATGACAACGGGTGAGATCGTTCCGGTGGCCGGAACGCCTATGGACTTCACTCAACCGAAAGAAATCGGACGGGAGATAGACCGTTATGATTTTGTTCAGTTGAAAAATGGAAACGGTTACGACCATAATTTTGTATTGAACACTAAAGGAGATCTTTCTACTGTCGCTGCCCGTTTGTCTTCGCCTGAGTCCGGTATAGTACTCGAGGTATATACGGATGAGCCCGGTATTCAGGTGTATACCGGTAACTTCCTCGATGGAACTGTGAAAGGGAAAAAAGGGGTCGTTTATAACCAACGGGCTTCTGTTTGCCTGGAAACACAACATTTTCCCGATTCTCCGAACAAACCCCGATGGCCGTCTGTTTACCTGGAACCGGGCCAGACTTATTCCAGTCATTGTATCTATAAATTTTCTGTAGAGAAATAAAGTGTATCGCTAAATATTCATTTTTAAATATCATTATTGTGGGAACATTAGATTATATCGTAATTGCCCTTTTTGCGATTGCCATGATTGGAATCGTTGTCTGGGTTTTCAAACAAAAACAGAAAAGTTCCGGCGACTTTTTTCTGGCCGGACGTGATGCAACCTGGTTGGCTATCGGGGCCTCGATTTTTGCCTCGAATATCGGTTCCGAGCACTTGATCGGTTTAGCCGGTGCCGGTGCTTCGAGTGGAATGGCTATGGCACATTGGGAAATTCAGGGCTGGATGATCCTGATTCTCGGTTGGGTGTTCGTGCCTTTTTATTCCAGAAGTATGGTGCTTACGATGCCCGAATTCCTTGAAAGACGTTATAATAAAGAATCCCGGACGATTTTATCGGTAATCTCTTTGGTCAGTTATGTCTTGACTAAAGTAGCCGTGACGGTATATGCCGGAGGTTTGGTTTTCAAAGAAGTGTTCGGTATTCAGGAACTATGGGGAATCGATTTCTTCTGGATCGCTGCGATCGGATTGGTACTGTTGACTGCTTTGTATACGGTGATCGGTGGTATGAAATCGGTGCTTTATACTTCTGTGCTTCAAACTCCGATTTTGCTGATCGGTTCTTTGGTGATTCTGGTGTTGAGTTTGAAAGCTGTCGGTGGCTGGGATCAGGTGTTGGAAGCTTGTCGGGTGACTCCGGTAAATGAATATGGTGATTCGATGATCAATCTGATCCGGAGTAACCGGGATGCCAATTTCCCTTGGCTAGGGGTGTTCATCGGGTCTTCTGTTATCGGTTTCTGGTATTGGTGTACCGATCAGTTTATCGTACAGCGTGTATTGTCGGG
>OBAE01001524.1_pt1 | contig 11692 bp, 10 predicted proteins | sample 1517641 | NCBI WGS metagenome assembly OBAE01 (sample SAMN04571701, study PRJEB22368) | human gut metagenome | biome: human gut; material: stool | host: Homo sapiens | place: Luxembourg | collected 2012-08-30 | reverse complement strand
CAGCTGCCGGAGCGGTGCTTAAGCCGCAAGGCGGGAATTGTGCGGTGTTGCCCTTATTAAATAGAAGTGTACCATAAAATGCCCGGCAACACAAGCGCAGACAGGGTAAAAGGGGGCTACAGGCCGTAATCTTCCAGTTTTTGCTGCAATTCGGCTTCGGTATAAATGCTCACGCCCTGCTGCAATGCCAGGCAGTCCGGCTCCGGCAGCAGGCGGGTGTATACATCGTACTGCGCCAGGGGACCGGTGCCGTCCGGGGTATACAGGGCCAGCCGCCCGGCGTTATCTTTTAACAAGTATTGCGCCTGCGGCTGTTGTTTTTGCACCGGAACAAAAAACACTGTTACGGCTGCGGCAATGCACAGCAGCGCCAGCATGGCCAGCCCCAGCAGGTAGCGGCGATAGCCCCGCGGCAGTTGGTAACGCATGGGCAAAAACCTCCCTCTATTTTGTAGTATTCGCAAATTTCACAAATCAAATAGTACGCTCCTGCAAGCAGTATGCCCGGTTTGGCGGCACCCAAACCGTAAAAAAGTGAAAATTGTCTGCCTGCTACTGTACTTTTGGCAATACTTTGTGATATAATTCATTCTATGGCTTTATGCCCATCTGCGTGACCGCGCTGTGCGGCCGCGTATCAGTGCAGGCGCAGGCAGGCTTCGCGCCTGCCGCAATTATCCCAAAGGAGGCGGTCCCCATAGACCCCAAACAGGAACGGCACATTTCCATGCAAAGTGCAAAAAGCCCGGAAACAGCCGCAACTTCCGCCCAAAAGAAAAACGGAAAAAAGAAAAAAAATAAGCCGCGCCGCAGTATATTCGGCACCATCATGCGGTTCATTGGCTGCCTGCTGTGCGTTTGCGTCATGGCGGCCAGCGCCGGTGCGGTGCTGCTTTCGCTGTATGTGGTGCAGGTGACCGAGGACCCGGATGGCAAGCTGGACCTGGATGAGCAGAAGCTCAAACAGACCTCCATTGTGTATGACCGCGACGGCAACGAGGTGAACACCTTTGCTGGCGAAAATAACCGCATCTGGCGCGATATTTCGGCCATGCCGGAAAACCTGCAGAACGCGGTCATCGCCGTTGAGGATAAGGATTTTCGCAGCGAGCCCGGCATCAACGTCAAGCGCACCATTGCCGCTGCCCTGAACGAGTTTACCGGAAACGCGCTGCTTGGCTCCAAGCAGGGCGCTTCCACGCTGGAGCAGCAGCTGGTCAAAAACCTGACCGGTGATAGTGAACAGGACATTCTGCGTAAGGTGCGCGAGATTTTCCGCGCGTTGGGCCTTTGCAACCGCTACAGCAAGGAAACCATCCTGGAAGCTTACCTCAATACCATCCCGCTGACCGGCACCATCTATGGCATGGAAGCCGGCGCGCAGGAGTATTTTGGCAAGAGCGTGGAGGAATTGAGCCTGGCCGAATGCGCCGAGCTGGCTTCCATCACCAAGAATCCCAAGAGCTTTAACCCGGCTACCAACCCGGAAAATCTGCTCAAGCGCCGCAACCATGTTCTGGCTTTGATGCGCAACCAGGGATATATTACCGATGAAGAGTGCACTGCTGCACAGGCGGAACCCATCACCCTGGCCGAGAGCAAATCGGCCACCGAAAAGGTCACCCGTACTTCCCGCAACTCTTATTTTGACGACGCTTTGTTTGCGGATGTCACCCAGGCAATCATGGAGCAGGAAAGCTGCACCCGTGCCGAAGCACAGGATAAGATCTTCTCCGATGGCCTGCGCATCTACTCTACCCTGGACCAGAAAGCACAGTCTGCCATGGAGCAGGTCATGCTGAACGAGGACACCGGCGACGGCGAGCTCTTCCCAGCCCTGTGGCACGAGGAAGAGGTTTCTTCCGGTATCCCGGCGGACAGCGAGATTACCTATGACGAGAGCGGCCTGCCGCTGAACCCGGACGGCTCTTCTGTGTTCACGGACGATGATGTGCCGGTCTATGCCGATAAGGAAAACACCACCCTGAAAACCAGCCAGGATGACAACGGCAACCTGATCTTCTATGAAAGCGTGCGCACCCAGGCGGCTATGGCGTCCATCAGCATGGAGGATGGCCACCGCGGCGAGATCGTTGCCTTGGTTGGCGGCCTAGGCGAAAAGAAAGTAGACCGCGGCACCAACCGCGCCACGCTGCCCCACCAGACCGGTTCCACCATGAAACCCATTGCTGCTTATTGCCTGGCAGTGGACAGCAAGATCATCAACTATTCTTCGCCCATGGCGGATACGCCGTATTACCTCAAGAGCGACCATCAGGTGCTGGATACCGACCGCTGCCTGAAGCTTGGCCTTTCTACTGACAAGTATAATGCAGTCAACCAGTCCCGCGATGATGTGTGGCGCGACTGGCCCACCAACTATGGCGGTGCAGGCGGCGATGGTGCCACCATGCTGGTGTATGATGCACTGCGCCGCTCTTACAACACCATTGCGGTCTGGATCGGTTCCTATGTCGGTGCGGAGGAGCTGTTCAGCTTTGCGCATGATACCCTCAACTGCACCTATCTGGATCCCGAACATGACGTTGACCTGGCGCCTCTGGTGCTGGGCTCCCAGAGCCAGGGCCTGACGGTTGTGGAGCTGGCTGGCGCTTACTCCATTTTCAATGACGGCAAGTTTACCACCCCGCACTACTGGACCGAGATCTATGACTCGGACGGCAACCTGTACCTGGATAACAGCAAGCGCGTTACCACCGTGCAGGCCATTGACCCTGCAGCCGCTACCATCATGAACCGTCTGCTGAGCAACGTGTGGAAAAAGCCCGGTACGGCAAACGGCATGAAGCCGGAAACCGAGGGCATTGATACCATCGGCAAGACAGGTACGACCAGCGACTTTAAGGACTATACCTTCGCCGGTGTTTCCCCATACTATTCCACCGCTGTGTGGTGGGGCTATGATAAGCCTTACAGCATGTGGGGCGTGGATGGCACCCTGGGCAACAACGGTAAACCGACCCAGCGCGCCTTTAAGCGGTATATGGAAACTGCCCAGGCCGATAAGCCTGCCAAGGACTTCTATTATGATGACTCCGTTGTGCAGAAGCAGTTCAGCACCTCCACCGGTGCGATCGTATCCGGCGGCGGTGAGACCGGCTACTATACCGAGGACAACCTGCCGGATGACAGCTACGCCACCCTGACCGACCCCAGCGTGAACACGCTGGACCCGGCGGCAGGCTGATCGCGTAAAGTTCCAATAGTCTGAAAATTCAATAAGCCAGATCGGGCACAGCAGTTTACAAAGCTGCTGTGCCCGTTTGTTGTATTGGAATGGAGGACATGCTATAATGGCAGCAGCGAGAACCATGCGGGTGAGGAGAAAATGCACGGCCTTTTGCGGCCTTAATAAGGCAGGCAGAAGCGTATCAAATGCACGTGCACGAATGAAAGACATACTTCCACCGCATAAAAACAGATAAAAGCACGGGAAGATTCCACCGCACCAACAGGCCAGTTGTGCATCATGCTCAAATACACAACATTTTTTCTAAAATGCTTGCAAGCCGCGCACACTTGTGGTATGATTATCCCCGTTGTGAATACACATGTACATAGGAGGGAAACAACATGGGCGAGCGCCGTTTTTTGTTGGTAGATAGCTCCGCTTTGCCGGATGTGTTCCTTAAGGTACTGCAGGCCAAGGAGCTTCTGGCTTCCGGCAGCGTGAGCAATATTTCCACGGCAGCGCGTCAGGCGGGCATTTCCCGCAGTGCGTTCTATAAATACAAGGACTATGTGTTTGACGCCGAAACCGGCCGCGAGGCCATTACCGTGATCGCCACCCTGCTGGATAAAACCGGCGCTTTGCAAAGCCTGCTTTCTGGTATTTCGGCAGCGGGTGCATCGGTTGTTACCATCACCCAGTCCCGGCCGGAAAATGGTACCGCGCAGGTGGAAGTTACCGTGCGCACCGGAACCATGCAGATGACCGTTGAGGAAATGCTGACCCGGCTGGCCCGTCAGTCGTTTGTGGTGGAAGTGCACCGCGGAACCTGAAAGTGAACACACGCCGCCAAGGCGCACAGAACGGAATACCGGATGCGGGCAGCCGCATAAGGAACAAGGGGAGTATAGTATGGCTAAAATTGCAATCATGGGATTCGGCACCGTCGGCAGTGGTGTGCTGGAAGTCTGCCGCCGCAACGCCGCATCCATTGCCCGCCGCGCGGGTGAGCCGGTGGAGGTCAAGTACATCCTGGATGTGCGTGATTTTTCTGATTCTCCGGACGCAGCGCTGTTTGTGAAAGATATCAATGTGATCCTGAACGATCCGGAAGTCAAGGTTGTTGTGGAAACCATCGGCGGCACCCGCTTTGCTTATCCGTATGTGCGCCAGTGCCTGGAAAGCGGCCGCAGCGTGTGTACCTCCAACAAGGAGATGGTTGCCACCTATGGCGCAGAGCTGCTGGCTCTTGCACGGGAGCATAAAGCAGCGTTCCTGTTTGAAGCCAGCGTGGGTGGCGGTACCCCCATCATTACTCCCATGCACCAGTGCCTTGCCGCAAACCAGATCAGCCAGATTCAGGGCATTGTGAACGGAACCACCAACTTTATGCTGACCAAGATGAAGCGCGAAAACATGGGCTTTGATGCCGCACTGAAAATTGCCCAGCAGCTGGGCTATGCCGAAACCAAGGATCTCGGCGACGATGTGGATGGCCGTGATGCCTGCCGCAAGATCGCCATCCTGAGCAGCCTGGCCTGCGGGCATCATGTTTACCCGGATAACATCCCCGCCCGTGGCATCCGCGATGTGGCCGTGGAGGATGTAAAAGCTGCCGAGCAGCTGGACTGCGCCATAAAGCTGATCGCCTGGTACCATGAAAACCCTGAAGGCGCAGCCGATGCGTTCAGCGCCGGTGTGGAGCCGATGCTGGTGCCGGAGTCCAACCAGCTGGCGGGCGTGAACGATGTGTTTAACGCTGTGCTGATGCAGGGTGATATGCTGGGCGATGTTGTGTTCTATGGCAAGGGCGCCGGCAAGCTGCCCACCGCCAGCGCCGTTGTGGCCGATGTGATCGATGCCCTGAAGGACGGCAGCAAGATCCATGACAGTCTGTTCTGGAAGCCCGCCGAAAAGCTGGATCACCAGCTGATGGATACCGCCAAGTATTCTTATTACATCCGCACCGCGGGCGTGCCCGCCGCCGCGCTGCCCAATGTGGCCGGTCCCGGCAAGCTGGTGTTTGACTATGGCGATTCTGCCGCGTACCTGATCGAAGCTGCCACGGCTGCGGACTTGGAGACAGTGGCAGCCAAGCTGAAAGTTCTGGGCGGCCGCCTGGCGCTTGTGCTGAAAAAGCTGCCGGAATAAGCCCCGGCAGGGAAGGGAGCACATAACATGATTACCGTAACTGTACCGGCAACCAGCGCCAATGTCGGCGCCGGGTTTGACAGTCTTGGCCTTGCGCTTTCCATGCACAACGTGTTTACCTTTGAGGAATGTGACCGCATCCGCATTTCTTCGGTGGATGGCACCCATGTGCCGACCGGGGCAAACAACCTGGTCTACCGCAGCGCCCGCGCTGTGTATGACCAGCTGGGCATTCCGCTGCGCGGCCTGCGCATTACCCAGCGCAATGATATTCCCATGGCGCGCGGCCTGGGTTCCAGCTCTGCCTGCATTGTGGCGGGCATTTTGGGTGCCAACGCTTTGCTGGGCAACAAGCTGACCAGCCGCCAGATGCTGACCCTTGCCACCGCCATTGAGGGCCACCCCGATAACGTGGCCCCCGCCATGCTGGGCGGCTTTGTTACCAGTGTGTATGACGAAGGCCAGGTTTACAGCGTAAAAAAGAACATCGATGAACAGCTGGCATTTGCCGCTTTTGTACCGGATTTCCGCCTGCTGACCTCCAAGGCGCGCGCCGCGCTGCCGGATATGGTCAGCCATAAGGACGCCGTGTATAATCTGTCCCGCGCCGCGCTGGCTACTGCCGCGTTCTGCGATGGCGATTACAGCCTGCTTGGCGTGGCAACCAAGGATTCCCTGCACCAGAAATACCGCCTGCCCCTGATCGACGGCGGGGACGAAATGTTTGAACTGGCGCAGGACCTGGGCGCGCTGGCTGTTTATATTTCTGGCGCGGGTCCCACCATTATGGCGGTTGTCCCGCGTGACGATCAGGAATTCTTTGCCCGCGCGCAGGAAGCTCTGCCGCAGAGCGAAAAGCTAAAGCATTTTACCGTTTACCGCCTGCTGCCCGATAACACAGGCGCAACGGTGGAATAAGGGAACAGGGAGGAAGAGGTCTTTATGGGTCTTATCGTACAAAAGTTCGGCGGTACCTCGGTCAAGGATCGTGACCGCATCTTTAATGTTGCGCGCATTGTGGCCAACACCCGCAACCAGGGCAACGATGTTGTTGTTGTTGTTTCTGCCCAGGGGGATACCACCGATGACTTGATTACCAAAGCGGCCGAGATCACCAGTGATCCGTCCCACCGCGAAATGGATATGCTGCTGGCCACCGGCGAGCAGATTTCCATCTCGCTGCTGGCCATGGCGCTGCAGGAAATCGGTGTTCCGTCCGTCAGCCTGACCGGCTGGCAGGCCGGCTTCAACACCGACCGCGCTTACACCAAAGCCCGCATTAAGCGCCTGAACACCGAGCGTGTGGAAAGTGAGCTGGCCCGCAACCGCGTGGTAGTTGTAGCTGGTTTCCAGGGACTGAACCGTTCGGATGATATCACCACCCTGGGCCGCGGCGGCAGCGATACTTCCGCCGTTGCCTTGGCAGCCGCTCTGCATGCAGACCGCTGCCAGATCTATACCGATGTGGAAGGTGTGTATACTGCCGACCCGCGCAAGATTCCCAAGGCTACCCGCCTGAAGGAGATCACCTTTGACGAGATGCTGGAACTGGCATCCCTGGGTGCACAGGTGCTCAACAACCGCAGTGTAGAACTTGCCAAAAAGTATGGCGTCGAGCTGGAAGTTCTGTCCAGCATCAATCCGGTGCCCGGCACCGTTGTTAAGGAGGAAACCAAAGTGGAAGGTATGCTGATCAAAGGCGTTGCAAAAGATGAGGACGTCGCTGTTGTTTCGATCCTGGAAGTTCCCGATGTGCCGGGTATGTCCTTCAAGGTGTTCAGCCTGCTGGCACAGAAAAACATCAACGTGGATATCATTCTGCAGTCTTCCGGCAGCGCTGGCTGCAAGGATGTGATCTTTACCTGCTCCAAGGGCGAAGCTGAAACCGCTCGTGCAGTGCTGGAATCCAACAAGACCCGCTTTGGCACTGATAAGATCACCGTCAACAATGACTGCGCCAAGGTCAGCATTGTCGGTGCCGGTATGCAGAGCCATCCTGGCACGGCTTCCACCATGTTTGAAGCTCTCTACAGCCAGAACATCAACATCCATATGATCTCTACCAGCGAGATCAAGATCAGCGTGATCATTGATAAAGCCGATGCTGACCGTGCTGTTGCCGCCATCCATGATGCGTTCATCCAGTAAGCGGTAATATCCATCTGGTGTAAAAAGTTTACAAGTTTCAGCCCCTGCCGCCCGGCGGGGGCTGTTGCCATATCCGGTGCGGAATGGTATAATCAAACGCACAGCCGGGTGGGAATCATTCCCGCAAGCCCGGTTGTGCCCAATGTATTCTGCTGCAAAGGAGGTAACATATGGAATATATGGACGAAACCACCCTTGCCCACAAACACACCAGCCCGTGGCTGATTGCGTTCCGGATCATTTTTACCATTGCGCTGGTCTGGTGCATTCTGTTTATCTTTCATAACTCGCTGGAAATCAGCTCCATCTCGTCGGCCCGCAGCCATGAGGTCATGCAAAAAATCAATGCCATCCTGGCACATCTCAATATCGGCCCGCTGAGCGAACATGTTGTGCGCAAGCTGGCGCATTTTTCAGAGTTCACGCTGGAAGGCTTCCTGCTTATGCTCTGCCTGCGGGTTTATACCCGCCGTTTTGTGCGCCATGTCAGCTGGCCCATACTGGGCGGCATGGCGACCGCGCTGCTGGATGAAACCATCCAGCTGTATGTGCCGGGCCGCACTTCGTCCGTGCGGGATGTGTGGATCGACTTCGGCGGTGTGATTGCCGGTTTGTTCGTGGCCCTGCTGTTGCTGCTCATCGTGCGCGGGCTGATCTCTTTCCATGCCATAAAAAAAGAAAACCGCCGCCTGCGTGCCGAACGGGCCGAGCTGCTGCGCCAGCAGCGCGCCGACCGGATCAACACAACGGATGACCGTCCCGAAAGCCCAGATAGGAGAGAATATTTATGACAGAACAACAGGCGATTGAAGCCCTGCACGCCCTGCCGCGCCTGCCCCGCAGCGGCGCATCCCTGGAGCGTATGCAGGCACTGCTGGACCACCTTGGAAACCCGGAAAAGCAGTTTAAGTGCATCCATATTGCGGGCACCAACGGCAAGGGGACCCTTGCCGCTATGACATCTTCTATCCTGACCCATGCGGGCTACAAAACGGGCCTTACCATCAGTCCGTATGTTCTCAATTTTCGGGAGCGTTTTCAGATCAATGGACAGATGATGTCCCCGCGCACCCTGGCCAGCCTGACCCGGAAAGTGCTGGATGCTGCCGATGCCATCATCGCTGAGGGCGGGGAAGGCCCGGTGGAGTTTGAAGCCGTTACCGCCATTGCCTTCCTCTGGTTTGCCCGCCAGAAGTGTGATTTTGCCGTGGTGGAAACCGGCCTTGGCGGCCGCTATGACGCCACCAATGTCATCCCCGCGCCGCTGGTTGCGGCCATTACCCGCATCGGCATGGATCATACCGAAATTTTGGGCGATACTCTTGCCGAGATCGCCGCCGAAAAAGCCGGTATCATCAAAGAGGGCAGCGTGGTTGTCTGCTACCCCGAGCAGCCGGAGGAGGCCATGGGCCCGCTGCTGACCGCCGCGGCCAACGCGCATACCTCGCTGGTGGTGCCGGATACCGCCGATTTGCAGCAGCTCAAGTGCCGCCCGCTGGAAAACTATGTTGATTACGGCGGCTATCGTGCTCTGCTGCAATTCCCCGGCAAGCATCAGGCCAACCATGCCGCTATGGCGGTGGAAATTGCCCTGGCCCTCTGGCGGGAATACCATTACGAGATCCCCGATGAAGCGATTGAAGCCGGTCTGCGGGATGCCAAAATGCCCGCACGGATCGAGGTCATGCGCCGCCACCCGTTGCTGCTGCTGGATGGCTGCCACAATGCCGATGGTACCGCAGCCCTTGCTGCAACTCTGAAAGAAGCCGGATATGACGGCAACCTTGTGGCGGTCCTTGGCCTGCTGAAAGATAAGGATCACAGCAAAATGCTGGAAAACCTGGCCCCCTGCTTTGAGAAGGTCTTTACCGTCACGCCGGATAGCCCCCGCGCCATGACGGCAGAAGAACTGGAGGAGGAAGCCAAGTACCATATGGATGCCGAAGCCGCCCCCAGCGTGGCAAAGGCCATCCGCCTTGCGGTGGATTACGCCGATGAAAACAACCTGGCTGGTGTGGTGGTGTGCGGCAGCCTTTACCTTGCTGCTCAGGCCCGTCCGCTGCTGCTCAAAGAAGCGGAAAAGTAACCCCAATTCCAACAAAATATGCGCACAGCGCCCTGTATACTGGGAACATACCCCAGCAGCAGGGCGCTTTTTGCTGCTATTACCAAAAATGAAAGAGGTGGACAACCCCCTTGGCGAAAGTTTGTTTTGTTCCGGCGCAGGGAACATTGGCGGCTTACCTGACCGGTGAGATCGACCACCATGCCGCGCAGGCCCTACGGCGTGAAATTGATGCGCAGATCGATGCCCGCATGCCGGAATTGCTGACGATGGATTTTTCCGGCGTTACTTTTATGGATTCCTCCGGTGTGGGGCTGATTCTGGGCCGCGGGCGCCAGATGTCCGGCCTGGGTGGGCGGCTTGTTGTGCAAAACGCACCGGATACCGTGCGCCGCATGCTGGACCTGGCGCATATCCATTACGTTTGATCGTGGGGGAGGTCACATCATGAAAATGCTGAATCAGGTCAAAATGACCTTTGCCAGCCGCAGCGTCAACGAAAGTTTTTCCCGTGCGGCACTTGCGGCGTTTCTGGCCCAGGCGGACCCGACCGTGCCGCAGCTGGCAGATATCAAAACGGCCGTGTCAGAAGCTGTCACCAACTGCATCGTCCATGCCTATCCGGATACCGTCGGCCCCATTACGATGACGGCTGTTTTGTATGAGGGCGGCAATGTGCGCATTACCATATCGGATAAAGGCGTTGGTATCCCGGACGTTGCCAAGGCAATGGAGCCAATGTATACCACCGGCAACCCGGACGAGCGCGCGGGCCTGGGTTTTGCGGTAATGCAGAGCTTTATGGATCGGGTCCATGTATCCTCTGCGCCGGGACGGGGAACACGCGTTACCATGAGCCGTCACCTGGATTCCCGGTGAGTTTTGGCGTGTGCGCTCCTACATAGGGCAGAATCAGCCAGTACAGCAGAGTGGAATCTGTTGACCGTTGCGGATATGCCCGCTAAAACCGGAACGAATCAACGCCTAGTGGCAGGGCAGACGTTCGTTCCCGATTGCAGGGAGGCAGCTGATATGGCAACCGCAAATCCCACCGCACTTTTTACCACTTTACCGCGCACGGAGTTCATCCAGAAAAACCTTGGCCTTGTACATTCCTGTGCTGGCCGCTTTACAGGCCGCGGCATCGAATACGAAGAATTGTATTCGGCGGGCTGCCTGGGGCTTGTCAAAGCGTGCGATGGGTTTGACCCGAACCGCGGGGTCTGTTTCTCCACCTATGCGGTGCCGGTCATCTTGGGTGAGATCAAAAAGCTGTTCCGGGACGGGGGAACTGTTAAGGTCAGCCGTTCGATCAAAGAACTTGGATTAAAAGTGACAGCGGAACGGGAACGCCTGATGAAGCTGACCGGCGCAGAGCCAACCGTGGCACAGCTGGCACAAAACCTGGGGGCAACGCCGGAGCAGGTGGCGGTATCCATTCAGGCTGCTATGCCGGTTGTCTCCCTGACCCCGGCGGATGATGAGGACGGAACAAGAGAATGGGATATCCCGGTGGATTCACCGGAAGAAGTATTGGCGGAACGGATCAGTTTGGCGGAAATATTGAAACGACTGAATGAATCCGACCGGCAGCTCATCCGCCTGCGCTTTTATGCGGGCAAAACCCAAAGTAAAACGGCACAAATCCTTGGTACTACCCAGGTACAGATATCGCGCCGCGAACGAAAGATTTTGAAATGGATGCGCAAAGAGCTGACAAGCGAATAAGAAAACACAAAATGATGGCTGTTTTTCCAATTCGGAGCCATAAAAACTGTGCGATTCGACAAAAGTATGACTTCTGCACGTTTTACCCTTGACGATGACACTTGCATGTGCTAAAATAACACCACTTTGAATAGCACAGGCGATATCCAATAGGGGGTGCCTGGCTGGACAAAGCAGCATCAGAAAATTTGGAAAAACATCAAAAAAGCTATTGACAAACCAAACCTGATGTGGTATCCTAATAAAGCTGTCCGAAAGACAGCGGCTGATTGAAAAGATTGTTTAAGAAAATTTCAAAAAAGTACTTGACAAACAGGACTTGATGAAGTAAAATGAACAAGCTGTTTCAAACAGCGCAGGACCTTGAAAATTGAACAATACTGAAACTTGTGGAACCTTAAACGTGATGG
>OBAE01001515.1_pt1 | contig 11782 bp, 9 predicted proteins | sample 1517641 | NCBI WGS metagenome assembly OBAE01 (sample SAMN04571701, study PRJEB22368) | human gut metagenome | biome: human gut; material: stool | host: Homo sapiens | place: Luxembourg | collected 2012-08-30 | reverse complement strand
GCGATTTCACTACAGGAAACGAAAACAATACGATAGGTTTTCATATCTGCAACCTGCGCGAGAAGCTGTATCGGGCCAATCCAGATGCCCCGTTCTACATTCGCTCCGTGCGGGAGGTTGGCTATAGCTTGGAAGTGATTGCTGAGTAATATGAAGGGGTTGCTGTGGTTTTTATACAGCAACCCCTTTTTTATTATACTTGCTTCACTGGCTCTTGACAAACAATATGGTTTGCTCTATTATAACAGTGTTATATATATAACGCTGTTACATGAGGTGCGCTTATGGAAGAGAAATCGACTGCCACACTGGAAAAAATCCAGCGGGCCGCCATGGAGGAGTTTACGGAGAAAGGCTTTCAGGGTGCCTCCCTGCGGCAGATCGTGAAGCAGGCCGGTGTCACCACCGGCGCACTCTATGGCTATTTCTCCAGCAAGGAAGCGCTCTTTGCCTCCATCGTGGAGCCTCACGCCGCTGCGCTGATGGGCCGGTTCATGGAGGCTCAGACTACCTTTGCCGAGATGCCCGAGAAGGATCAGCCGGAACACATGGGGCTGGAGTCCAGCCAGTGCGTCCATTGGATGGTGGACTACATCTGCGACCACCGGGAGCCGGTGAAGCTGCTGCTGTGCAAGGCCGAGGGCACCAGCTATGAGCATTTCGTCCACAACATGGTGGAGGTCGAAGTGGAATACACCCTCCAATACCTGGAGGTTCTGCACCGTCTGGGGCATGAGTCTCCCCAGTTGGATGCCCAGCTGTGCCACATCATCGCCAGCGGGATGTTCAACGGCATCTTCGAGATCGTCGTCCACGATATGCCCAAGGAGCAGGCCATGCGCTATGTGGATCAGCTGCGGGATTTCTACACTGCCGGGTGGCTGAAGCTGACCGGCCAGTAATATACCGCCAATCTTTTTCGTAAGATCGGGGCTTCGCCCCTTTCTTTTTACACAATCAGTTAGCGGTAGCTAACCTTAAAAGGAGGAGTATTTGTGAAGCAAAAGAAGCAAAATGCGCTGACCGTCCTGCTGGGATATGCGGGCAGCCACCGGCAGCTCACCTTTCTGGGGCTGGGACTGTCGGCGGTGTCCATGGTGTGCAGCATGATCCCGTACCTCTGCATCTGGCTGGCAGCACGGGATCTGATTGCCGTGGCGCCGGACTGGACGCAGGCCCGGAGCGTGACGGACTACGGTTGGATCGCCTTCGCTTTTGCGGTGGGCGGTATCCTCATCTACTTTCTGGGCCTGATGTGTACCCATTTGGCCGCATTCCGCACAGCGGCCAACATCCGCAAGCAGGGCATGGCCCATGTGATGCAGGCGCCTCTGGGCTACTTTGACGCCAACGCCTCCGGTTTGATCCGCAGCCGGCTGGATGCGGCCGCCGCCGATACGGAGACGCTGCTGGCCCATAATCTGGCGGACATCGTGGGCACAGTCACATTGTTTATCGCCATGCTGGTGCTGATGTTTGTGTTTGACTGGCGCATGGGCGCGGCCTGCCTGCTGGCGGCGGTGATTTCCATCCTCGCCATGTGCAGCATGATGGGCGGCAAGAATGCCGCACTGATGGCAGAATACCAGGCGGCTCAGGACCGCATGACCAAATCCGGCACGGAGTATGTGCGCGGCATTCCGGTGGTCAAGATCTTTCAGCAGACCGTGTACTCCTTCAAGGCCTTTCAGCAGGCCATCGAGGACTACAGCGCCAAGGCAGAGCACTATCAGGGCGATGTTTGCCGTGTGCCCCAGTCCATCAACCTGACCTTCACCGAAGGCGCCTTTTTGTTTCTGGTGCCGGTGGTGCTGTTCCTGGCTCCCGGTGCGCTGGCTTCCGGTAATTTTGCGGGATTTGTGACGAACTTTGCTTTTTACGCCGTGTTCTCCGCTATCATTTCCACCGCGCTGGCCAAAATCATGTTCGCGGCCTCCGGCATGATGCTGGCCGGCACCGCTCTGGGCCGCATCCAGCCGGTCATGGACGCACCGACACTGGCGGTACCGGAGCATCCCCAGACGCCCAAGGACAATCGGGTGGTCTTCCGGGATGTGAGTTTTACCTACGACGGCGCGCAGTCCCCCGCCCTGTCCCATGTCTCCTTTACCGCCGAACCCGGTGAGACGGTGGCTCTGGTGGGGCCTTCGGGCGGCGGCAAGACTACTGCCGCCAGCCTGATCCCCCGGTTCTGGGATGCGGACACCGGCACTGTCGAAGTGGGTGGCGTGGATGTACGCCAGATCGATCCCCATGTGTTGATGGATCAGGTCGCTTTTGTGTTTCAAAACAACCGGCTGTTCAAGGCCAGTATTCTGGAAAATGTTCGGGCTGCCCGCCCCGACGCCAGCCGTGAGCAGGTGCTGGCTGCCCTGGAAGCCGCCCAGTGCGGCGACATTCTGGAAAAGCTGCCTCAGGGGCTGGACACCGTGATCGGCACCGAGGGGACCTATCTTTCCGGTGGCGAGGCCCAGCGCATCGCCTTGGCCCGGGCCATTTTAAAGGACGCACCTATCGTGGTGCTGGATGAAGCCACGGCCTTTGCCGACCCGGAAAATGAGGCGCTGATTCAGAAAGCCTTCGCACGGCTGACAAAGGACCGCACCGTCATCATGATCGCCCATCGGCTCTCCACGGTGGTGGGCGCGGACAAGATCCTGGTTCTGGAGGGCGGCAGGGTGACGGAGCAAGGCACCCATGAGGAGCTGATCGCGGCAGGCGGATTGTATACTCGGATGTGGGCCGACTACAATCGGGCGATCCAGTGGAAAATGGAAAGCGGCAAGGAGGGGAAATAAATGTTCGGAGCAAACTTTCAACGGAAATATGCCCTGACGGATCAGGGTGTACAAAACACCAAAAAGGGAACCTTCTGGACGGTAATCGTCAATCTGGTGGTCATGGGCGGGGTCAGCATTTTGTACCTTGTGATGTCCGGCCTGATGGAAACTTTGGCCGGCGGTGTCCTGCCTGCGACTTTGCCGGTGCTGGCTGGCCTCGTGATATTTGCACTTCTCTCCTTTCTCACGCATCTCCAGCAGTACAAGGCCACCTACGGCCTGGTGTACGGTGAGGTCAAGGCCACCCGCCTGCGTCTGGCGGAGCGGCTTCGCAAGCTGCCTCTCGGCTTTTTCGGCAAGCGGGATCTGGCCGACCTGACGGAGACCCTGATGGGCGATGTCAACCGCATGGAGCATGTCTGGAGCCATGTGCTGGGCTACTTGTACGGCTCCTATATATCCACCGCCGTGATCGCGGTGTGCCTGCTCTGGTATGACTGGCGGCTGGCCCTTGCCTGCCTCTGGGGGGTGCCGGTGGCCTTCGGCCTGCTGTTTGGGAGCCGGAAACTCACTGAGCGCCAGGCGGAGCGGACCAAGCGCGCCGCTGTGCGGGTCTCGGACGGGATGCAGGAGGCGCTGGAAAATGTGCGGGAGATCCGTGCCACCAATCAGGAGGAGCGTTACCTTGCCGGGCTGTACCGGAAGATCGACGAGCATGAACGGGTCATGATCCGCGGCGAGCTGGTCACCGGCCTGTTTGTCAACGGGGCCAGCGTCATCATGCGGCTGGGTGTGGCCACCACGATCCTTGTGGGCGCGGGGCTGATTTTGTCCGGACAGATCGACTTCATGCTGCTGTTTCTGTTCCTGATGGTCATCACCCGGATCTATGCGCCCTTCGATCAGAGCTTGGCACTGATCGCCGAGCTGTTTGTCTCCCAGGTGTCGGCAGACCGGATGAACGCTCTGTTCGACACGCCCATCGCCGAAGGGGCGGAAACCTTCCGGCCCAAGGGACACGACATTGTCTTTGACCATGTGGAGTTCGCCTATGATAAAGAGGCCGTCCTGCATGATGTCAGCTTTACCGCCAAAGAAGGCGAGATCACTGCGCTGGTGGGGCCCTCCGGCTCCGGCAAAAGCACCTGCGCCCGGCTGGCCGCCCGCCTGTGGGATATCACCGGGGGTACTATTAAAGTGGGCGGGGTGGATATCGCCACGGTGGACCCGGAGGTGCTGCTGACCGATTACTCCATGGTTTTTCAGGATGTGGTGCTGTTTGACGACACGGTGATGGAGAATATCCGCCTGGGCAGGCGAGGCGCCTCCGACGCGGAGGTGATAGCTGCGGCCAGGGCCGCCAACTGCGAGGAGTTTGTCAGTAAACTGCCACAGGGATATCAGACGCCCATCGGAGAAAACGGCGCCAAGCTCTCCGGCGGCGAGCGGCAGCGCATCTCCATCGCCCGAGCGCTGCTCAAGAACGCGCCCATCGTGTTGCTGGATGAGGCCACCGCCTCTCTGGATGTGGAAAACGAAACCAAGGTGCAGGGGGCGCTTTCTCGGCTTCTGGCGGGCAAAACGGTACTGGTCATCGCCCATCGGATGCGCACCGTGGCCGGGGCGGATCATATCGTGGTGCTGAAGGACGGAAAGGTGGCGCAGCAAGGCTCCCCGCAGGCGCTGATGGCTGAGGGCGGCCTGTTCCGGCACATGGTGGAGCTCCAGAGTGAAAGCGCCCAGTGGCAGTTGAGTGGGGCAAGGCCATAATTCTTTGTGCAATAGAGAGAAGCCCACAGTTCCGGATACAAAACTGTGGGCTTCTTTCTGAATCAAAAAGACAAAATACATTTGATTTAATCGTCATCAGCAATCGAAAGCCGTGCCCTGCGCCGATACTCCAGCGGAGGGCAGCCGAAGCGCCGGACAAAAACTGCGGCAAATTTGCTCTGATTTTCGTAGCCTACCTGTGCTGCGATCTCCGCCACTCGTAATTCACTGCTCTGCAGCAATTCTGCGGCCCGGCGCATCCTCACCTCCCGCAAAAATGTGGAGAGGTTTTCTCCAAACACACCGCGGAAGTAATTCTTGAGGCTGGTTTCGGCAATCTGGAACCGCTCCGCCAGCTCCCGCGCTGTATGGTTCTGGCTCAGGTCTGCGCACAAGATGTTCCGTGTCTCCCTGGCGATGGCCACTTGGGAACTGGTAAAATAGCGGACTGCGGGACTGGTTTCAAGAGGCTGGCGTTCTACCTTCCAAAGCAACTGGGTGGAGAGAAGTTTCAGTAGTCCCACTTCCTCCGAATCCCGCAGCCGCCACAGGTCGTCCAGCAATGTCTGGACACAGGCAGGCGTGGGTCCCAAATACAGGCGGCGGGAGGTATGCAGGTGCTCCATGATCCCCTCCAGGCTTACCTCCCCCTCCTGAAACAGTGGATAGGGACGATGGGCCAACAAATCCAGATCCAAAAACAACTCGATACCCTCATAGAGACCGCTGGGGTAGCGATACTCCTCCTGAGCCTGCTGGGTTCCTACGGCCATGTGTCCTTGAGAGAGGAAGGCAAACTGTCCATCCTCCAGCACCACCTCACAGCGCCCCTTCTGGCAGAAGTTCAGCAGCAGGATGTTGGCTGCCTCGTTCTGCGCCAGAGGCCAGACCTGGGTATAGATCCGGTTGAAAGAAAGAACTGCACCATCCCATAGGGAGAACAATCGCAGGCTTCCGTTTTCCGGACCGCAGAGGGTCATCACCGCAGCCTTGCCGGCGGATTGAACCTTCACATGGCCCGGGAAACGGCTGGCATCAAAAAGTTGCGTCATATTGGACATGAGCAGCGCCTCCGTTACTTGATCTGGCTTTGATTGTACCGGACCGGCAACGAGCCGTCAATGATTGCTCAGAAACTAAGTGCTGTTTGGAGCCAAAACACCTGTATGGAGTTGGTGGCAGACAAGCAGTTATGCTATCCTGTCTTGTGGTTAGCGATGTCTAACGATTACCGACAGGCGGAAATGAAATATGTCTCAATCATTGGAACAGGGAAAACGCAAACTGACTGCCAAAGACGCCATCACCGCCGGCGCACTGGGGGCGGTGTGCATTGCCATCCGCTTTCTTTTTATGCTGGTGGGCGGCGTCAGCCCCTATGTATGGTTTGCTACCCACTTTATTGATGCCATTCTGATCGGGCCGGTGTTCATGCTGATGGTGGCCAAGGTGCGGAAAAACGGCCCCTTCCTGCTCACCAGCCTGATCACCGGCGTGGTGCTGGTGGCTGCTACCTGGATGTTCCCCATCACGGGACTGGTGGGAGGAATTCTGTGTGAGCTGTGCCTGCGGGCTGGACAGTTCCGGCGGAAAGGCTGGCTGATACTGGGCTTCTTCTGCTTCAATCTGGGCTTTATCGGTGACTTTCTGCCCCTCTGGTTTACCAAAGAGAGTTATTTGGAGTATGCCGCCCAGATGATGGACGCCGGTTATATGGCCACGATGGAGGGCTTGCTGACCTGGCCGGTGTTCGGGGTCATTGTACTGAGCATTCTGGTAGGTTCTGTTCTGGGCTCCTTGCTGGGTATGAAGCTCATGCGTAAGCATTTTGTCAAGGCCGGGCTGGCCCAATGAGGACGAAGAATATTTACCCTTCTTTTCTCGATCCTCGAACCAAGATTCTGATCTGGCTGTTGGCCAATGTGGTGGTGTTCACCTGGAGCCCTGCGGTTTTCCAGCTCGGTGTCATGGTAGCCTATTTGATTCTCTTTCTGGTAGAACGGAAAGGAACCATGCTGGCAGGGCTGCTGGCGACATATCTGGCTATCCTGGCGATACAATACTGGCTGTTGCCGCTGTTGCCCGGCTCTTTGGCTACGGTCTTTGCTACGGTGACCTACTTCATTCTGGTGTTCCCCTGTATTGCCGGCGGTGCCTATCTGATTGCCACCACCAGCGTCAGCCAGTTCATGGCTGCTTTGGAGAGGATGGGCGCTCCCCGGAGTTTTTCTATTACCCTTGCGGTGACGCTGCGCTTTCTGCCTGCACTTCGGCAGGATTTGCGCCATATCCGGGATGCCATGGCCCTTCGGAATATCTGTGGTTTTGAGGAGAAACTGGAGTGCATTTATGTACCAATGCTCATGGGGGCAGCCCAGACAGCAGAAGAACTCAGCGAATCCGCCACCGCTCGGGGCATCGAGTACCCAGGAAAGATGTCCTCCTGGCGGCCCATCGGATTTCACATCCAGGATGTGGTGGTCACACTACTGTTTCTGGCCCTCTGCGTGGGCGGGATCTGCTGCAAGGGGGTGTTGCCATGATTAGCTTTGACCATGTGACCTATACTTATGAGGGCAAGGAGACGCCAAGCCTTCGAGACTGCACCTTTTCTGTGAAACCGGGGGAACTCATCCTGCTCACCGGCGAGAGCGGCTGCGGCAAGACCACAATCATCAAGCTCGTCAATGGTCTGCTCCAGCATGCTGGGGGTGGGACGCTGGCGGGAACTGTTATGGTCGGCGGCCAAGATGTAGCGCAGATCCCCCAGTGGGAACTGGCGCGTACGGTGGGCTCGGTGTTTCAGAACCCCAAGTCCCAGTTCTTCAATCTGGACACCACCAGCGAGGTGCTTTTTGGGCTGGAGAGTCGTGGAGCGTCCCACGATGAAATGGCACAGGCGCTGGAATCCGCTGTCCAAGTCTGCGGAGTGGAGCCGCTGCTGGAGCGGAGCATTTTTGCTCTGTCCGGCGGGGAGAAGCAGCGCATTGCCTGCGCCAGTGCTTGGGCCATGGGGCCGGAGCTGTTTGTACTGGACGAGCCCTCCTCCAATCTGGATGGGGAGGGTATCCGCCAGCTCCGGGAGATCCTGAAACAGCTGAAAAAGGCCGGGAAGACCGTGCTGATGGCAGAGCACCGCCTTTGGTACGCTGCGGATCTTGCTGATCGGGTGTTCTATCTGCGGGGTGGGCAGCTGGAACGGGAATATTCCGGGCAGAATTTCCTCGCTCTGCCCGAGAAGGAACGCCGCTCCATGGGACTGCGGAGCATTGCGGAGGTACCGGTGTCCTCGCCTGAGCCAAGCCCAGCGGCGGGAGCAGACGGTTTGATGGTTCGGGAGTTGCGGGCGACCTATAACGGTGCGGCTGTATGGGAGGGCGTATCCTTCCATGCGCCCAGGGGACAAATTACCGCCATTACCGGCCAAAACGGGGCAGGCAAGACCACCCTGGCCCGGTGTCTGTGCGGTTTGATGAAGGAACAAAGCGGTACAATTTTTTGGGATGGAAAGCCTCTGCGCCGAACGGAAAGAAGGCGGAAGGCGTTCCTGATCATGCAGGATGTGAACCTCCAGCTTTTTGGAGACAGCGTGCTGGCAGAGATCCGGCTGGGAAATACGGCCACAGAGCAGGAGGCTTTGACAACCTTGGGCCGAATGGATCTGGCTCAGTATGCGGATACTCACCCCATGGCTCTATCCGGCGGGCAGAAGCAGAGGCTGGCCGTTGCAGACGGCTGTCTCAGCGGAAAGGAGCTGCTGATCTTTGATGAGCCTACCAGCGGACTTGACTATGGCCACATGCTGGAGGTGAGCCGACGCCTCCGGGAGTTGGCGGAGCAGGGGCTATGTGTGGTGGTTATCACCCATGACGGAGAATTCCTGCGGGAGAGTGGGGCTTGGACGGCGGATTGGTTGCCAAATGACAAGCAGCCATGAAGTGTCCAGGAAATAGCCGCCTACATAACGGAAGGGGGACTGTCTATGCCTTTACGCAAATCGGGTGAAGATTATCTGGAGGCCATCCTTGTCCTCAAAAAGAAAAAGGGCATGGTGAGGTCTGCGGATGTGGCCCGACACTTGGAGGTGTCCAAACCCAGTGTGTGCCATGCGGTGGCTACACTAAAAAAGGGCGGCTTCCTGCTCATGGATGGAAATCGCTTCCTACACCTGACCGACCTTGGCCGTGAGGTTGCCGAGGATACCTACGAAAAGCACCGCTTTTTTACAGAAATGCTGACAAATGTTGGGGTAGACCCCATTACTGCCGAGCGGGACGCCTGCTGGATTGAGCATGTCATCAGCGAGAGTAGTTTTCAACACTTAAAAAAGACTTCGTCAGAAAAGAAGTAATGGGGAGGTGAGACTGTGGACCGGGATGGCAGTGCTACACTATGACGATCTGTGTATAGACCCAAACCAACGCAGAGTCTTTGTAAATGGTTGCGTTGTAGAAATGACTACAACGGAGTTCAACATCTTGTATTATCTGACTTCACATCCCGGTTGGACCTTTACTTGGGAGTAGCTTTATCAGTATGCGATGCCGGATAATCTTGCTGCTGGCCCGGAAAGTGCCACCATTATGATATACAAGATACGGAAAAACAAAATATCAATGCGATTCAAGCTGTACACGGGTATGGTTATCGTTTTGAGAAGTAGGAAAATAGAAAAGTGCGGCTCTCAACTATTAACGGGGGACGCATTTTTTGCTGTGTCGAAAAGCCTGGAATTGAAAGAATAAGATAAAGGACTGATGCATCACATAGTAGCTTCAGCCCCTTTTTGATATTATCTGGATGCAATGCTATTTTTTAAGCGTTACTAAAATGTCTTCCTATTGACGAATAATCCAGATTGTGCTATATTGAAACCGGCGGATTGAAACCTGCGGTTTGAATGTTGGAGGCGACATATGGCTAAGCGTATAGCGGGAGTAACGGAAAAGCTGATGGAAGCAGCCAAGCAGGAATTTCTAAAAAATGGATATGAGCGAGCTTCCTTACAGACCATTGCGGAAAAGGCTGGCTCCAGCAAAGGAGCGATCTACATCCGCTACCCTGACAAAGAGAGCCTGTACCGCTCCCTTGTGCAGCCTGCCATGGATGATTTTTGCGACCTGATACAATCGGCGTTGGAGCAGTTTAACCAGTTGCCAGGAGCCGAACAGACCAGCCAAATGTATTCCTTTTCTGACCATGGATTTTGGGATTCTGTGGACTATATCTACGACCATTTTGACGAGTTTAAGCTACTTTTGACCAGTGGAGAGAATAGTACATACCAGGAGTTCCTCCACCGGGTCGTGGAGCTGGATAACCAATGCACCATGCGTTATATTCAGGCATCGGGGAATGACGCAATCTCCAGCGGCCGCCTTACTCCGGAACTGGGTCATCTGTTGTCCAGTGCCTTTTATACCGGGATGTTCGAGGTGGTCATTCATGATATGCCAAAGGATCAGGCAGTCGAGCATATTCAGAGGATGCGGCGTTTCTACACCGCTGGCTGGAAAACTATCTTCTTCGGAGATGGAGGTGAAAGCCATTGAGCGGGTGGATTGACCGGAGCGGATGGATTCACTGCCCTACCTGCGGCAACAAGACGCGCACCAAGGTGAATCCAGACACCGTTCTAAAGCGTTTTCCGCTTTTCTGTCCCAAATGCGGAACAGAACACATTGTTGATGTGCAGGGACAAAACATCATATTGTCAGAGCCAGACGCCAAGACGCAGAGCCGATGATTTGCAGGATGATCCTGCGGGTTATCGGCTTTTTCTTTGCCGCTTGGTTAGGGCACGCTAACTTATGGAGGGATACGATGCAGAAACAAAAGAAGCCATTAAGTTTGATATCGTTTATCAGACCACATCGGGCGGGTTTTATTACCTCAACTGTTCTTGCTGTTCTCAGCGTGGCCAGCGGAATGGTGCCATACTTTGCTGTGGCAAAGATGGTCAACCTGCTCATTTCCGGTGAAAAGAGTTTTTCGATTTATCTGACTTGGGGGGCAGTCGCCCTGATTGCCTATCTACTCAAGTCCGTTCTTCACGGCATTTCCACCCGGTACTCCCATGAAGCCACCTTCCATGTGCTGTCGGAACTGCGGCGGGCCGTGGCGGATAAGCTGACCCGTGTTTCCATGGGCTATCTGACCGATACGCCATCGGGCCGCCTGAAAACAACCATGGTGGAACGTGTGGAGCAGATGGAGGTCCCGCTGGCTCACATCATTCCGGAGATGACAGCAAACCTGTTGATTCCATTTGCTATCGTGGCTTGTCTCTTTGTTTTGGACTGGCGTATGGCGCTGGTATCACTACTTACAATTCCGGTTGGAATACTGTGCTATATGGCGGAGATGAAAGAGTACCCGAAAAAGTATGGTGCAGTCGTCCAGGCAGGCAAGCACATGAGTGCCACCACGGTGGAGTACATCAACGGCATTGAGGTCATAAAAGCGTTCAACCAGAGTGCAGCCTCCTATGGCAAGTTTACGCAGGCCGTGCGGCGGAATACGGACCTCATGCTGGACTGGATGAAGTCCACGCAGGGCTACTCCGCCCTGATGATGACCATTTGGCCCGCTGTGCTGATCGGTGTGCTGCCTATTGGCTGTGTCTTTTATAGGAATGGAAGCCTGACTGCTCCGGACTTTATCACGATCGCAATCCTGTCCCTTGGTATCGTGGGGCCGCTGGTTGGGGCAATCTTTCTGACCGATGATTTCTCTAAAATTGCGACCATCACCAGGGAAATCGACGCTGTGCTCTCCGAGCCGGATCTGGAGCGGCCTACGCAGAGAAAAGAACTGCATGGGCTGGACATTGACCTGCGGGATGTGACATTCGCTTACAAAGATAAGCAGGTTTTGAACGGTGTCACGCTGAATATCCGGCAAGGCACGACCACCGCGCTGGTGGGGCCTTCCGGCTCCGGCAAATCCACCATTGCCAAGCTCATCGCCTCCTATTGGGACGCTGGCAACGGGAGTATCACCATTGGAGGGACGGATATGAAAAACCTACCGCCGGAGCAGGTAATGGATCTCATTGGCTATGTCTCCCAAGATAATTTCCTGTTCAATGTCTCTGTCCGGGAAAACATCCGCATGGGACGGCCGGAGGCCACCAACGATGAAGTGGAGGCCGTGGCGAAGGCATCCGGTTGCCATGAGTTTATTGTGAGCCTGGATCACGGGTATGACACTGTGGTAGGCGGCGCAGGCGG
>OBAE01001499.1_pt1 | contig 11848 bp, 10 predicted proteins | sample 1517641 | NCBI WGS metagenome assembly OBAE01 (sample SAMN04571701, study PRJEB22368) | human gut metagenome | biome: human gut; material: stool | host: Homo sapiens | place: Luxembourg | collected 2012-08-30 | reverse complement strand
TCCGGTAATTTTTTTCCAATATGGGCAACAAAATCTGCTACCATGTCTGTTAATACTTTAACTCCATTTTCCTTAGTCATGATTTACCTCCTGATATGGTTCGATGGTTTAATGTTTTTTAGTTACATAGGTTTTTGTTGGTTGTTTCATCATTAATTTTGGCTGATTAATGGTTAAGATGGCTTTTTTGGCTTATTTATCATTTCTCCTTCACTGTATGGTCAGTGCAGAAGGGAATGAACTTAATCAAAAGTGTTGCTGGTCACAAAGTGAACAGTAACTCAAAAGTTTCTCTCCTTACGGATAGAACGGAAACAGGATCGGCAACAGGATCATACAGATCACAAAGGATACCAGGATCAGCGGCAGACCGGATTTCACATAGTCCTTGAATTTGTATCCTCCAAGACCGACTACCATGGTGTTTGCTGGCATACCGATCGGTGTTGCATATGCACAGGAACCTGCGATAACAGTTGCGATAACAACGGCTCTCGGATCTGCTCCGAGGTTGTTTGCAAGAGATACCGCAATTGGAATCATCAGTGCTGTGGTTGCTGTATTTGACATGAAATTTGTCAGCACACAGGTTACAATAAAGATCACCAGAAGAAGAAGGATCGGACTCGGATCTGCTCCAAGAAGTCCTACGATCTTATCTGCGATCAGTTCTCCGGCTCCGGTTGTATCCAATGCTTTTGCAAGTGTCAGAGAACCGCCGAAAAGGAATACAACTTTCAGGTCAATAGATTTCAGTGCTTCTTTTTCGGAAATAACTCCTGTCAAAACCAGGACGATGGCTCCGATACATGCAGAAACCTCAATGCTGATACCGATCTCTTTTTCAAAGATCATTGCAAGGATCACAAGGATCAGAACTACCAGAGAAACCGTCTGTTTCCACTTCGGTACATGGCTGAAATCCTGCTGATCTTCAAGCGCTTCCCCGGCCGCATGGTTTCCATTGGGAAGGAAACGATATCCGATAAAAACAAAATAGAGGATTCCAAGAACAAGCATCGGAACTCCAACCGGCGCATACATAAAGAAGCTTGTGGAAAGCCCCATCTCCTGAAGTGCATTCACACCCATCAGGTTTCCGGGTGCACCGATAATAGAAAGGTTTCCGCCAAGTGCTGCGGCAAATACCAGCGGCATCAGAAGACGGCTTCTGGAATAACCGGACTCATCGGCGATTCCACAAACTACCGGGATCAGCACTGCTGCAGTACCTGTATTGGATAAGAATCCAGACATTACACCTACGATCACCATGATCGCAATGATCAGTGTTTTTTCTGTTCTGGCAAATTTCGTGACCAGTCCTCCGATCTTATTTGCCATTCCTGTTTCGAACAATGCCTGGCCTACTACAAACATGCCAACGCAAAGGATTACGTTACTGTTTACATACTGTGAAAATGTTGTTGTTGCATCCACAACTCCTGTAAGGGTCAGGCCGATGGCACAGATCGAAGCCGTCAGACCAAGAGGAATTTTTTCAAGGATGAAACTGATAATGGTGAACACAAGAAACAGCAATGTGATAGTTGTCTGAGACATTTCTGTACTCTCCTTCCATTTGGTTTTTTCCTGAAAAGTATAGGCCGTACACGTTTCTTTTGATGGTTCCATTATAACCGGTGTACATATAAAAAAACAAATTAATGAAACATATATCCGCATAAAAAATATTTATAGTATCAGTTTTTAATGATAATTTTTGTATATTACTAACATAAAATCAGCGTATCAGCAAATGAATCTGGCAAATATTATATTTCTATGCTATTTTTATGTAGACACCCAAATACTCTGTCACATCTTTTCCGGACGGAAATGAAAAACTTTACTAAAAAATTTAATCTGACAATACATCGAGAGAAGGTTTATCATGACACTGAATCAACTACGCTATTTCTGCACAGCCAGCCGCTGCCACAGCATCACAAAGGCAGCCGAAGAATTATATGTGACCCAGCCCACCATTTCCATGGCTATCCGCGATCTGGAGATTGAATTCGGGATCAGTCTTTTTTCCAGAAAAGGAAATCAGCTGAGTCTGACCCAGGAGGGAGAGTCCTTCTACAAAAAAGCTACCTATATCCTTCAATATTGTAATGAGCTTCAGGCCGATTACTCCAGCATGTCCAGGATAAAGCCCCCTCTTCGCATCGGGATCCCTCCCATGCTGAGTACCGTATTTTTTCCGGAGCTGCTTACAGCGTTTCACGAAAAGCACCCGGAAATTGCCGTAGTACTGGAAGAATACGGATCTGTCCGTGCCTGCAATCTGGTACAGGATGACACCCTGGATGTAGCTTTAGTCAATATGGAACAGTATAATATAGATAAATTTCACAACACTGTCCTGGCCAACGACCAGGTGGTTTTCTGTGTGAGCAACGACCACAGGCTGGCAGAAAAAAGATCAGTCACAACAAAAGATATGGCGAAAGAGCAGCTGATCTTTTTCAATGCTGACTCCGTCCAGAATCAGATCCTGAAAATGCGTTTTGAGATGGATGGCCACACACCCAATATCGTTATGCGGAGCAGCCAGATCTACACCACCCTACAATTTGTAAAAACCGGAAAATATGGCTGCTTTCTCTACTCCAGCATGACCGATAACTTTTCCACTTCCAATGTTACCGGTATCCCGCTCAATCCACCTGTCCGCATAAAAATCGGCATGGTATGGAAAAAAAGCAAATATATCAGCGGCGATATGCTGACATTTCTGCATTTCACCCGCATGTATTACAAAGAACATCCGCTGATAGAAAAATAACAATTTACCAGATCCTGATTATATGTCGATTAATTTTTCTAATAAATGCAATTTTTTTTAAAAAACCATTGAAATCCATCAATTCATGTGATACTCTGTGTTACAGTGTTTTTCTACACAGAACGAATGACCGCCACTACCGTACACAAAAAGGTCCTGGCATCATTCAAAAATAAAAAAACTCAGGAGAGTCTCTTCAAATCAAAAGGGAAGAGCGCCGAAGGTGTACGCAGCACACAAAATGCTGTAAATCTCTCAGGCAAAAGGATGGAGGAAAGAGTAATGTTTACACAAATCAACAACTTTATCACATGGTTTGACGGAGTCGTTTGGGGACTTCCGCTGATCATTCTGATCCTGTTCACAGGAATTCTGTTAACCTCTCGGTTAGGTCTTTTACAGGTAAGGCACCTCGGAAAGGCATTGAAATTCATGGTAAAAAATGAAGAAGGCGGCGATGGTGAGGTCACAAGCTTCGGAGCTCTGTATACTGCACTTTCAGCAACCATCGGAACCGGAAATATCGTAGGTGTCGCAACTGCTATCGCAGCCGGCGGACCAGGAGCACTTTTCTGGATGATCGTAGCCGCATTCTTCGGAATGGCAACCAAATACGCAGAAGGACTTCTGGCGATCAAGTACCGTACCATTGACAAAGAAGGCCACGTTCTCGGCGGACCTTTCTACTACATCGAAAACGGTATGGGAAAACAGTGGAGATGGCTTGCCAAGATCTTCGCATTTTTCGGAGCAGGTGTGGGACTTTTCGGTATCGGAACCTTTACACAGGTAAACGGTATCTCATCTGCAGTTACCAATTTCTTTGACCCGGATAAAGCACACACAGTAGCACTTTTCGGAAATACATATTCCTGGGCAACTGTAGTTGCATGTCTGATACTTACCGTATGTGTAGGACTTGTCGTTCTCGGCGGAATCCAGAGAATCGCAAAGGTATCCCAGGTCGTTGTACCATTTATGGCAGTTCTCTATGTTGCACTGGCACTGATCATCGTGATCACAAACATCACTGCAGTACCTACAGCGATCGTAACTATCGTAAAATCTGCTTTCACAGGAAGTGCACTTGCAGGTGGCGCAATGGGAACCATGGTCGTAGCTATGCAGAAGGGTATCGCCCGCGGTATCTTCTCCAATGAGTCCGGTCTTGGTAGTGCCCCGATCGCAGCCGCTGCAGCTCAGACAAAGGAGCCTGTACGTCAGGGTCTTGTATCCATGACAGGTACATTCATTGATACTATCGTGATCTGTACAATGACAGGTCTTTCCATCGTCATTACAGAAACATGGAACACAGGTCTTGAGGGTGTTGCCATCACAACAGCCGCATTCCAGAAAGGACTTCCTTTCCCGCCGGTTGTAGCATCCTTCTCACTGATGCTGTGCCTGGTATTCTTCGCATTCACAACGATCCTTGGATGGGATTACTACGGTGAAAGATGTCTGGAATACCTGTTCAACAGAAACAAAGCCGCAGTTACAACATACCGCTGGCTGTACATCATCTGCGTATTCATCGGACCATATATGACTGTAGCAGCTGTATGGAACATCGCAGATATCTTCAATGCCCTGATGGCATTCCCGAACCTGATCGCTCTTCTTGCCCTGAGCGGTGTGGTTGTAAAGGAAACTAAGGATTTCTTCAAAAGACATAAAAATTACGAATTCTGATCCCAAATATCGTAATCAAATGTAAACACACGCAAACCCATGATGATCCCCTAATATCATATAAAAAAAGACGCGAACCTTTTTATCCTCCGATAAAAGGCCGCGTCTTTTTTATTTAAAAGCTTTCTATGCCAGCGTCAAGATCTCCATCTGCTGTGTCAGATCCGCTGCATCCAGAATCTCTCCATTTCGGATATCTTTCTTATCAAGCCGGACACACATTTCCTCTCCATCTGTCATATGGAAAAAATTATCCTCCAGAGTAACATCCGCATCAGTAAATCCAATAGCTGTAAACGGACTGAAGCAGCTACTTTTTAAATGGATCACAAATGCATCACCTTGCTCCTCCACCTCGGCAGTGATCTCCGGTTTATCCAGCTCCAGATATTTATACGGAACAAGGGTCTCCACATCACAGAGCACATCTCCGTCAGCAAGTGTCACTTCCGCCTCAAGAAAGATCTCATACTTCTTGTCTTCCCATCCGGAAACATCCACCGCCAGGATCGGAGCAGACTCCTGCACACCCACAGTGCCCGTTCCGGTAAGCTTCTCAAGAATCTCGCATTCCATATTTTTCACATAAAAGGCAACCTGATATGACTGTGCGTCCATACTTTCATTTGCCAGATACACCTGCATGATATCCCCATCCATGCACATACTCACCGCCTGTGGCCCATAGAATTTTTTTGCCATATAATGAAGTGCCTTCCAACGGCCAAAGTAGTCGATACTTGCCCAGGATGCCACCGGCCAGTTGTCATTGATCTGCCAGTAAAGGGTACCCATACAGCGGCCTCTGTGACGTCTCCAGTGGTCTACTCCATACTTCATGGCCATTCCCTGAAGGATCTGGCTCACATAGAGAAGCTTGCGGAAATTCTCCGGATAACGGAAATTCTCGGAAAGATAATACAGGATCTTTCCGTTAGCTGCAGGATTTTTCTGGTGGTTCTCCATCACCCTGGAAAAAATATTCCTGTCTTTCTCTTCCGTAAAGCTTTCCACAGTTTTCAGGCACGGAAAAGACTGGAAGCCAAACTCCGAGCAGAAACGAAAATAATGCTTCTGATAATCTGTAAAAGGCTTCTGACCATGCCATACATCCCAGTAGTGACAGTCTCCTCTGTTCTCATCGTCCGGATCATCAAAGCAGCCTCCGGAGCTTGGGGAAGACTGCCAGAAAAAGGTCTCGCTGTCTGCCGCCCTCACTGCTTTCGGAATCACATACTCAAACATTTTTATGTAGTCCGCACGGAGATATTTCGACTCACTCTGTACCTCCGGCCAGTGATCCCAGGCAGACTCCATCTCATTGTTTCCGCACCACAGGCCAAGGGATGCATGATGACGGAGACGTTTTACATTTTCCGTGATCTCCTTCGTGATATTATCTTCAAATTCTTCTGTAAGATCATAAACATTACATGCGAACATCAGATCCTGCCATACGATCAGTCCCATCTCATCACAAAGATCATAGAAATGATCCGAAGGATAATAACCGCCGCCCCACACACGGACACAGTTAAAATTGGCACGTTTGCAGGATTCCAGAAGATACTTCTGGACCTCCGGTGTGATCCTGGAATAGATGCAGTCCTCCGGAATATAATTTCCCCCCATGGCAAAAATTTTCACGCCGTTGACACAGAACGCGAACTCTTTTCCCCAGAGATCTTTTTCCTGGCTGATGGTAAGGGTACGGAGACCGATGCGCTTCGTTATGGTTTCCAGAACTGTGCCATCCTCGTCCAGAAGTTCCACCTGAACTTTATATAACGACTGATCGCCGTAGCCGTTTGGCCACCAGAGCTTCGGGTTGTGGATCGAGGATGTCAGCACTGCTGGATTATTATTCGCTGATACAGTCTCCCCCACTTTGCATACATGGGTTTCCGTTTTTCGGTCGTTAGCACCTGTTCTATGTCCACAGACGCTCTCTGCATCCTCCTGGATCGTCACCCTCACCTGACACTTATCCACAGCATCTCCGCTTACAGCCACAGTTGTACACACATCCACAGCATTATCCCCATGCACCTGTGTGATCTTCACATCCTCAATTCTCGGATGACTGTATGCTTCCAGATAAATATCCCGAAAAATCCCGGCATCAATGGTCTGGGGGCCCCAGTCCCATCCAAACATACAATGAGCCTTCCGGATCAGCTGGTTTCCTTTCATTCCACCGCAGGGAACATAGTGGATCTCTTTATTATCTTCATACTCATAAGCTTCGATATACTTGAATACCGACCGGAATACGATCCGGATCTGATTCTCCCCGGAATGAAGAAATTCTTTCACATCCAGCTTCCAGGTACGATGCATGTTATCTGCAGATCCGGCTTTTTGCCCATTGATATAAATATCTGCAAGAGTATCCAGCCCCTCACAGACCAGAATTATTTTTTCTTCTTTTAGGATATCCTCTGCAGCCACAAATGTTCTGCTGAATTCATAATCCTTCCGGAACAGTTCCCTTGTCACATCCTCATTTGTCCGGTAAAAAGGATCTTCGATCTTCCCGGCACCATAGAGCCCGGAAAGCACAGATCCCGGAACCTGTACCTCACATAATCTGTCATTTCCTGCTTCTGCCAGCTCCCACTGGCCATTTAACATTATTTTCCTCATAAAATATATCTTCTCCTGTAAAAATCCCCTTCGCACGATCTTATATACAGGGCTGTTGTATCAGCCGTACTGTATTTTATTTATAGCCTTCCCCCATAATTCCGGTAATTCTCAATATAATCCAGGATCTCCTCCGGGTCTTTCATGAACCGGCACATACCCACAACATCTCTGGACATAAATTTTTCCCCTGCTGTGTATTCCAGGAGTGCCTGCATGCTGTCGTAATATCCCTGAATATTATAAAGAACGATCGGCCTGTCGATCCGTCCCAGACTCTTCAATGTCAGAATCTCAAAAAACTCCTCATAAGTACCAATTCCCCCAGGTACCACGATGGTCGCATCCGAGCGGCTTTCCAGCAGGTGCTTCCTCTCACGCATATTTTCAGTAAAAATGAACTCTGTACAATGCTCATACAACACTCCCGGCTGGTCAAAAAATCTCGGTGCGATACCCAGGATATAGCCTTTTTCTCTGTCAACACCCCGGGCTGCCGCCCCCATCAGCCCCTCTTTTCCACCTCCGAAAACAAGGCCGTGTCCTCGCTTTCCCATCAGCTGTCCCAGCTCTTCCGTTTTCTCATAATAGATCTTTTTCAGCTCTGCGCTGGACGCTCCATAGATACAAATATTCATGCTTCCGTCTCCTTCCCTGCTGCCTCCACAAATGCCCGTAGAAGCTTCAGCTGCTCCGAAGAATCATACATCATCTCCGGATGCCACTGCACAGCTACTGCAAATGGATGATCGTTTATCTCTGAATATAACTTTTGCCGGCCTCTGCACATGATACTGGCAAAGACCGGCTTTCCGTCATTTCCGATACATCTGGAATGCATCCGGAAATGCCTGTTATTTTATTATAATCTGACATACACATGGGGTCAAGCAATTGCCGCTGCCTAAAGCTCCCGTTTTGTTGCTGCTCACTCTGTGATCAGCAACACCTTTTTTATATTGAGAAATTTTTATGCTTATACAAGAACTTTTTCTACTGCGTCTTTCCATCCGCTGTATTTCTGGTTTTTTTCCTGCGGATTCATGGAGGGGATGAACTGATTGCGGTTCTTCACCTCGAAAATGCTCTCCATTATAATTTAGGACTGATCAGTCATACAAGCCATTCTGCTCAAAATCTCTAAACAGGCTGGCTTCTCCATCATCAGCAAATGCATCTGCATCCCCCTGATCGGAGTCATCCTGTCCTCCCTGGATATATGGGATATCTGCATCCTGGGAATCCTGGGACACGCTATCCTCAGAGCTGTCCTTGCTATCCTTGCTGGAACTGTCATCTTTACCAAGTTTTACAGTGAGTGTCTTCTCCTTATACTCATTACCATCCAGAACTGCAACCGTCACATCGATCTTTTCCTTCGGCTCATAATACTGAAGCAGCTCAACCAGCTGATCGATACTGGTGATCGTTTTACCATCAAACTCTGTAATGACCATATTCTTGGTAATACCTGCATCATCAGCAGGGCCGCCCTCGGTTACCTCCGAAACAAATACACCCTGCGGGATACCATAAATCTGTACTGCCTCCGTACTTACTGTACTGCCTGTGATACCAAGGATACCATGATTATCCACTTTATCCCTTGCCTTGGCATTCATCATGTTCTCAAGAGAATCCGCAACATCTGAAATTGCAATGGCATAACCCATACCTTCAACCTCAGTAGAAGCAAGCTTGGAAGAGTTGATACCAACAACCTCACCATCCATATTCAGAAGCGCACCGCCACTGTTACCGGGATTGATAGCCGCATCTGTCTGGATCAGGTTCACGCCCTTGTTGATACTGCTGCTGTTATCTGTAGAATCACCCTCGATCTGTCCTGATGCATCTGTCGTACGGTTCTTTGCACTGACAATACCGGTAGTAACAGACTGGCCATAGCCAAGTGCATTACCAATGGCAACAACCTGCTCACCGATCTTCAGATCATCAGAGCTTCCGATCTTTGCAACAGAAATTGCATCCATTGTATCATCCGAAACATCCTTCGTTGCAACAGAAACAACTGCAAGATCCTCGTTTTCATCAAAGCCCTTTACCGTAGCCTCATAAGCATTGCCATCTGCAAAGGCAACTGACAAGGTATCGGCACCATCCACAACATGATAGTTTGTGGCGATCAGCAGCTCAGAATCTGTTTTTCCGATGATAATACCGGAACCGCTTCCTTCAACTTCCTGCTCCTGGCTCGGCGCATACTGGGAACCAAACATGCTGTAATAATCCTGAACCTCCTGAACGGACTTGGTTGTGATGGCAACTACAGAAGGCATTGCCTCCTCAGCAACATCTGATACATCCAGACTGCCCTTTGTATCGGAGGATTTTGTAGCCTCTGTATCTTCGCTGTCTTTATTTGATTTTTTATCAGACTTCATAAGAGTCAGATTCTCGGAGCTGTCGGTTGCCGCCTGTACGGACTGTGCACCGGAGAAATAATTTATACCTTCATATGCACCAATTCCAATGCCGCCAGCAAGTACTGCACACAGGCTGATGGTTGCACCTTTTTTCATCATTTTCTTTATTTTTAATTTTCTGTTATTGTTCATGGTTAAATCCTCCCTGGGAAAAAATTCTTCTCTGTTTCCTTTTGATGCTTCAAAGTATATGGGTTAATTGTGTTTACTTTGTGGGAAAAATGTGTTTTATTTGTTAAAACTTTTCACTGTCATCACAACTACAAACCACGCAACCTCAAGAAGAACGATCATTCCACCTGGTTTCAGTCCGGCATAATAGGAAAGAAACAGTCCGGCAATGGTGGTACATACCGCCACGATAATGGCACAGATCAGTGTACCCTTATAGCTTTTTGCCATCTGCATCCCACACGCCACCGGAACTACCAGCATGGAGGAAACGATCAGGGTCCCTACTGTACGGGACGCAATGGAAACTGTCAGAGCCGTCAGAATAGTAAAAAGAAAATTAATATTCCGCACGGAAACACCGGAGATCCTTGCCGCATTTTCATCAAATCCGATATAAAACAGTTCCCTGTAAAAAAACAGCACTGCTGCCAGCACCAGCACACTGATCACAACTACCAGCGCCAGCTCTCCTTCACTGATGGACACAATACTTCCGAACAAAAAGCTGTTCAGACTGGCACCGTTTTCCACAAAGCCGGACAGCACACCGGCCAGTCCGATCCCGGCAGACATGACGATGGAGATCGCCACCTCCGAATAACGCGGGATTTTTTTGCGGATAGCCTCAATTCCAAGAGCAGCTACGATGCACATCACTACTGCACCGGCTACCGGATTCACTCCAAGTATCAGTCCCAGCACAACACCGGCCAGTGAAGAATGGGAAAGCGCATCTCCGATCATGGACATCCGTTTCAGAACAATGGTGATTCCGATGCAGGGCGTGATCACAGCCAGAAGGATTCCCACCAGAAAAGCCCTCTGCATAAATCCATACTGTAAAATACTCATACTTCGTCGATCCTCCCCTCTTCCGCTTTAAAGAACCGGTTTGCTCCTTTAAACTCACCGGAATTTCCATGAGTAACCATAAGGATCGTCAGCCCCTGTTCCTCATTCCGCTTCCTCAGAACTTCTGCAAGTGTTTTCACAGAAACCATATCCATTCCTGTGGTAGGCTCATCCAGGATCAGGATCTTCGGTTTTCCTGCCAGTGCACGTGCCAGCATAACCCTCTGCTGCTGTCCTCCGGAAAGATCTCCGATCCTTCTTTTCCAGAACTCTTCCATTTCCATTTCCGCAAGTGCGGCTTTCAAACGCGGGATCTCTTTTTTTGCCCGGAAACGTGCCTTCCAGGAAGAGGAATACACACCTGTCATCATGATCTCTTCCACAGTCGCCGGAAAATTCTGGTTTCTGCTGATACTGTTCTGTGGAACATATCCCAGATCTCCCTTTCCGAATGTGGCAGAAATATCTTTTCCATTTACAGTGATACTTCCCTCCTGCGCCTTCAGTTCGCCCAGAAGAAGCTTCAGAAATGTACTTTTTCCACTTCCGTTTTCACCGGTAAGGATGGCATAATCGCCATCCTTCACCTCCAGGTTCACCTGATCCAGCACAGGTGTCCCTGTATAGTGAAACGAAAGATTTTCTATCAAAATTCCCATAATTTCTCCTTTTTTATTACAGCTGTTGTCCTGCACCTTCAGTTCAATGCCTTCCTGAGTGCCTCCAGATTCTTCCTCATCACAGAAAAATAATCCTCTCCGGCCTCGATATCCTCCTCACTTAATCCCTCGATCGGATTCAGCACAGCCGTCACCGCATCCACTTCCTTCGCCACTGTCTTCGCCACCTTGGGACTTGCCAGCTCCTCAAAAAATATGGTATGGATGTCGTATTTTTTCGCATACTCGATCACTTCCTGCATCTTGGCAGGATCAGGCTCTGAATCCGGTGTCAGCCCTTCGATAGCCAGCTGCTTCAGATCATAGGCATTGCACAGATATCCAAAAGCCTCATGCGCCACTATGATATCCCGGCTCTTCGTACCTTTCAGACCATCTCTGAACTCCTGATCCAGCTCATCAAATTCACCGGCATATTTCTCATAATTTGCTTCATAATAATCACCGTTCCCAGGATCAGCCTTTACCAAAGCATCCCTGATATTCTTCATTTCCTGCTTTGCACGCATAGGATCAAGCCAGACATGAGGATCTTTTCCTTCATCACCATGAGCATGATC
>OBAE01001485.1_pt1 | contig 11960 bp, 14 predicted proteins | sample 1517641 | NCBI WGS metagenome assembly OBAE01 (sample SAMN04571701, study PRJEB22368) | human gut metagenome | biome: human gut; material: stool | host: Homo sapiens | place: Luxembourg | collected 2012-08-30 | reverse complement strand
GAGTAATTTTATCTTACATCAGTTTGGAGGTTTACACAAACTTTGGGATGCTCCCGCTATTTCAAAAATAGTTTTCACTGAGGGCAAATCGGAGCATATCCGATTACCTTTCTAAGTGGAGTATATATGAAAATATTTGCAATTTCAAGCAAACTTTTTGACTTGCTCTATGGTAATTTGATAGGTTCTAATTTTAATCTGAGATATTTCATTTCGTCATTAATTAATTTGACTGTTTCTACTGCATTTTCATTTTTTGCAGCTTTCAGGATACGCTCAAGTCTTTGAAATTCATCTATTAACATTCCAGTATATTGTTTATCTGTTAACATAGATTCTTCATTCATTTTAACACCTTCTTCCATAAAAATATTATATCATAGTTAAATAGAGCGTAGCAACTTGGAATTTACTATTGATATATGGTTTGTCCTTCCTTTTTTACTGCTTTATAGTAAAAAATGGAATAAAAAGAATTAATTCAAGTTCAATTGATGAAAATGCGTATTAAACACACATAAAAATATTTGCAAATACACAAAAAATGTGTATAATATAATTGAAAGGGGGATACTATTTGAAGAATAGGGAATTAGTAAAGAAACTGGAAGCAGCAGGCTTTTCGTTGGAAAGACATGGTAGTAATCATGATATATATACAAGAGGTTCAGACGAAGAACAGATTCCAAGACACAAAGAAATTAATGAAAGATTAGCAAAGGCAATTATAAGGAAATGGGGATTATAAGAATTCCCATTTCTTATATGATAATTATAAATGATATGATGAGATTAAGAATGGAGGTTGTTTTGTATGAGACAGGTATATCCAGTAATTTTTACACCACTGAATGATAAAAAAGATACTGTATTAATAGAGGTGCCGGATTGGGAAATATTAACTGAGGGGTATGGAATGGCTGATGCAGTGAAAATGGCAAGGGATGCAATCGGTCTAAAAGGAATAACCTATGAAGATAAAGAAAAAAAGTTTCCAGAGGCAAGTTCTATAAATGAAATTGATACTTCTAAGGGTACTTTTGCAGAAGATGGAGAGGGCTATGTATCATTTGTTGATATTGATTTTACAGAGTATCGAAGGAGAGTAGATAATAAAACAGTAAGAAGAAATGTAACATTGCCAAATTGGTTAAATCAGGAAGCAGAAAAAGCACATATAAATGTTTCCAGAGTGTTACAGGAAGCACTTATGTTAAAATTAAATGTTTCAAGATAAAAGTAATCTAAATGATAAAAAATCTTGACATCTCCCGCAAAAGTTCTATAATACATTTTCGGTAATGCGAGGATGTAAAAGGATGAATAAAGAAAGAGACTATTTTTTTGATAATTTAAAAGCGGTATTGATATTCTTAGTTGTGCTTGGACATTTCCTGCTCCCAATCCGTGGAGACAATCCGTTGGTGGTAGTGAAACGGCTCATCTATGTATTTCATATGCCGCTTTTTGTATTTATCTCCGGCTATTTTGCCAAGAAAATTTATAAAAATGGACAATATAATTTTAAGAAAATATTGTATCTGCTGAAAGCATATGTTGTGTTCGTTGTGGCAATTCAGACAGTATATGCCATTGCGGGATTTGAAAAATTTACGGAGATAGATTTCTTTTCCCAAAGTGGTGCACCGTGGTATTTATTTGCAATGATTGTATGGTATCTGACGATACCACTTGTCCGTAAATGTAAAGCGGTGCCGGTTCTTTTGCTTACTGTAGTGCTGGCATTAACAGCTGGCTATTTTAAAAATGTGGGGGACTTTTTATGTCTGTCACGAATTCTGGTATTTGGACCGTTTTTCTATCTGGGTTATTTTCTGGAGCAGAAGACACTGGAAAAAGCATTGCAGCCAAAGCTTCAGAGACTGGTGGTTCCATGCGCGGAGGCAATCTGTATCTTTATTCTGGCATATGGAGCAAGGTTGAAAGATTCCCTGGGAATGGTATATGAAAATATATCCTATTATGAACTGGAAGAAGTGTGGAAAGGACCGATGGTCCGCCTTTCCCTGATGATTGCAGCATTTCTTATTTCCTGGGCAATCATGTTTTTCATTCCGAGAGGAAAGACAAGGTTGTCAGTAATCGGACAGAATACCATGCCGGTATATATGCTGCACCGGATTTTACGGGATATTCTGATGTTTGCCGGAATCTATGATTATCTGGGTGACTGGGGCTGGATAGCATTTTTTATCCTGTTGGGATTAAGTGCCGGAATCGTATATGTGTTAAATAATTCACATGTTGTTAATCAGGTCAACCGGATACTGGCATTACATACGCCACAGTTGATCAGAAACTTAAAAAGGCAACGGGCACGTTAGTCTGGATGGAAGAGATTGATACCATTGGAATGATAAAGAGAGGTGGTCGTATGTCAGAAAATAGAAAAATTCGTGTTTTTTATCAGTTTAACGGATATGTCCAGGGTGTGGGATTCCGCTATCGCATGTCGCATCTGGCGGGGCATTTTGGTGTGACTGGCTGGGTGCGCAATGAATATGACGGCTCGGTACAGGCAGAATTGCAGGGACTGCCGGAAGAAATTGATATGATAATTCAAAGACTCTGCCAGGACCGTTACATCGAAATCCGCAGCATGGACAGAAAAGAACTTCCACTGGATGAGACGGAACGGGGCTTCCATGTAAAATATTAAAATGCAAAAAGCAGCTTCTGGCATACTTTGTCAGGAGCCTTTTTACTTTACAGGAAATTGCTTTCCTATAAAGTAAAAACGCTCTGCGAGGATGCGCACTGCGGCGTATAAGGTAGATGTCGCAAGCGACCGCCGCAGGCGCGAGAATGTGCCAAGGTACATTCTTTGTTCAGAAAAGTTGCAAAAAATAGCAAGAAATAGTAAACTGTGGGATATGCAAGTATACTACTATGAAAATGAATTAGAGGATGAATTCAATGCATTTGACAACTTTGTCATCCAGCTTGCCTTCGAACAGGCTAAATTGAAAAAAAAAAGATGTACCGTGTAATCCGGGAAGGCAATTATACCGGATTTCCGGGATTTTACGGAGTGTTAATGCGCCATTGCAACACACTGCCGTTAAGCTCTAATTTTAAGACCATGGAGAAATTCATTGCTGCCGTAGACAGGGTATTAGAGAAAAATCAATTTGTACTTGTCTATCCGGAGCAGGGAATGTGGTGGAATTACCGGAAACCAAGACCGCTGCAGAAGGGCGCATTTAGCTTCGCTGCCAGAAATAATAAGCCGGTACTTCCCGTATTTATTACCATGGAAGACAGTGATGTTTTAGATGATGACGGATTCTATGTGCAGGAATATACGGTGCATTTCTGTGAACCGATTTATCCGGATCCGAATAAAAAGCGTGCACAGAATTCCTGTGAGATGCGGGATAAGAATTATGAAGCGTGGAAAGCTGTTTACGAGCGGACCTATGGAGAGAAACTGACCTATAGTTGTGATGAGGAACAGTCGATTAAAGAGAAGAAAGCACTCTAATAAAAGTTGCAGGAAATGTAATATGTATTGAGAAAGGGTAAAGGGATAAATTATGAATAATCAGTGGAACCAGATGCCATCAAACATGCCGCCACAGCAGAGACCGCCGATGCCACCGAATATGCCGCCGCAGCAAGGTGGACCAATGCCGCCGAATATGCAGATGCAGCAGGGCAGACCGATGCCACCAAACATGCAGATGCAGCAGAGACCGCCGATGCCACCGAATATGCCGCCACGACAGGGAAAAATGCCACGGCCGGAGCTCTCTCCGGAAGATAAGAAGCAGGCAGACAAATTATGTATTATTTCCATGATTTTGATGTTTGCACCGATGGTAGTAATTTTTCTAAAGAATATTATTCTGGGACTGTTGTTTGATGCAGGAAAAGAAGAATTTTATTATAATATCGCAAGCAGCTATGTATTAGGTTCAATTCTGACTTTTCTTATGGCTGGCTGTGGAATTGCAGCACTGGTACTTATGATTTTGGTCCGTGTAAAATATCCGCAGAGTGTATTTGGTAAAGTGCTGATGTGGCTTTATATTGCACTTGCCATTCTTGTAGTAGTATTTATAGCAGTAACAATTATTACCTGTGGGCTGGCATTCATAAGCTGTGTCCGAAACTGTCCGGGCTGATGAGGCAGGAAAATAAATGATAGATATTACGATTTTGCACTGGAGAATTTCGCCGTATTTTATCTGTTTTCTCTTAAGCTTTGTACTGGCATATCTTTATGTCACATGGTATTTGAAAAAAGCAGGAGTAAAGGGCAGTCATATCTTTTATTCAGAGCTTTTGAATACAGTTCTGGCATTATATTTTGGAGCATTTTATACCTTTATTGTGCAGCTGGCAGAACAGGGTAAAGTAGAAACATTTGGTTTTTCCAGTCTTGGCGGTATGGCGGGCATCCTGCTCGGTGTGTGGATTTTTACAAAAATCAGTAAGGAACATAAGATAGAGCTATGGACTGCATATGTGCTGGCATTGGGACTGATGTATGCGGTTTCAAAGCTCGGCTGTTTTTTTGCAGGCTGTTGTGTTGGCATGAGATATCAGGGACCTGGCAGTATCCGCTATCTTGATAATGGAGCAGCGGGGGAATACCTTTTTCCGGTCCAGCTGGCAGAGACAATCTTATTTCTGCTGGCGTTTTTGTTGCTTCACAGGATGGCAGAACGAAAAAGGAATGGTATAATTCCAAAGAGTCTGTTGCTGTATGCGATATTAAAATTCGTACTGGATTATCTGAGGTATTATGAAGACAGAAAGATTTTCAGTGCGAACCAGTGGGGATGTCTGCTGGTAGCTGTAAGCGTATTGCTCTATGAGGCAGTACGGCAAATTAAACAAAGGGCGAATAATAAAGTAATATAACGGATATGAGAAAAGAGTTTTGTGGGTGTTGTGCCGGCAGAACTCTTTTGCATTGTTATGCATCCAAAGAAGCTGCAGGACAGGTTATGGTGGTTATCAAGCGTTATATTTATTGTAAAAGGTTGGATTCGGAACAAAGTATTTAGAAAAAATCGAAAAATAAGTTTACATAATATAGGTACAAAATATGGGACACATCCTGTTGTAACATAATCTTATCAGAGAGCAAAGCCACTGAAAAATACCAGAAAAGTGGCAGAAAAGCGAAGGAAAAGATAAGAAAAAAGACACAGGGAGGTCACAATTATGCGTGATAATACAGTACATGTAAGAAGAGGAAAGAAACATCCGTCAAGAATGGAAATGATAGTGCTTGCAGCTCTTGCAGCCCTTATGGTAAGCGGTGGAACATTATTACTGCTGGCAGCTTTGCTGGGACAGGATATTACAGACTGGAACCACAGAGTAGCAATTACAGCAGGACTTTCTCTTGCCGGAGTTGTGTGGGGATGGTTAATCAGGGCAAACCGTTAGACATATCCGTGGGATAAGTACGACATGGTTTTTCGAATTGAGGTTGACGCATTCCCGATAGTTTTCTATAATGAAACTGATTATATTGTACAGGAAAATCAAAAGAAGATTTTCTGTTGTTTTGGAGAAAAAGGGAATTGAAGGAGACGGAAAATGAAGAAAACAATTCGTAAGATAGAGATACTTTTCATGTCATTGATTTGCATTTTTGCCATGTCAGGAATGCCGATGCAGGTATATGCAGGTCCTGCGGATAATTCGCTGGAGACACTGACAGTAGCCGAGGGTTCATTATCACCTGCATTTGAAGGAAGCCGTATGTACTATACGGTACAGGTAGCACAGGATGTAAGCAGCGTGACGGTAAGTGCAAAAACGGTAAATCCGGCAGCAACGATTCAGTCCGGGGTGGGAACCACTACCTTAAAAACAGATGGAGATACAAAGATTGACGTAGTAGTGCAGGCAGAGAATGGAAATCTTGCAACTTATCATCTGACCATAACCAAGTCTGCAACAGGTGCTGCAACAGATACTACAACAAGCACAGACACAGGCAATACTCCGGCGGACAATAATACCGGAGCAGATAATGGCACAGATACAGCCACACCGGACGATACTGTATCTGCCTATACCGTGTCAGAAGATTTCGCAGCAGAACAGATTCCGGCAGATTTTACAGAAGCGCAGGTAACTTATCAGGGAGCTGAATACCGTGGTGCTGCTTTTAACAATGGTAATTTATCTCTTTTATATATGACAGATGCAGCAGGAAATGCAGGCTTTTATGTGGTAAATGGCACCGATGGCAGTGTGTGTCCATATATTCGTATCGATAATGGGGATAATTATCTGATTTTAATGACACCTTCGGCAGTGACTTCCTTTGTACCGGGCGAAGCAACCACGCCTATTCAGGTTGGGGACAGTACATTTGAAGATGCATACGCAACAGATACAGAAAATATTTATACCGTATATGGAATGACAAATGATGGACAGGAAGGCTGGTATAATTACAATACCAGTGATGGAACCTTCAGCGAATACCAGTACAGTGACAGCACGGAGGAGGATACCGATACCACCTATCTTCAGAATGCATTAAATGACTTAAATGACAAATATACCGCTAGAAAAGACCGGGATTTAAAAATTATTGCCGGATTAATTGTAGTAATCGTAATTCTTATTTTTATCATTATTAATCTGTTGCTTCGTGGAAGAAGAGGTTATGAAGAAGAGGACGATGATGAAATCGAAGAAGCAGTAGATATCTTTGAAGAAGAAAAACGCAGAAAGGCAAAGAAGAAACAGAAATTCGTAGAAGATGCCGGTAAAGTCGAAGAAGAACCGGTCGAAAAAAAAGAGACCAGTGCAGTGAAGGATTTACCGGAGAAAGCAGAGTCAGAAGAAAAAGAAGAAGCGGATTCCGCCGCTCAGTTACCGGAAGAAGTGGCAGAACGGTTAGGCGAAACTGACTTTATGGAAGAATTTGAAGAAGAACCGGAATTTATGTCCGGCAGAAAGAAACGTGAAAAGGAAAAGAGAGAAAAAAAAGAGAAGAAACGGCGGAGCAAAGATATTTTTGATGACGATGATGAAGATAATGGAATCTTTGCAAGCCATGATGACTTTATTGAAAAAGAATCATCAGATGATGATATTGAAGTAATGGATTTAAATGATTTATAAGAGAATTGGCGCGTAGTGACAGGAGGATTTTATGCATAAACCATATACAAAACAAGCGCAAAAAGTAATAGAACTGACGACAAAGGCAGCCAGAAGCATGCATCATAATTATATTGGAACAGAGCACCTTTTACTGGGATTGCTAAAAGAAGGCAGTGGAGTAGCTGCCTGTGTTCTGATGGATGCGGGAGTAGAAGAAACCCGTCTGGTAGAACTGATAGAAGATTTAATCGCTCCATCTTCGGATGTGGCAGTATTAGACCGGAAAGGTTATTCTCCAAGGATTCAGCATATCATTGAGACCGCTGACCAGGAGGCAGAGCGTTTTGACAATGAGAATATCGGAACAGAACACCTTTTAATTGCATTATTGAAAGAGGCAGACTGTGCCGGTGTACGTCTGTTGAATACACTGGGTGTGAATATCCAGAAGATTTATATCGAGACTCTGGTAGCCATGGGAGAAGACGTAAACCGCTATAAAGAGGAGATTGCGGCAAGCAAATCCGGAAAAAAGAAAGCAGTAGAAGTAACGCCAACCTTAGACCAGTATTCCAGGGATTTAACTGCTATGGCAGCCTATGGTGAGATAGACCCGGTGATTGGCAGAGAGGCAGAGATTGCCCGCGTGATTCAGATTTTAAGCCGCAGGACGAAAAATAATCCATGCCTGATTGGAGAGCCGGGAGTTGGAAAGACAGCTATTGCAGAAGGACTTGCCCAGCGTATTGCATCCGGACTGGTTCCGGATACAGTCCGGGGAAAACGAGTGGTAACACTGGATTTATCCGGAATGGTAGCAGGCTCTAAATACCGTGGAGAATTTGAAGAGCGGATTAAGAAAGTCATTCGTGAAGTGACAGAAGCAGGAAATGTACTTCTTTTCATAGATGAACTTCATACCATTATCGGAGCAGGTGGAGCGGAAGGTGCTATTGATGCATCCAATATTTTAAAGCCATCCCTTGCCCGTGGAGAAATACAATTAATCGGAGCAACCACATTAGAAGAATACCGTAAATATATTGAAAAAGATGCAGCCCTGGAACGTCGTTTCCAGCCGGTAACGGTGGAAGAACCGACGGAAGAGCAGGCAATAGAAATATTAAAGGGATTAAGAGAACGCTATGAGAAGCATCATCATGTACAGATTACAGATGCCGGAATTGAAGCCGCAGTGAAGCTGTCTATCCGTTATATTGCAGACCGTTATCTGCCGGATAAGGCCATTGATTTGATGGATGAGGCTTCCTCGAAGGTTCGCCTTGGCGGATTTAAAATGCCGGAGAAGATTAGTGAACTGGAACGTAAGGCTGCTCAGTTAGAGGACGATATGGAGACGGCATTGATGGAACAGCGGTTTGAAGATGCCGGGGCAATCCGCAAGGAGAAGGAAGCTGTCCGGAAGAAATACGAAAAGCAGGTGGAAAAATACCATCGGGATGCAGACAAGAAGAAACTGGTTGTTGGAGAAAATGAAATTGCAGAAATTGTATCTGACTGGACAAAGATACCGGTGAAGAGACTGGCAGAGGGCGAGGCTGCACGTCTCAACCGTCTGGAAAAGACACTGCATAAGCGTGTAGTAGGACAGGAAGAAGCAGTCAGTGCAGTGGCAAGAGCAGTCAGAAGAGGACGGGTAGGATTAAAAGATCCGCATCGTCCGATAGGTTCCTTCCTTTTCTTAGGACCGACCGGAGTTGGTAAAACAGAGATAACAAAGGCACTGGCAGAGGCTGTCTTTGGCGATGAGCAGGCAATGATTCGTGTTGATATGTCAGAGTACATGGAGAAGCACAGTGTTTCTAAAATGATTGGTTCACCGCCAGGTTATGTAGGTTATGAAGAAGGCGGCCAGCTCAGCGAAAAGGTCAGAAGAAAACCATATTCTGTTATTCTTTTTGATGAAATTGAAAAGGCACACCCGGATGTATTTAATGTATTGCTTCAGGTACTGGATGATGGACAGATTACAGATGCCCAGGGCAGACGGGTAGATTTTAAGAATACGATTATCATTATGACTTCCAATGCAGGGGCGCAGTCTATCATTGCACCGAAGAAGCTTGGATTTGCTGCAGGCGAAGATGAAAAGAAGAATTATGAATACATGAAAAATGGTGTAATGGAAGAAGTCCAGAGAATCTTTAAGCCGGAGTTCTTAAACCGAATTGACGAGACCATTGTATTCCGGGCTCTCAATAAAGAGGACATGAAGAAGATTGTCACCATTTTAAGCAAATCTTTAATTGACCGGTGTGAAAAACAGATGGGTATCCATCTGACCATAACCGGCAGCGTAAAAGGATACATTGCTGAGAAGGCATACAATCCGAAATATGGAGCAAGACCATTGCGGCGTATGATACAGACACAGATAGAAGATATGCTGGCAGAAGAGATTTTATCCGGTAAAATCAAGCCGGGAGATGATGTGGAAATCCGCATGGTAAAAAAGGAAATAAAAACCGTTGTGAATTCATCAAAATAACTGGAAAAATGTGTCGAGATAAGCTATAATATTTTCATAAAATTTACGAAAAAGCCATCATGGGATAGTGGCTTATAGGAGGATAAAAAATGGCTGTAGTTGCAGAATTAATTCGTTCAGAAGCAAACGGAACAATCAGTTTTGGAGATTATACACTGGGCGCAAAATCCAAACTGGACAATTTTGAACATGCGGGAGATTTGTACAAAGTTAAGACATTTCGTGAGATTACCAAATTAGAGAGAAATGGAATGTTTGTATATGAATCTGTTCCAGGAACTGCAGTTACAAATATGGCAGCATCTGAAAACGGTGTGGAATTTGAAGTAGAGGGACCGGAAGATGCAGAGATTACACTTGGCTTAATGGAAGAGACAGAGTATGATGTATTTGTAGCAGGAAAATCAATTGGTCAGATGAAGACCAATTTAGGTGGTAAATTAACACTTAGCGTTGAATTAGACCCGGAAACTCCGGTTGCAGTAAAAGTATCCAGGGTATAAATGGATAATCAATAAGATGATAAGAAAGAGAATCCAATTCCAGCGGATTGGGTTCTCTTTTTACTAATTTACGCGAGTAGCGAGAAAAAATCCGGGAGAAAAGAAGGAACTAAGCTCGTAAAGCGTGTTTCTCGCAGTTGCCGGTAGGTAAGAAAGACAGTTATTGCAAGAATAAGGGGGAAAATAGATGGCAAAGGGAAAAGCAACCGTATTTTTCTGCCAGGACTGTGGCTATGAATCATCCAAATGGATGGGACAGTGCCCGGGATGCGGCGGGTGGAATACTTTTGTAGAAGAAGTGATAGATAAATCAGCACCTGCAAAAGTGCGGAAGGAAGCAGCAAAAGCAGAAGTTGTAAAAATTGCAGATATTAAAACAGGACGGGAAGAGCGGCTGACTACAGGACTAAAAGAGTTAGACCGGGTTTTGGGAGGTGGAATCGTAAAAGGTTCCCTTGTTTTAGTCGGTGGAGATCCTGGAATTGGAAAATCCACGCTGCTTTTACAGGTGTGCCGGAATCTTTCCATGCAGAAGACCGATGTATTATATATTTCCGGAGAGGAATCCCTGCAGCAGATAAAAATTCGTGCAGAGCGTATCGGAGAATTTGGCGATACTTTATCACTGCTTTGTGAGACCAATCTGGATACTATCAAAGAAGTGATTAGCAGAACAAAACCGGAAATCGTGGTCATTGACTCAATTCAGACCATGTATAATGAAAATATTACATCGGCGCCTGGCAGTGTTTCCCAGGTCCGGGAAGCAACCGGAGTTCTGATGCAGATTGCAAAGGGGCTTGGTATTTCTATTTTTATTGTCGGCCATGTGACCAAAGAGGGTGTTGTGGCAGGCCCCCGTGTGTTAGAACATATGGTAGATACGGTATTGTATTTTGAAGGTGACCGTCATGCGGCATATCGTATATTGCGTGGCGTGAAGAACCGTTTTGGTTCCACGAATGAGATAGGTGTATTTGAAATGTGTAACGAAGGGTTAAGGGAAGTGGAAAATCCTTCAGAATATATGTTAAGTGGAAAGCCGGAAGGAGCATCCGGTTCTGTAGTGGCATGCTCTATGGAGGGAACCCGTCCGATTCTTTTGGAAATACAGGCACTGGTGTGCCACAGCAATTTTGGAATGCCAAGAAGAACAGCTGCAGGAACGGATTATAACAGGGTCAATCTTCTGATGGCTGTATTAGAAAAGAGACTGGGACTGTCCTTAAGTTCCTGCGATGCATATGTAAATATTGCCGGGGGTATCCGTATGAATGAACCCGCAATTGATTTGGGTATTGTGCTTGCGATTGTATCCAGCTATAAAGATGTTCCAATTGATGAGAAGACCATTTGTTTTGGGGAAGTAGGACTAAGTGGTGAAGTACGCGCAGTCAGTATGACAGCACAGCGTGTGCAGGAAGCTGAGAAGCTTGGCTTTACCACCTGCATTCTACCTGAAGTTTGTAAAGCAGGATTGAAGAAGAATTCAAATATAAATGTAGTGGGTGTCAGCAACGTACAGGATGCCATCCGCTATATTTTATCCAAAGAAAAATGAATTGAGCACACAATTCAAACAATTTAGATAAAAAACGACAAATGACCTACTTTAATAAATATGGCAAAATCGTGTTGACATCCCGAAAATGACGTGCTATTATAAAACTCCACCGCGCAGGAAACGCCTGCTGCGGCGGGAGATAAGAATTAAAAAAATAAAAAAAGTTGTTGACAAAAGCTGACAGACATGATATTCTGTAAAAGTTGCAGGTCAGCAACAAAACACAAAGAACCTTGATAACTGAACAGTGAAATAACCTTGAAAGATTTTGAGAAAAACG
>OBAE01001484.1_pt1 | contig 11965 bp, 8 predicted proteins | sample 1517641 | NCBI WGS metagenome assembly OBAE01 (sample SAMN04571701, study PRJEB22368) | human gut metagenome | biome: human gut; material: stool | host: Homo sapiens | place: Luxembourg | collected 2012-08-30 | reverse complement strand
AAGCCGCTCCAGACCGTCATCAACGACACCGAGCGCTGGGCGGACGAGGTCGGCAGTCTGGTCGGACCCACCAACGTGCTCTTCTATCCGCACGGCGGGCGTCCCGACGGCGACGACTGGCACAAGACCGGCGAGCGCTTCCAATACTTGCAAAGTCAGGGCTTCCGCATCTTCGCGAGCGTCGGCGTCAATTCGTTCAGCTACATCAAGCCGGACATCTCCGCCGTCATCTGCGACCGTCTGCATCCGGACGGCACGACGCTGCGCCACTCCCGCAGCCGCTATCTGCAATTCTACAATGCCGAGGACATCATCGATCTTTCGGTCCGTCCCGACCTCGGCGTGGACTGGTAAGGAGGAACGAATGAGCGAACATGAGCTGATGCAAAAGGCGATCGAAATGCTCGACCGCGCGTATATCCCCTATTCTCACTTCCCCGTCGGCGCGGCGCTGGAATGCGAGGACGGCACGGTATATACCGGCTGCAACATCGAAAATTCGAGCTTTGGCCTCACCATCTGCGCCGAGCGCACCGCCGCCGTCAAGGCGATCAGCGAGGGACATTCCAAATTCCGCCGCATCGTCATCGCCGGCAACAGCAAGGATTTCTGCTATCCCTGCGGCGCGTGCCGCCAGTTCCTTTATGAGTTTTCCCCCGATATGAAGGTCATCTGCCTCAACCGCGCACGCGAGGCAAAGCGGATGACGCTCCGCGAGCTGATGCCCTGTGGCTTTGACAGCACGTTTCTCTAAGAAAAAATCTTTGATATAACAGGTGATCAACATGGTAGACATTACGAAAATCGCAGCGATCTACGCTGACGCCGAGCGTTACGGCGGCATGACCGTGACCGTCGGCGGCTGGGCCAAGACCATCCGCGATCTCAAGACCTTCGGCTTCATCGAGCTCAACGACGGCTCCTGCTTCCGCAACCTGCAGGTCGTCATGGACGCGAACATTCTCGCCAACTATAAGGAGATCGCCGCCCAGAACGTCGGCGCGGCGCTCATCGTCATCGGCGAGGTCGTGCTCACGCCTGAGGCCAAGCAGCCGCTTGAGCTTAAGGCGACTGAGATCGCGGTCGAGGGCCCGTCCACGCCGGACTATCCCCTGCAGAAGAAGCGCCACAGTGTAGAGTTCCTGCGCACCATCCAGCATCTCCGCCCGCGCACGAACCTTTTCAACGCGACCTTCCGCGTGCGCTCCGCCGCGGCCTTCGCGGTGCATGAGTTCTTCCAGAGCCGCGGCTTCACCTACGTCAACACCCCCATCATCACCGGCTCCGACTGCGAGGGCGCGGGCGAGATGTTCCAGGTCACGACGCTCGATCTTGAAAACGTCCCCAAGACCGAGGACGGCAAAGTCGATTATTCTCAGGATTTCTTCGGCAAGAAGACCAGCCTGACCGTCTCCGGACAGCTCAACGCCGAGAACTTCGCCATGGCCTTCGGCGACGTTTACACCTTCGGCCCCACCTTCCGCGCCGAGAATTCCAACACCGCGCGCCACGCCGCCGAATTCTGGATGATCGAGCCGGAGATGGCGTTCTGCGACCTCGACGGCGACCTTGAGGTCATGGAGGCGATGGTAAAATACATCATTACCGCCGTCATGGAGCGCTGCCCCGACGACCTCGCGTTCTTCAACAGCTTCGTCGATAAGGGCCTCATCGAGAGATTGCAGCACGTCGCCGCCAGCGACTTCGGCCGCATCACCTACACCGACGCCGTCGAGCTGCTCAAACAGCACAACGACCAGTTCGACTACAAGGTCGACTGGGGCACTGATCTCCAGACCGAGCACGAGCGTTTCCTCACCGAGCAGATCTTCAAGCGCCCCGTGTTCGTCACCGATTATCCCAAGGAGATCAAGGCGTTCTATATGCGCCTGAACGACGACGGCAAAACCGTCGCCGCTGCGGACTGCCTTGTGCCCGGCATCGGCGAGATCATCGGCGGCAGCCAGCGCGAGGAGCGTCTCGACGTGCTCGAGAGCCGCATCAAGGAGCTTGGCATGAATCCCGCCGACTACTGGTGGTACTGCGACCTGCGCCGCTACGGCTCCTGCCGTCACGCGGGCTTCGGCCTCGGCTTCGAACGCATGGTGATGTATTTAACGGGCATCGGCAACATCCGCGACGTGGAGCTGCATCCCCGCACCGTGGGCAACGCAGACTTCTAATTCTTCAAAAAACAAGGGACACGGAAACCGTGTCCCTTGTTTTTTGAGAATTACACTCCGCTTCGTGCCTTGCCGCCCAAAGGGCGGCTTCGACACGCGCGGAGCGAGAAGAGTTTTTTGACACGCGCATGTCGCGCCAAAAAACGATTCGAAATCATTTCGCGTCTGCGGACGCGAAAAGCTGTGACGCTTTAATTATTTGTGGTAAATAGTTACAAATGGGAACAAAAGCGCGAAAGGCATAGTCAAAAGAAGTGAAGTCTGCTATAATGACCGCGCAGTTTTGAGAGAGGAGATTTTGACATGAAACACTTTTTTGCACTGCTGCTCAGCGTACTGATGGTGCTGTCGCTGCTGACTGCCTGCGGCGATAAGACGACGCCGTCCGACGGCGACGATCAGACCGTCACGGACGAGAATGGCGGCGACACCGACAACAATACTGACGATACAACTGACCCCTACGACGCTGTGCGCAACTACTGGTCCGAGGACCAGCTCACGCAGGCCTGGGGACCGGATCAGGTGGTGGAGCACCTCTTTTTCCACCCGATCATCGCCTACCCGCAGTGGGCTTTCCACGACTGCAATGCCAGTCAGGATCAGCGCTACGGCCTCGACGACTGGATGGTCACGGCGGACGAGTACAAGAAGATCTTGCAGTCCGTGTACGACAAGGGCTACATTTTAGTCGCGATGGAGGACGTGTGGAGCGAGGTGACGGACGAGTCCGGCACGCACATGGTGCGAAACACCCTGATGCTGCCAGAGGGCAAAAAGCCGCTCGTCATCAGCTTTGACGACGTGAACTACTACCCCTATATGCTCGACGAGGGCTTCACGAGCAAGCTCGTCGTCGGCGAGGACGGCGAGATCTGGGCGCAGTGCACCGATCCGTACACTAATGAGACCTTTTTGACCAAGGAACTCGACGCGACGCCCATTCTCGACCAGTTTGTCTACGAGCACCCCGACTTTTCACTCAACGGCGCGAAGGCCATCTTCTCGCTGACGGGCTATCAGGGTATTTTAGGCTATCGCACGCAGGATGACCGCGACATCGCGGCAGATTCGCCCGACCGCCCCGCGTTCGACGCCTACCGCGCGAGCGAGATCGAGGCCGTCAAGCCCGTCATCCAGCGTTTGAAGGAGACCGGTTGGACGTTCGGCAGCCACACCTGGGGCCACATCCGCCTCGACACAAAGCCGCTCCAGACCGTCATCAACGACACCGAGCGCTGGGCGGACGAGGTCGGCTCGCTCGTCGGTCCGACGCAAATTCTGTTCTACCCCCACGGCGGCCGTCCCGACGGTGACGACTGGCACCAGACCGGCGAGCGCTTCAAGTACCTGCAAAGCCAGGGCTTCCGCATTTTCGCGAGCGTCGGTACGAGCTCGTTCAGCTACGTGAAGGAGGACATTTCCGCCGTCATCTGCGACCGTCTGCATCCGGACGGCACCACGCTGCGCCACGCGCGTAGCCGCTATCTGCAATTCTATAACGCCGAGGACATCATGGATACGCAAGTCCGTCCCGATCTTGGCGTAGACTGGTGAGGAGGCGTTTTTATGGCAACGTTAGAAGAACTCAAGGCGAAGGCCGTCGCCATGCTGGACATGGCGTATGTGCCGTATTCCCACTTTCCCGTGGGCGCGGCGCTCGAATGTGAGGACGGCGCGGTCTTCACCGGCTGCAACATCGAAAATTCGAGCTACGGCCTGACGAACTGCGCCGAGCGCACCGCGGCGTTTAAGGCCGTGAGCGAGGGGCACAGGCGCTTCAAGCGCATCGTCATCGCTGGGCGCAGCGACGACTACTGCTACCCCTGCGGTGCGTGCCGTCAGGTGCTCTACGAGTTCGGCCCCGACATGGAGGTCGTGTGCCTGAACAAGGACAACGAAGAAAAGCACCTGCACATCAAAAAGCTCCTGCCCTACGGCTTCGACCAGACGTGGCTTGCAATCGATGAGAAATAACGAAAAAAGAGAGCGGCACTGCCGCTCTCTTTTTTTGCGCTTTAGTTGCTGCCGGAGGAGGTATCGATCGTCAACGTGCCGCTGACCGTCGAAATTTCCAGCTCGCTCACCGCGCCGCCGTCGAGCGCGGGCACGGTGTAGTACGCTTCGTGGTCGCCGCAGGTGATGAGCGCTCCTTCGCGCTCGGTGAGCGTGGAGCGGAACGCGCCGCTTTTCGTTTCATAGTCGAGAGTAAACCCGTCCTGCGCGGGAAGGGTCAGATAGATGCTGCCGCTCTCCGTTTCGGCATCAAGGCGCAGCGCACGCTCGGTAGCCAAAATCAGGTCACCGCTGACGCTTTCGAAGTCCAGCGCGCCGAGCGCGCCGGCGATATCCACCTTGCCGCTCGCGGTTTCGATCTCGGCGCTCTCCGCATCGCCCGCCAGCTCGATCGCGCCGGAGACGGTCGAGAGCTCGATTTTCCCCCATGTGCCGTCCACCACGCCCACGCTGCCGTTCACCGTCTCGATCTCGACCGTGGGGCAGGTTGCACCCATCACGCGCGCGTCGCCGCCGACGGTCGAAAGCTTGATCCTGCCGGAAACGTCCGCGCCCACGATGGTGTAGGCGTCCGTTGTTTCGACTTTTATCTCCTCAAAGTGACCGGCGCTGACCAGTTCCCTCGGAAGTCCTACATCGAGGTACTTTTCCCCGTCGTAGCTGCCGCGGTAAGCGTCGCCGAGGAAGTGGATGCGCAGCGTGTCGCCGTCGATCGCGCAGACCATCTTCTCGCTCTCGGCGAGCGGTGCGGTGGATTCCTCCTTCACGCTGATCTGCGCGCTCTGCTCGGCGGTATAGATGTTCACGCTGCCGCTGCGCCACGAGATGTCGATCTTGCGGATGTCTTCGCTCTCGCCGATGCTGAGCACCGCGCCCGTGTGGAGCTCTTCGCTCCCCTCCGCCTGCGTGCAGAAGGTGTAGGTCGCGCTGCTGGTGTCCCAGAGGGCGTCGACGGCGAAAATGCCGTCGCTTTGCGGCAGTTCTGCGCGGAATGTGCCGTTATCCTGCCGCTGGGCGGTCACGGTCTCGGACGGCATGCCGGTGGTGCCCCAAGCGTCGGACGGCCAACAGCGGAGACTGACGGAATCGGCCGAATTATCGCCAAAATCGAGCGTTACGGTGTAGAAATAGGCGGCTGAAACTGCAAAGGGCATTTCCAGTACAGGCGTGATGTCACGGGAGGTTTCGTCCAGCGGGTGCGCGCCGCAGGCAATGACGGTCATGCTCTGTAGGCCCTGGGTGTAGGTCCAGTCGTAGCTGCTGCTTTTGAGGGTGACGCTGCAAGCGTTTGCACTTGTCACCGTCAGTGTTGGCGGGGTTTGGCGCGCGGCCTCGTCCGCGCTTTTTTCGCCGCAGGCGGTGAGGGAAAGGGCCAGCGCGAGCGGGAGCAGGAGGGAAAGGAGCTTTTTCATCGTTCGGTCCTCGTTTCTTTCGGATACTTCTATAGACGCATGATAGGCGAAAAAGTTCCCGCGCGCAACGGGGATCGTTGCACAAAACGCGGCAATTTGCGGTATCGTGAATTCTAATATTGGGGGCGGTACAACTTTTTGCCGCGTTGTGTGCAACGCTGCTTCATGATACGGCGTATCATGAAAAGGCAAATCATGCAGCAGTGTCCCCCCATTTTCAGGGGGGTGTGAGGTGCCTTTTCCAACATTATCAAAATTTGGGGGAAAGAGCATGGAGACGACAACAAATTACAAACTTCCGCAATGGGTCAAATCCGACCAGATCAAGATGGACGACTTCAACGATGCGTTCGGCAAGATCGACGCGCAGATGAAGAAAAACGCCGACGCGGCAAACGCGGCGGCGAGCGCGGAGAGCGTGGGCACGCAGATCACGGCGGTGCAGGAGCAGATCGTGGCGGTGGAGCAGGAGATCAAGCTCGTGTCGCTCGGAGAACCGCGCACGACGACGGCGGCGAACGGCAGCATCGTCTACGACCTGTCGGCGCTGAACATGGCCGACTACCGCGCGTTTCTGGTGTTTGCGACGGTGGACGCGGCGGGCTCGGGCGTGAGCGACAAGGGCAGGGTGGAGCTGCTGTGCGACAGCAAGAGCATCGGACTGCTGGCCGACGCGATGGGCGGCCACGCGGCGACCGTCGCGTGGATTTTTCCCGCGATGTACGGCGTGGCGGCGGGCTACCACACGCCGACGCAGAACCGAAACGACAGCTTTCATGGCTTGAGTGGTGCGATTCAGAATCTTGATGCTGATTGGAACACCATGCAGAGCATGACATTCAAGTTTACGGGTTTGAAAGGCGCAAGCTGTGTGCTGTATGGATTGAAAGCGTGAAAATGAACAAAAAAAGAAGACCCCCGAGGGGGTCTTCTTTTTTTGCACTAATCAGAGATTAGACAGTGGGGGCATTGGTAACAGCGATGCGGTAGTAAGCAACCGTCTTGTTGTCCCAAGCAACAACCTTAACGAGCATGTCGCCAGCGAGGTTGGCATCAGCAGCAACCTTGGAGCTTTCGACATCCTGAGTGTTGTACACACCCGCGATGGTCTGGTTCTCGTTGGCCTTAGCTTCCTTGTTGAGGAGCGTGACCAGATCGCCAGCGCTGACGGTGGCGTTCTTCAGATTGACAGTAATTGTACCGGCGATGCCAGTGACGGAATCGTCGTTCTCAACCTTAGCAGACTGATCCTGGTTGGTGAAGAAGTAGGAATCCTTATCAACCAGCTTAGCGTCGGCATAGGCAGCCTGATTTGCGGTGGTATAAGTGATATCACCGGTAACAACGCCGGAGTAGCTAATCTCGGCATAAGCGACCTTGGTGCCCTTGTCGGCGTCCATGGTAACTTCCTTGCCGTCCTTGTCGAAGTACTTAACACCAGACATCAGGTCAGTGGAACCATCAGTACCATCGGAGTTGTACTTCTCCATGAGAGCCACAGAAATTTTTTCGTACTCCTTAAGGTCGACCTTAATGGTAGCAAACTGATGACCATAGTACTCGCCGAGTTCTTCGTCGTTCACGAGAGCCTTGATGAGAAGATCGTAAACAACAAGTGCATCGTGCGTGTCACCGACCTTGCTGTCGTCGTACTGGACGAAGATAAGGCTCTTTTCAGCCAGATCCTTGGCAGTCCACTCTTCATCAATCTTGCCCTTGGTAATGGTGCCTTCGTACTTGGCAACCAGAGCGTCGTCAAGATCGAACCAAGTGTTGTTCACCTTAACGCGCTTGCCATCCGTGGTAAGCTGGTCGATGGTATAAGCGTTGTACTTGGCAATCGCGGTCCAGACGTAGTCGGAATCCATGGTGACCTTATACAGGCCAATCTTATCAACACCGTGGCTGGCAGTGCCCTGACCCTCTGCATAGTAGAGGTCGATGGTGGTGTCGGTCAGCTTGCCATCCACCAGCTCATAGGCCTTGAAGGTGGCATAGGGCTTGCCGTCATTCCAGTGGGAGGTGTAGTCCTTGGTGTCATAGATGAACACGGTACGGGTGGTGACTTCGTATGCGTAGACATAGATCATGTCAACGTAGCCATTGACGGTCGTATACTGAACGTCATAGCCCTTGAAGCTGGGCAGCTTTTCGTAGCCGGTGTAGGCGGTGAAAGTGCCCTTCGGGGATTCCTTGGTCTGAAGCAGGATCTTGGTATCCTTGCTGAGCTGGAGACGGGTATCTGCACTGCTGCTGGTAGCATTAACAGTCAGGTACTTGTCACCGCTATTGTAGGAGGCAAAATAAGCATTGCTGAACTTGGAATCATCGAGCGTGTAAGCGCCGTCCTTATCGATGCTGTAAGCATAGACGGTGTAGTAATAGTCTTTGTTCTTGGAAGCAGAGACTTCGAAATCAGCAACATCATCACCCTCAACTTTGTTGATGGTAGCATCGGTCTTGCTGTCGGCATCGAAGAAGTACAGATCGCCGTAAGCGGTGTCAACACCCTTGCTGTGCTCCATGTACAGGGTATCGAGGACAGCATAGTTGCTGGCGAGCTCATCAACGCCGATGACATTGCCATAGGTGTCGAAGTAGAAGTTGTAGGTCTTGCCCAGAGTCATGGTCTTGGGAGCGAACGTAGCAGTGCAGTTGACAGTAGCGTCAGCCTTATCGAGGCCCTTGACCTTCTGGATGTCGCTGATGCTCTTGCTGTTGCCGGAAACGTCGGTCAGAACAGCGTTCTTGGACTCAGCCTTGACCATGGACTGAATCTCGCCGTTGGCGATGGTGACCAGAACCATATCGTCAGCCTTGAACTCGTCCTCAGTCTCGAACTTGGTGTCGAGCTTGCCTTCGTAACCGTGGACATCCTTGTCAACGATAGCGTAAGCGGAAGTGGTGTGACCCTTGGAGTCGGTCTTCTCAGCAACGAACTTGGTGACCTCAGCGAGGTAGGTGTCGATGTTGACGAGACGATCCTCATAGACGAGGGTCAGACGGCCCTGATCGGCCTGCTTGGAATCGTCCTTGTTGTCAGCAACAGTGTAGGTGCCATCGCTGGTCTTGCTGTTGGTGTAGACGTCGAGCTTGGTGCTCTTCTTCAGGCCGGAGTCAGCATAGATGTCGCAGTTCTTGGCGGCCTCCGTGTAGGTGGCGAGAGCCTCGACCTCAACGGTGGTGGACTTGTCGCCGACATCATAGGTCCACTTGATGGTGGGACGGCCAAACTCATCGGCCTCCTTCGCGGACTTGAGCTTGAAGCTCTTGTAGCCGAGGGTGTCGTTCTCGGAGAAGGTCTTGTTGCTGTCCTTCTTGCCGTTGAAGCTCACGGTCTGGTAACCGAAAGCGGCGGTGTAGGTGACCATCGGGGCATCGGCGATGGCGCGGAACAGCAGCTCGGCAACGAGCTCACGGGTGGCGGGAGCGTTGAGGTCAACACCCTTGACGTTCTTCAGAACGCCAGCCTGCTGCGCGGTCTGCGCAACATGCAGAGCCCAGTCAGCGCCGGTGAACTCATTGTTCTGGTCGTAGCCGATGGCACGCAGGATCATCGCGAGGACCTCATAGCCCGTGACCTTACCGGAGGGCTGGAAGGTGCCGTTGGGATAACCCTTGACGAGCGCAGCGTTGGCGCAGTAGCCGATGTAGCCCTGAGCCCAACCGGCGCCAGCCATGTCGCTGAACTTGTTGTAGGTGGCGTACATGGAAGCCTTGGCATCCTTGACGTCAGCGGTGTACACGCGATACACGATCGCGGCCACCTCAGCGCGGGTGATGTTGCCCTGGGGCTGGAAGGAACCATCCTCATAACCCTTGAACACACCCATGCCGTTCAGGACGGCGACGGCTTCGGAATAATCCGCAGAAACCTTATCGGCATCCTTGAAAGCGGCGTTGGCGCTGACGGCCAGAGACAGAGTCATGACCAGAGCCAGCACCATTGCGAGTAACTTTTTCATAGATGTTACTCTCCTTTCATAAATTTCCATCCCCTTGGAGCGCTCCGGCAGCGAAAAGCGGGCATTTTGCTGTTCGCGGGCGAAAATGAAAGTTGACCGAAAAAGTTGCAAAACATTTCGATTTTCTTGCATTTTTGACCGTTTTGCAGGAAAACGCGCGATTTTAGTTGCTATCGCATCCCCTTAGCGGCGCGGAAAAAGCCCGATGCGCAAGGACTTGCGGACGCGGCGGGTAGCGGTTTGGTAGCGATTTGCCGAAAACGGGATTTTGGCGGGGCGAAAAAAGGCTGATTTTGCAAGGGTTTGCGGGCGCGAAAGGTCGGGTAGCGGTTTGGTAGCGGTCCGCAGCTACCACGATTTTAGCACTCTCGGCGTGAGAGTGCTAAAGTTAAAGATTTGTTCATCAAAAGATGTATTTTTGTTCACAGGGCGTGACTATACTCAAAATTGTTCCGAGGGGAACGAAAGAAATGTAAACCACGCGGGCTGCAAGAGCGGCTCGCCCGAATAGATTTGGAGGCTTTGTATTATGTTTGAACTGAGACCTTTTGAACGCAGAAACAATCACGTTGCGGCTTATGATCCCTGGGATCAGATGGAGCGCGCATTCTTCGGCGACGGCTCGTGGGGCCGCGGCCTGAGCGAGTTTAAGACCGATATTCAGGACAAGGGCGACAGCTACCTGCTGGAAGCTGATCTGCCGGGCTTTAAGAAAGAGGACATCCACGTCGATGTGGACGGCGACACGATGACCATTCGCGCCGAGCGCCACAGCGAGCACGAGGATCAGGACAAGAAGGGCAATTACGTCCGCTGCGAGCGCAGCTACGGCAGCTACCAGCGCGCGTTCGACATCAGCGGCGTCGAGGTCGCGGACATCTCCGCGCAGTACAATGACGGCGTGCTCAAGCTGAACATGCCGAAGAAGAGCGCGGTGGTGAACGCGAAGCAGATCGAGATTCAGTAAAGAACTTCAAAAAAGGCGGCGAAAGCCGCCTTTTTTGTTTCTAAGGGGACTGCGGTTGTATGGGGTTGTGCAAAAAATATTGGCGAAAGTCCGCTCAGGTGAGCGGGCTTTTTCTTATTTTCGGCGGGCCGCGGCCGGAAAAGGGGAATTTCGCTCCCCGCGCGGCGGCGCGGAACATTATTTCTTGCCGCCTGACCGCTGCGCGGGTCTAAAAATCACAAAAAGCGGCTTAGGCCGCTTTTTTCATATCTGTGCTTATATATTATATGTGTGTGTGGTGGCGGATAATGGCGAAAGCGGGGGTTTTATGTCAAACTGTAACAGAAGCGGCGGTTTGTTACAAGTGTGTTACAGATGGGGCGAAAGCGTTGACTTGAAATTTTGGGTGTGGTAAGGTGACAGTGCAGAAAGGGTGGGGAACGGTGCGTTCCCGACTTAGTTACGGGATCGGCATGCCACGGTAAGTAAGCCGAGAAACGCCGAAACTTGCTCCTTTCTGACAAACGAACCATCTTTAAGGGGATGCGATATCCACCGAATTGAACGATTTTGCGTTGATTCTGCTGAATTTTTCTTATTTTCAATTGTTTTTGCAATAATTTGAGGATTTGAAAATTTTGGCAGCAACCACGGGAAAGCGGGAGGTTCGGCGGGTGTTCGGCTTCAAGAGGATGGAAATTTATGAAAGGAGAGTAACATCTATGAAAAAGTTACTCGCAATGGTGCTGGCTCTGGTCATGACTCTGTCTCTGGCTGTCAGCGCCAGCGCCTTCAAGGATGACAAGGACATCAGCGCCGATTACGCTGAGGCCGTCGCCGTCCTGGATGGCATGGGTGTGTTCAAGGGTTATGAAGATGGTTCCTTCAAGCCCACGGGCGACATCACCCGCGCTGAGGTGGCTACGATCATCTATCGTATCTACACCGGCGACGTCGCTAAGAGCGACAAGTCCGGCATGTATGCCACCTACAACAAGTTCAGCGACATGGCGGGCGCCGGTTGGGCCGCTGGCTACATCGGCTACTGCGCCAACGCTGAGCTGGTCAAGGGCTATCCCGATGGTACCTTCAAGCCGTCCGGCAAGATCACCGGCTATGAGGTCCTCGCCATGATCCTCCGCGCTGTCGGTTACGACAAGAACGGTGAGTTCTCCGGCGCTGACTGGGCTCTGAACGTTGCCAAGTATGCCGAGCAGCTCGGTATCCTGAAGAACGTTGCCAAGACCACCAACCTCGGCGCTCCCGCTACCCGTGAGCTCGTTGCCGAGATGCTGTTCCAGGCCATCCAGAAGGATCAGGTCACCTATACTCCGGCCTTCGGCTATGTGACCGATAAGGCTCTGAAGCTCGGCCAGGAGTCCCTCGGTTACAAGAACTTCAAGCTCGTCTACGGTGACGGTACTGACGACTGGGGTCGTCCCA
>OBAE01001478.1_pt1 | contig 12008 bp, 11 predicted proteins | sample 1517641 | NCBI WGS metagenome assembly OBAE01 (sample SAMN04571701, study PRJEB22368) | human gut metagenome | biome: human gut; material: stool | host: Homo sapiens | place: Luxembourg | collected 2012-08-30 | reverse complement strand
GGGGACGGGCGGGTGATCCCGTTCTTCCTCGTCTGGAAACTGAAAAACGAACAAACCGACGAACCGAAAGGAGACAAGCCTGTGGTCGAGATCAACGCCTATTCCAAGGCGAAGGACGGCGGCAAGAAGCTGTCCGCCAACTTTACCGTGAAAGAATTTGCCTGCAAGGACGGCTCCGACGCCGTTCTGACCGCCCCCCGGCTGGTGATGGTCTTGCAGAGCATCCGCAGCCACTTTGCCGCCCCGGTGGTCATCCACAGTGCCTACCGGACGCCCCAGTACAACGCCAAGGTGGGCGGCGCGGCCCACAGCCAGCACTGCTACGGCACGGCGGCTGACATTTCCGTGAAGGGCCAGCCCCCGGCAGCGGTGGCGGCCTACGCAAGAGAACTCATGCCGGACTGGGGCGGCGTGGGCGTGTACGCCGGACAGGGCTTCACCCATATCGACTGGACGGGCTGAGGTGCTTTACGGCTGCCCAATCGTTCATCTCATCCGCTATCAAAAAAACAACAGCAGAGGACATACGTCCTCTGCCGTTGTTTGTATAGTGTAATGCCTTTACATCTTTTGCTGTCAAAAGGGAAGGGGAATGCTTCCGTTATCGTCCGCAGCACTTTTTGAACTTCTTTCCGCTGCCGCAGGGACAGGGATCGTTCCGGCCGATTTTCTTTCTGCCGCTGTCGGCGCGCCCCGGTAATAGAGCGCGGCCAGCTCGTTGGGCGTGTAGCCCTTGTTGGCCCAGAGCCGGGTGTTGTTCTTGACGGACATCATCACCTTCACGAAGGCTTCGACGGCACTGCCGTCAAGCTCCATGTCATAGTCGCCCAGAATATCGTAGATCTGCTCCATGTCGGCTTCAATGACGCAGGCGTATTGGATCTCCCCGGCGATCTCCTCCGCGTCCCGGCGGGGCTGATGCCCCTCGTTCATCAAAAAGGCGGTCAGGGCATCCATCTGCGGTGTGCGCTCATAGTAGTTCCAGTCGGCATAGCGCAGCAGTTCGTCCTTTTCCGGAATATACCGGGGCTTACCGCCGCATTGGCGCATCAGATCCCGCACATCTTCGAAGCCATTCTCTTCGAACTCTCCGCAGACGATACACTCCTCCCAGAAGCAGTAGGGTGCGCCCACGGCCACATGGCGGAGCAAAGCCGGGAACAGTTCCTCCTCTGAGGTGGGCTGACTGTTCTGACGGTTGAAGATGTCCACAAGATCCGGCTGGCTGATCGCGCCGTACAGATGGACCGCAGCCATGGCATAACCGTCCAGCAGATCGTAGCGCGTCTTCCTCTCCGTGTAGCCTTCCCGCTCCAGCTGATGAAACACCTTGCTGATCTCGGTGGGAAGCATCGCAGACAAGGTAGCCGAGATCCTCCAGCAGGCTGCACTGCTCGGGCAGGGCCTTCTTCACCTTCACCGGCTCCCGGCTCCTTGCCGCCCGCCTAAACAGCAGGAAAGTCGGCTGGTCGATGATGTAGAGAAGCTCCTCCATGCGCCCCGGCTCCCGGAGGGCGGCGCTCACCGCCTGTACCAACGCGGGCTTGTTCATTTTGGAGTAGCCCTTGACATAGTAATTCTTTGCCAGTTCCTTCAGCTTCGCCGCGCTTGCTTCCGCCAGCACCGCTTCAATGGCAGGCTTTTCCACTTTACTCAGTACCATATTGCTCTCCCTCATCCGAATCCTGTGCTCCATACTGCTTCCCCATGGAAGCCGATGCGATTTTTCATCTATCTGTCAGCGGAGCCGTGCTCCATTTTATCCAGTGTAGCACATTTTTTCAAAAAATGAAGCGCAAATTCAATAAACTCGCCTTGTTTTATGATTTTCGCTCAAAAACAGCGGCGCACCTCCGAAAAAGGGAGATGCGCCGTTCCTGTTTTATATCCGTTTTTATCGACCGCTCAACGCCCTGACAATCTCCACTCTCTGTTCCGCCGTCAGGCGGGGATAGTCTTTCAAAACCTCGGACAAATCCTCGCCCCGCTCCACTCTCCGCCGCACCACACGGCACAGCAGCGCCACAGCCGTGCTCATTCGCCCTCACCTCCGAACATCAGTGCCGCCACCAGTTCCTCCAACTCCTCCAGACGGGTCTCCTGCGTGGGATGTGCCGCCCGGTAGTCCGCCCGCAGGGTCTCGGTACATTCCGGTACGGAGGACAGTTCGCAGTCCTCCGCCAGAGGCCCGTAAACCGTCCCATCCGCAGCCATCACGCTGTCCGCCGTGTAACTCTGCGCGTTCTCAACGGTCAGTACCGGCTTCGCTGTCCCGATTTTATATAAGTATAGTGTCATTTCAGTTCACCTCAGACGAATTTCCCACCCTTAATAATGGCGTTCATTCCGTTTCTTTCGTTATATGTGCCGCCCAATAGATCCGGGACGAGATCCCCCAGCAGCACAAGTCCACCTTGACGAAGGTAGATTCCAATCGCGTTGCCGCTGCATTCCGTTTTCGGATCTTCTCCATAAACTCCAATGCGACCGCCCCAGCTGGCCTCAACCGCGATCTGCAAATCGTGAAGTGCGCATCCTGCCAACACAGCAGATGAGTTTCCCCCAGAGGCCACACCTCTCCCCGCCTTGGCATGGCCGTTAAAGGAACATATATTTGCATATATCGTGCTTTTGTTGCAGTCGATGCAATATGTGGTGGGACTTGCCGTCTCGTCCAACTCCCATTTCAGCCTTTCCATTTCCACCGGAATACTGCAATTTTCCACTATGAAATCCTTCGTAAACACGCAATCACCGACCTTGTCTGCACGAAGCGTGAGACTCCCACAGCCATAGAAGTCCTTCACAGAAACAATGTTCGAATTCGTTCCGCTGAGAGTGATGACATGATGCTCAGTCAGCAGACGAGGGAGAGCATCGAGATAGACTTGCAGTTCCGACGCGGGCACGGTGACATAGCGTTGGGGCGCGCCGACAGCCAGCACCATCTTCCGCACAGGCGCGCAGTCGCTTTCGGTGATAAGACCGGCAGGGGAGCAGAGCACCATTGCGCCGCCGTCCTCGCTGACGGTCTGGCGCAGGTAAAACCGCAGCACCGTGTCGCTCCCGGCCTGAATGGTCACAGGCTCCAGCCGATAGACGCAGTAGAGGATCTCCCCCTCATCGGGAGCCTCCGCGTAGACGCCCAGTTCCGCCAGCGTGTAGGTGGACCTCTGTCCCACCGCGGCCAGCGTCACAGGCAGAACGGCGGTGTTGCCGGTGCAGCGGGCCTCGCCCACTGTCAGCGTCTGCCGGATTTCCGGCAGTGCCACGGCGTTGGGGACATCCGTGGTATGTCCGCTGCCGCCCACCACACGGGTCACCCGCAGGCAGGCCCCTGCGGCAGTTTTCGCCGTCAGCGCAAGGCCCTTGTTCGTATATGTTCCCTGAATATTCATAGCCCGTCTCCTATCTCAGCCGCCGGATGCCCCGTCTGGGACGCTGGGGCAGGGGAGCCGTCACCACCGGCGCGGAAGCGGGCAGACGGCTTTTCACGTCCTCCGCCAGAGATGCCTGATACGCCGTGCGGAATTCCTCCGTCCGGCGATCCGTGTCACCGTCGTCGCCCCCCGCCAGCAGCGGTGCGAAGGACTGGGGCACGCCGCCCCGCTCCAAGGCGGCTCTGGCCCGCTCCACCTGCTCCCGGCGGAGCTTTTCCGCCCGCAGAGTTTCCAGTTCCTGCTTTTCTTCTTCGTTCATACGTTACTCCTTTCCCGTCTCCTTGGTTTCCTCGGCCTTGCGCCGCAGTTCCTCCTCCGCGTCCTTCACCCACGGCAGCTGTTCCAGAATGGTGCGCTTGGACAGCAGGGGAGAGAGGGACAGCAGCGTGCCCGCCAGTGCCGTGTGATCCTGCGGCAGGTTCTTGTAAAACGTGACCTGCCCCTGTTCCAGCGCCACCGGCATCCCCAGCAAGGCAAAGCCGCCGGAAAGCGCCATCAGCAGCCGGTGCAGGCCGTCCAGAAAGCTGCGCTCCTTGGCCAGGCGCACCTGCTCGATGCCCCACAGCTTGTACTGCATCGCCACGCCGGAGGCGTTCCCGGCGAAGCGCTCGTCGGAGAGATCCGGCGTCATGCTCAGTTCCAGAATACTGCGGCGCAGATTGCTCTCCAGTTGGGCGAGGGCCTCGTGGTTCAGATTCTTCACCACGAATTCCGCACGGCCCCCCTCTGCCAGAGAGAGGATGCGGGTGCGGTTGGCCTCGTCAATGTCGCCCTGGGTCGTTCCCTGCATCCCGTACAGGGCGAGGAAGGCGTTGGCCACCGACTGCATATCGTCCATGGCCCCGGAGAGCAGCAGGTTGTACGCGTCCATCAGACCCGTCACCATCTCGAAATCGCCGCAGGTCTGGCAGTTGTTGTTGAAGGGCACCAGCGCCAGATGCCCCGGCAGGTTCTCCTCCGGTGCGCCCAGAGCCACCCGCTGACCGTCCCATGTGAAGGGCGTGACCCGCTCCTCCTCGTAGAGCATCCCGCATACGGTGTCGTCCGGGCGCTTGAACAGCCGGACGGCGGCGCGGAGCGGCTCCCCGGCCTCGCCGCCGCGGATGCCGAAGCAGGTGAGGGGGTCGCACCGGCACACTGCTCCAGCCACACCAGCGCGAAGCCCTCGCCGCAGATGCTCATATCCCGGCCAATGTCAAAGAGCAGGTGATCCATGGGCAGATCGGCATAAATTCGCCCCTCCTCCGGGCGCTCATAGGAAAGGGTAGGGGGCACGCCGAGGAAATACCCGGTCTGCACCTCCGTGATGTAGCGGGGGAAGGGGACCCGCAGCAGATTGTTGGGCCGTCCCCGGACGGCCTCGCCCTTGGGCACGGGCTGCTGACCCTCGTAGTAATCCCACAGCCGCTCCCTGTGGGGACGGACCCGGTACAAAAAGTCCGACACCGCCCCGGTCAGAGCATCCTCCGTCAGCGCTCCGGCGCAAATGTAGTCCTGTTTCAAATACGCAAACCTCCTCGATCGCAAAACCCGGCCGGAATATTCCGCCGCGCACCCGTTTCACCGCGATCAGGCGGCAGTCTTGGCCCCGCCCTGTATGACTTTCTTCGGTGACGGCCTGTGCGCGGCCCGATGAGCAGACAGTCAGGATACCCATAGGTATCGCTATGACCCCGGCGGCGCTGCCCGACGGCCCGCCAGCCCGGAAAGGTCCTCTCCGTTTCGGACTGTCGCCTCTTCCAGCCCTATACTTCTATTGTAAGAGCCTCGCCTCACCCTACGCACCGGAACCGATTCTGAAAAACCCGTCCCGCTTTTCGCAAGGCACCGCCCCCTCGCAACGCACACGCAGGCATCCCAGCGGCTAATCACGCGCTGTCCCGGCAGATTCCTCCAATCGATCCGACAGAAAGGCTTGATCTTCCCGCAGCGGTACACTTCCGCTGTTTTTTGAACTTCACATTCCGCACACTCTGTGCTAAACTGAATGAGAAGTTATTTCGGGAGGATTTTCTTATGTTCGACCCAAAAAGATTGCTGCAATATGAATTTTTTCCTGCTGAACTGCCTCCTTGCTTTAACTCTGATGATTTGGCGGCAAATGCGCAGCACGCCATTCAGGCAGCCTCCAAACTGAACCGTGCTTACTCGATCCCCCTGACTTACAGCGGTTATAAATCAGAAACAGCCCGAAGGAAATTTGCAGTCCCCAACCCCTGTCATTATTGCAAGGCTGTAGACTGCATCGTTCAGCAGGAGCCCGTCCTCAAACCGATTTTTAAAAAAAGCCCATATTCCCTAACAGCCCCTGTGGACCGTGCTCCAAAGGACCGCCAGCCATACGCGAAGCGCTCCTCCAGCATTGCGGAGACCAAGCGGGAAATTGAACTGCTCTACCAAGATAACCGGTACGAAATTCGCCTGGATATCAATTCCTTCTTTGATAATATTTACACCCATACCATCCCTTGGGCGATTCACGGGATTTCCGCTGCAAAGAAAAATAAGAGCGATCGGACGCTGCCCGGAAATCAGGTGGATAAGCATATCCGTGCCATGAACTACGATCAGACCAACGGCATCCTGGTCGGAAACGCCTTATCCAGAATCGTATCCGAAATCATCCTTTGCACGATCGACAGTCAAATACATGACCAGTTTCCGGACGTGTCCTGCTGCCGTTTTGTAGATGACTACTGCATCTACACAAAACGCAGTGCTCAGGTTCAGGAGATCATCGCATTCATCCGCAGATGCCTGTCTAAGTATGAATTGAATTTCAACGAAAGCAAACTGCAGATCAACGAGAGTCCTTTCCTGTACGGGAAACCGTGGGTGGAACAAATCAAGCAGTATATCCACCTGCGGCCTGATGTGTTCCTCTCAAAGCTGGTTATGGAATACAACACACATAAGGATATCGCGATCATTAAATACGGTCTTAGGGTGATTGCGCAATGCCGTTACACAGGAACCACCTGGCCCGCAATGCAGTCCCGATTGATCAATCTGTGGGGCCGCTTTCCCTCGCTGTCTGATCGGATCCTTCCGATTTTTTGGAAGAACAAGCCCTTACTCAAAACACGCAGCTTCAAGGCGGCCATTTACAGCATTATTGACGAGGCATTGCTTTTGAACCGGGAGCAAGAGTTGATTTGGGCCGTCTGGTTCACCAAAGTGTTCAACATTCAGATTTCCCAAGCCTATATGATCCGTATTTTACAGTCCTCGAATGATTTGGCCGTCATTATGATGCTGGACATCATTTGTTCTTCTGACGCCAAAAAGAACGCAAAAATTTTGCAGCAGCGCCGTAGTCTGCGGGATGAATTGATCGTGGAAGATATAGATGATAAGGGCGAATCCAACACGCTGATGTGGACCTCCCATTGGCTGCTGGCATACGAGGCAACTCGCATGAAATGGCTCAATCTCCCCAATGAAGCGCCATTTGAATATGCAAGGAAAAATGCGTTCTTCCAGGAGCTTCTTCAAAAGGGCGTAAAATTTTACGATCCGCAGTTCACGTATGCGGAACCATCGCCGTATACGAAAAACTACGAATACGCAACCAAAACCGAGCTTTATGCATCTCTCTCCAAACTGAAAAAGCTGATTGCCAAGCGGCTGAAGCGAGACGGTGCGGAGGCCCAAGCAGAGCTTACCGAGGAAGAGAACGCCCTCTACGAAGAGTTCGTAAATGTTCTTGAGGAAAATGAATTTGTCTATTGAGCAGCGCAAGTCTGCGCAGAAAACTCAACAATTTTGTTGACGAATAGAGGTGTGGAACAATGGTTGACGCAAATGTTCTTATTAAATTACTGGAGTCATCCTATGACGGAATATGGATTACAGATCATGTTGGCAAGATTCTATTTGCAAATTCCGCTAATGCTAAGTTGTTGGGCGTGCCGCGTTCAGAACTGGAAAACAAGACTACGCAAGAACTTCAAGACGAAGGGGTATTTCAGACCTCTGCTATTTTGGAAGCTTTGCAAACTCGGCAACAGGTCTCTAAAGTGTGCAATAACCCTCGGACTTGCTTGACGGTACTGGCTACGGCAACGCCGGTATTTAATGAAGTGGGAGATATTCAATATATTTTCAATAATGTTCGAGACATCACGGCGCTGAATGAAATGCGCGAAAGCTTGCAGGACAAGGATGAAATTATCCGCCAGCAGAATAGCCAGTTGGAAACCATGAAACTACGGCTGGGTGTTGGAACTATTGTTGCCAACAGCAAAGCATTTACTCAAGTGGTAGAATTGGCTCGGCGAGCTGCTACTTTCGACGGTGCTACGGTATTGATTTTGGGAGAGTCTGGCACTGGTAAGGAGGTTATCTCTGAGTTAATTGTTAATACCAGTCCTCGGAAAGATAAGCCGTATCTGCAGATAAACTGCGGGGCGATTCCGGAAAATCTGATTGAATCAGAGTTGTTTGGCTATGAAAAGGGGGCCTTCACTGGTGCGGACGCAAAGGGGCGAAAGGGTCTCTTTGAAGCAGCTAACGGAGGTACAGTATTTCTGGATGAGATTGGCGATTTGCCATTGCACATGCAGGTAAAGTTGTTACGGGTTTTGCAGCAAAAACGAATCGTCCGGGTAGGCGGTACAGAGACTGTGAATCTGGATGTGCGAATCATTGCTGCTACCAACAAAGATCTAAAACAAATGGTCAAAGAGGGTCGGTTTCGAGAAGATCTTTATTACAGGCTTAATGTGGTGCCCATCAAGATTCCACCTCTGAGAGACCGAAAAGAGGATATCTTGCCTCTGGTTAATCATTTTTTGACCGTGGCAAATCGAAAGTACCATACGAATAAATCCATCTATTCAGATACAATAGATGTGCTGGAAAGCTACAGTTGGCCAGGAAACGTCCGGGAACTGGAAAACTTAATGGAAAACTTAGTGATTACGACACCGGGTGACATTATTCGAAGAGAGAACCTATCGGAACGGCTCCAATTTTCAACGGAGGACCGTGGTTTTACTGAGGACACAGGGGTGATCACTTTAAAAGAAACGGTGGAGCGTGCAGAGTATATGGCAATTCAGAAAGCAATCCGACAGTGCGGTTCTATCCGAAAGGCTGCGGTTGCTTTAGGTGTAGATCCGTCTACTATTGTTCGGAAGCAGCAAAACTACCAAAAGTAGGAAAAGGATATCAGAGAAGGCGAAAAGGAGAACACTCTTTTTCGCCTTCTTATATACAGTGTGCGTTTGTGCACACACGGTGCGCATGGACGCATATTGACAACCGTGAAAAATACCAACAGTACTTTTTGGAAAAGGCTTGATTTTTGCGATTTAGTGAAAATGAGACAAAATGTTTGGCGTGTTTCAACAAAAGATACCGTGATGTTTTGGAAATTCGTAGAAATTTAGATGCTGAGAAAACGAATCCGCAAAGTGGCACGATACTTGCTACAAATTAAAGCAACTGAAAGGGGCGAGTACAGAGGCCATGCGAGAAAACTTGTTGAAAAAGAAAATCAAAAACGGTGAGAGTGCCATTGGCACCTTTGTCAAGCTGACGGATGCCGCTGTGCCGGAGTTGCTGGCTCTGGCAGGGTTTGACTTCTTTGTGCTGGATACCGAGCACGTGGCAGTGGATCGTGAGCAGTTGACCAACATCGTCCGGGCGGCGGATGCGGCAGGGATTACTCCCATTGTCCGCGTCAGAGAAAATAACCAAGTAGAGATTCTGCAAAACTTGGATCTGGGTTATGCCGGCGTACAGGTGCCGAATGTGGATAGCCCTGCAGCTACCCGTGACTTGGTATCCTATGTGAAGTACACACCCTATGGTGTGCGAGGCCTTTCTCCCAGCGTGCGGGCCTGTGGTTACGGTACCTGCGGCGTGCAGGACTACATTGATACAGCCAATGCCAATACCATGGTAATCTCTCATTGTGAGACCAAAGCCTGCGTGGAGAATATTGATGAGGTACTGAAGGTGGATGGTGTGGATGTGATCTTCATCGGCCCCATGGACCTGTCTCAGTCCTACGGCGTTCCCGGCAAGCCCGGCGACCCAGAGGTGCAGGCGGCCATCGAAATGGTGACCAAGAAGACCCTGGCTGCCGGCAAGGCGGTGGGCACCGTGGCCGGTACGCCGGAAGCTGCCAAGAAGCTCATTGAAAAAGGTGTGCAGTACATTCTGCTGGCTTCCGATCAGGGCATGATCGTCAAGTGGGGCAAAAATGCCATCGGTGAGATCCGGGGGTAAAACATGGAAAAGACTTTTTTGACAGAACATATTCATGACGATGCGGTGGCGTATCTGAAGGAATACTTCGAGGTGGTGCAGGGGACCAGCACGGAGGCATCGGAAATCATCCGGCAGGCCCAGGGTTGCGCGGGCATTCTGATCCGTTCCGCCAAGATTACGGCAGAGATTATGGATGCCATTCCTACGCTGAAAGTGATTGCCAAGCACGGCATGGGTGTGGATAATATTGATGTGGCCCACGCCACGGAAAAGGGCATTTTAGTGGTCAACGCGCCTTACTCCAATATGAACGCCGTGGCAGAGCATATCGTCACGCTGCTACTGGCTCTCAGCAAGCGCATTGTTCGCATGGATCGGCTGACCCGGGAGGGGCAGTTTACCCAGCGCAACACCTACAAGACCGTCGAGTTGAAAGATTCTACGGTAGGCATTGTGGGTATGGGGAAAATTTCCCGCCTGGTGGTGAAGAAATTGTCTGGATTTGACATGAACATCATTGCCAGCGACCCTTTCGTCAAACAGGAAGATGTGAGCGATCTGCCGGTGACGATGACCTCTGCGGAGGATGTGTACCGTGGATCCGACTTTGTTATCGTGCATACATCGCTATTTCCTTCCACCTATCATTTGGTGGGAAAGAATCAGTTCGAGATGATGAAACCTACGGCTTATATCATCAACGCAGCCAGAGGTCCCATTATTGATGAAGTGGCGCTCATTGAGGCGCTGAAGTCCGGAGAAATCGCAGGTGCCGGTCTCGATGTATTTGAGCAGGAGCCTCCTGCACCGGACAACCCGCTGTTTAAAATGGATAATGTCATTGTTTCTCCCCATAATGCAGCCCTAAGCGATGGTGCTCTGCGGGCTATGGCTATGGACAGCGCACTGGGGATTACCGAGTACCTTACAGGAAAATCCGTCAGTTTCCCGGTTAATCCGGAAATCTTTGACAAGTAATATCAGAACATTTGAAGGAGTGAATACTATGTCCTTTACGAAGGTCTATCGTTTCCAGAACCTGCCCGGTTATGAGAGTGTCATCTCCAAGGGTAATTCGGAAATGACTTATATGGGCTTTGGCCGCATTTTACTGAAGGCGGGAAAGACTCTGGAGTATACAGTTACCGGTGAGGAACAGGCTGTTGTGCTTCAGCAAGGTGATTTTCAGGTTTGGGCCGAATATGACGGTAAAATGGTCATTAACGGCCGTGAGGGGCAGCGGGGAAATGTCTACGATGATATGCCCACTGCCGTATATCTGCCTCCCCGCGCTAAGGTGAAGTTCACCAGCAAGAATGGCTGCGAGGCCCGCGTTTACACTGCCTACTGTGATGAGGGCAACGCTCCCTACTTCTGCCCTCCTGAAGAGATCGAAGAGGGGGAACCGGGCGAGTACATCTACAAGCGGAAGTATCGTTTTATCTTTGGACAGCCTGGTAAGCACAATGACCACATCACCAAGTTGCTGATCGTAGGCGAGACGGTCTCTGTTCCTGGCGGCTGGATCGGGTTCCCTGCACATCGTCATGACTATGAACGTCCCGGTAAGGAAGTTGTTCTGGACGAGATATTCTCTTTCCAGATGACCTCTAAGGGTACAGGCAAAGGTGGCGTAATGCAGCATGGCTATGACCTCACGGACGATAACAAGAAGATCTGGGATGAGGTCAATGTCATCGAAGAGAATGACACCGCGGTGGCATTGCCAGTAGGTTATCATACTACCGTGGCTCTGCCTGGCACTGTAGCCTACCTGCTGTGGGGACTGGCTGGTGACGAAAAGAAGTACAAGGTGCAGTTCGATGAACGCTATTCCTGGCTGGAGGGCTGCCTGTACTGACCGGTAGGGAGGACTTGCCTTATGAAGCTGATCAATGCAATCCGCGAAACTCCGGTAGGGGAGGGGGAACTGGCCATTTGCTGGCTGGGCCAGGCGGGTTTCTGCCTGAAGGATGCCGCCGGAAGAATGTTGATGGTGGATCCCTATCTTACCAACTGCGGACAACGGATGCGAGGCTTTAAACGGTTGTCCGCATGTTTGATTGACCCGGCAGAAGTGGTACCGCAGTATTATATCGCAACCCATATTCATTTCGACCATTTCGATTACGACGCAATTCCTGTTGTTGCACACAATTCTCCACAGACACTGTTTTTTGGACCGGGCAGTTGTATAAAAGAATTTGAAAAAGCTGGAGTACAAGAAGAGCGTTGCTGCCGGCTGGACCGGGGAAGTATTTTTAATGACCGCGCTGTTACCATTCAAGCAATTTGGGCTGATCGACGGAGAAGCGATGGCTGCGGATGGAAGCTACATTCCGGCCAACG
>OBAE01001477.1_pt1 | contig 12020 bp, 12 predicted proteins | sample 1517641 | NCBI WGS metagenome assembly OBAE01 (sample SAMN04571701, study PRJEB22368) | human gut metagenome | biome: human gut; material: stool | host: Homo sapiens | place: Luxembourg | collected 2012-08-30 | reverse complement strand
AGTCTGCTGCCCCGGAGCAGCAGGCCCAGCCGGAGCAGACGCAGCCGGCTGACAACAGCAAGCCCAAGCAGGAGCCTGCCAAGCAGCCCGAGCAGAAGCCCGAGTCCAAGCCGGCTGAAAAGCCTGCGGAGGGAACGAGCGCAGAGCCGCCGACCGAGACGCCCGAGCCCGAGGACCCGGCGGTGAATAAGCCCGCCGCGGCTGTCGACGACGCGCTGACGATCCTCAATGCGATCTGGAATACATACAGCGATGAAGAAAAGTTCCCTGCCGCCGGAGGGGATTCCGAGCACGCCGTAGACGGCGCGCCCGGCAGCTTCGACGTGAGCAATGCCGACAGCCTCAGCTATCTGCTCACCTTCCCGGCGGACGACGCTTCGCTCATCGACAGCGCCGCCTCGCTCGTTCACATGATGAATCTGAACACCTTCACCTGCGGCGCGTTCCACGTCGCCGACGCGAACAACGTCGCCAGGCTCGCGGACGACCTGCGCACGACCATTCAGGCCAAGCACTGGATGTGCGGCTTCCCGGATAAGCTGGTCATCGTCACAGTCGGGCAGAGCGTGCTCTCCGTGTACGGAAGCGAGGAGCTGGTCAACACCTTCCGCGATAAGCTCCTGGCGAGTTATCCTACCGCTGCCGCCGTCTATGACGAGGCCATCAACGCATAAAACAGCAGAGAAGAAAAGAGGGATGCCGCGCATTCCTCTTTTCTTTTTGCCGCTTGCGAGCGGGCCGGTTTTCGTATAAAATATGCTCAGAGCACATCGCCGCACGGAGGAAGCGCCATGCCGAAGCCAAAGTGGAAGCTGAACACCATCTACATATCCGAGCGGCTGCAGGAGAGCCTGCGGCCGATCTCCCGCTGCGCGCTGACCACCGTGGTCGCCCCGATGGGCTACGGAAAGACCACCGCGGTGAACTGGTATCTGGAGGAGCGCGCAAAGGCCGGGCCGCTGCGCGTCGTCCGCATCAGCGTGTATTCCGACAATCTTGCGATCTTCTGGCGGAGCGCGCAGGACGCCTTTGCCCGCGCGGGCATCGACCTGCTGCGGGAGTATGCCTGTCCCACGGACGCCGCCGGCGGCGGGCTGCTGGCGGACGATCTCTGCCATGAGCTGGCGGGGGAAACGCCCTGCTATCTGTTCATCGACGATTTTCACCTGCTCACAGACCAACGCGTGACCGCCTTTCTCTGTATGCTTGTGGGCCGCCTGCCCGCCAACGTCCACCTGATCATCGCCAGCCGCGACCGCTTTCTGCCCGCCGCAGAGATCGTCCGGCTGGGGGCGAGGGTCTACCGGCTCGGCACAGAGCAGCTGCGGCTGAACCATACGGAGCTGGCCGTTTACGCGCACCGCTGCGGCACGGAGCTTTCCGACGCGCAGGCGGAATCGCTGCTCTACTCCAGCGAGGGCTGGTTCTCCGCCGTCTACCTGAACCTGCGGACGCTCTCCGAGCATGGGGCGCTGCCCGAACGCGATTCCGATATTTTCACCATGTTCACCGCCGCCATGATCGAGCCTCTGCCGCAGCGGCAGCAGGAATTTCTCGCGGTGATGGGTCTTGCCGACGAATTTACCGCGGAAATGGCGCGCTTTGTCACCGGGGACGCCGACGCGGAGGAGCTGCTCGCCGTGCTGACCGCGCAGAACGCCTTTGTCAAGCGTCTGCCGGACGGCGTGACCTACCGCTTCCACCACATGATGAAGGAATGTGCGGAGCGCACCTTCCGGACGCTGGACGCGGAGACGCAGCGGCGCTGCCGGGAGCGCTACGGCGCATGGTACGAGGGGCGAGGGCAGTATCTTCACGCCATGGCGGCCTACCGGCGCTGCGGGGACTACGACGCGCTGCTGCGCGTGGTGCAGGAGGATGCGGGCATCCTGCTCGCGTCGCTGCCCCCGTCGGAGGTGCCGGCCGCTCTCGACGAATGTCCCGCCGATGCTCTGAAGGCGCACCCGTTCGCGCTTCTGGTGCTGATGCGCAGTATGTTCAACTGGCGCAATATCCCGAAAATGCTGGAGCTCAAGGCGCTCCTGCTCGCCGCACTGGAGGAGCATCCCGAGCTGCCCGCGGAGGAGCGCGGCAACCTGCTGGGCGAATGCGACCTTATCATGAGCTTTCTCTGCTATAACGACATCAGCGCCATGAGCCGTCTGCACCGCAGTGCCAGCGCGCAGATGTCCCGTCCCGCCATCAGCATCCGCTCGGGCGGCGGCTGGACCTTCGGCTCGCCGAGCCCCGGGCGAGCTTGCGGGCGAGCTTGCCGAGATGGCCGAATGTATGCCGCACTACTATAAGATCACCAACGGTCACGGTCAGGGCGCGGAGACCATCATGCGCGCCGAGGCAGCCTTTGTGCAGGGACGCTTCACCGACGCGCACATCGCGCTGGAGAGCGCCTACGCGCAGATCGAGGGCAACGGGCAGGAGAATATGGCGCTCTGCTGCGACTTCCTCGCGCAGCGCCTCTCCCGGTACGCGGAGGTCGGGCCGCACCGCAGCTTTGCCGAGCGCCGCACGGAGTTGCTGCGGCACCACAACGCCTCGTGGCTCAACCTCTGGAACGCCGTCAGCGCCTACTGCCACGCCCTGTCGGGCGAGATGGAACAAATTCCGGAGGTCTTTGCCGAGCACCGCCTCGCCTCGGTCAGCATCCTCGCGCCGGGCCGGCCGATGATCGAGATGATCGAAAATCAGGTGTATCTTGCCCAGGGCGCTTACGCCAAGGTGATCGGCCGCAGCGAAGGTCTGCTCGCCCTGTGCGAGGGGATGCACTATGCGCTCGTCGCGCTGCACGTTCGCCTTCAGGCCGCGTCGGCCTATGAGCGTCTGGGCAAGCGCGGGGAAGCCGAGACGCTGCTGGCGCAGGCGCTTGCCGACGCCGCGCCGGACGGTATCGTGATGCCGTTCGCGGAGAATTACCGCTATCTCAAGCCGCTGCTTGCCGCAGGACCGCAGACCGCGCTCACGGCACGGGTGCTCGCGCTGGGCGAGGCAGGGGAGCGGCGGCAGAGCGGGACGGTCCGCCCCGCAGCGTTCGCCGTGCTGACGGAGCGGGAATATGCGCTGGTCGGCCTGATGGCACAGCGGCTGACGAACCGGGAGATCGCGGAAAAGCTGTTTCTCTCCGAGGGAAGCGTCAAGCAATATGTAAACCAGATCTATTCCAAGCTCCACATCGAGGGCGACCAGCGCACGAAACGCAGGCGGCTCGCGGAGCTGCTCGCGCATAAGTCCTGACATCGGGAGGACGTCCGCAGGGACGCCCTCCCGTTCCTTTATCGGTCGAAGCTGGGGTTGACGAAGTAGACGTTCTTCTCGTCGAGCTTTTCCTTGGCAAGCCGCAGCCCCTCACCGAAGCGCTGGAAGTGCACGATCTCGCGCGCACGCAGGAACTTGATGACGTCGTTGACGTCGGGATCGTCGGAAAGGCGCAGGATGTTATCGTAGGTCACGCGCGCCTTCTGCTCGGCGGCGAGGTCCTCGGTGAGGTCGGCGATGGTATCGCCCGTGACCTGCATCGTCGCCGCCGACCACGGATAGCCGGAGGCAAACTGCGGGAACACGCCGGTCGTGTGGTCGACGAAATAGGTATCGAAGCCGGCCTCCTTGATCTGATCTACCGTGAGGTTCCGCGTGAGCTGATGAACGATGGTGCCGACCATCTCAAGATGCCCCAGCTCCTCCGTGCCGATATCAGTCAGCAGGCCCTTGAGCTCGGGGTAGGGCATTGAGTAGCGCTGGCTCAGATACCGCAGCGAAGCGCCGAGCTCGCCGTCCGGGCCGCCGTACTGGCTGATGATCGCCGCGGCGAGCTTCGGGTTGGGGTTGGCGATCTTCACCGGATACTGCAATTTCTTTTCATAAACAAACATCAGTCGTTCCCTCCCAGATCCCACGGCCACGGATTATCGAGCCACTTATAGCTGCCCGGCGTCAGGTCGGTCTGAAGCAGCGGGCCGTACTTCTCTTGATACTTCTCCCGTCCCTCGCGCGCGAGCTTGATATACGACCAGTAGAGCGCCAGCACCTCCTGATCGTCGCGGTGCGTGGTGAGGTACAATCCCAGCTCGTCGATGGCGAAGTCAAGCGCCATCAGCTCGCTGAGCGCCGTGTTGGCGGCGGGGAAGCGGGTCTCCATGTCGGCGTGGAAGGGCAGATTCAAGCCGGGGAACAGCGTGCCGGCCTGCAGGGCGTCCTGCTGGGAATAGCGTGCGGGGTTGTCGCACTGCACGGGAACATAGGGAAAGGCCAGCGGCGCACAGCTGCCCGGCAGACGGCCCTCCGTCGTGCCGCAGATCTTCACCGCCGTATCGTTCTTTTCCAAATGGGTCTCCTCCTTCTTGGCATTGAGCGTTGCCGCTCATACCAGTATACGCCGCGGCAAAAAAGAGGAAACAGGGCTTTTCTTTCCGCCCGATGTCTGCTACAATATGTCCATGGAAGAATAGAAAAAAGTCCCCGCGCATAGCGTTGCACGGGGTGAGGAAATTGATCGTTCTTCTGCGTAAAAAAATTTTGGTGCTCGCAGCGCTGCTCCTTTTCGGTGTGCTCCTGCTGTGTGGAACATTCGTGCGAGGTGCGCTGCCTGTCTTTCGCCCATCTGGCGTGCCGGAGCGGTCGGTGATCGTCATTGACGCGGGACACGGCGGGGAGGACGGCGGCGCCGTCGCGGCGGACGGCACGGTGGAAAGCGGCATCAATCTTGCCATCGCGCAGGATCTTGACGCGCTGCTGCGCTTTCTTGGCTGTGAGACAAGGATGACCCGCACGGAGGATGCCGCCATCTATTCCGACGGCGCGAGAACACTGCGGGAGAAGAAGGCCTCCGACCTTAAAAACCGTGTTGCGCTGGTGAATGAAACGCCGAACGCCGTGCTTTTGAGCATCCACCAGAACAGCCTTCCGGCCTCGCGGCGCGTCCACGGAGGGCAGCGAGGCGCTCGCCGAGAGCGTACAGGTCGCGCTCAACGCGGCGGTGAACCCGGGAAACGAGAAAAGCCGGAAGGTCATTGACAAAAGCGTTTATCTGATGAAAAACATCAGCTGTCCCGCGGTACTGGTCGAGTGCGGCTTTCTCTCCAACGCGGAGGAGGCCGCAAGGCTCTGCGAGACGGACTATCAGCGCAAGCTGGCTGTGACCGTCGCCGCCGGCTTTCTCGCGGGACTCGCCGGTGGGCAAGCGGCAGCATAAGAAACAGAAAAGGGGAGACCCCATGAAGGCAAAAACCGTATTTTACTGCACCGAGTGCGGCAACGAGACCGCAAAGTGGGCGGGGCGCTGCCCTGCCTGCGGCGCATGGAATTCCATCGTGGAGCAGGCCGCGCCGAAGGCGTCGGCGGCAGGGAAGGGGCGCACCAAGGCGCTCACGCGCAGCAAGGCGCATCCGATCGCCGAGCTGCAGACCGAGCAGGAGCTGCGCTTTTCGACCGGTATGGGCGAGCTGGACCGTGTGCTCGGCGGGGGAGCCGTCAAGGGCTCGCTGGTGCTCGTCGGCGGCGCGCCGGGCATCGGCAAATCGACGCTGATGCTGCAGATCTGCAGTCAGCTCTGCCGCTTTGCCAAGGTCCTGTATGTATCCGGCGAGGAATCGCCGCACCAGCTCAAGATGCGCGCCGAGCGGCTCAAGGTCGCGAGCGGCAACCTTTATGTGCTCTCGGAGACCTGTCTCGGCGATGTGCTCGAATGTGTCAGCGAGGAAGCGCCGGACATTCTGATCGTGGACTCCATCCAGACGCTCTACAACGAGGAGCTGGATTCGCCCGCGGGCAGCGTCAGTCAGGTCAAGGACTGCACGATGACGCTCATGCAGCTCGCCAAGGGGCAGGGCATCACGGTGTTTGTGATCGGTCACGTCAACAAGGAGGGCTCCATTGCCGGTCCCAAGGTGCTCGAGCACATGGTGGACTGCGTGCTCTATTTCGAGGGCGACCAGCACATGACCTACCGCATCCTCCGCGCGGCGAAGAACCGCTTCGGCGCGACGAATGAGATCGGCGTCTTCGAGATGGAAAACGATGGTCTCATTGAGGTCGAAAATCCCTCGGAAATGCTGCTCTCCGGCCGTCCTGCCGACGCGCCGGGGACCTGCGTGACCTGTGTGATGGAGGGCGCGCGGCCCGTGCTCGCGGAGATCCAGGCGCTGCTGGCAAGCTCGTCGTACCCGACGCCGCGGCGCACGAGCAACGGCTTTGACTACAACCGCGCGGCGATGCTGCTGGCGGTGCTGGAAAAGCGCGGGCAGCTCAAGGTGTCGCAGTGCGACGCGTATCTGAACATCATCGGCGGTCTGACGCTGGACGAGCCTGCCGCCGATCTCGCGGCCATTCTGGCGCTGGCGTCGAGCTATCTCGACAAGCCCATCGGCGCGCAGGTCGCCGCCATCGGCGAGGTCGGTCTGACCGGCGAGTTAAGGAACGTGAACAATCTGTCGCAACGGCTCAGCGAGGTGCGGCGGCTCGGCTTCACGGAGTGCATCATTCCAAAGCAGCATGGGAACCGTCTTGGACGTCCGGACGGCCTGAAGCTGACGGAGGTGCAGAATGTCGGTGAAGCGCTGCGTGTGCTGGCGAGGTCGTAACGCCGCTGACCGCGGAGCGCGGGATATAGTGTACGCAGGCGTTGCTGCGGCACGACGGCATCCCGCAGGCTGTGGAATACTTGAAGCCGCAGCGTCCGCCGGACTGGAACACGCAGTTGGCATGACAGAAAAGCTCGCTCATTCGATCAGATCCTTTCCAATGAAAAGTTTTCACGGAAATAGTTTGCGCGAAGGAGCGATGAATTAAACCGGTTTTTTGAATCTTCAGTATACTCAATGCCTCTAAGCAGTTATCCTTACGGAAAGGAGGAACGCAAAAACAGCTGAAGAAGCGATTTAGGGCTACCCTCTTTTGAACAAAATTTTTATTTTGTTCAATTATATCTTTAGGTCGATCGGGGTCCCCCGCTTTAAACGACAGCTGTTTTTGTGAAAGCTCATGAACGATTACCGTACCGAAGCGCCGCCGATCCTGCGCGACTTTCTTTCTTACCATGAAACGATCAAGGCGCACTCCCGAAAAACCGTGGACGAATACTTTCTCGATCTGCGGAACTTTTTCCGTTATCTCAAGCAGACGCGCGACCCGTCGCTGCGCGGTCTGGAGCTGAATGAAATATCCATTCTGGACGTCGATCTCGATTTCGTATCCTCCGTCACGCTCACGGACATCTACGGCTATATGACCTATCTGAGCCGCGAGCGCGTACTGCATCAGAACAGCGATGCCTCCGGCTATGGTCTCAACGCCGCCTCCAGAGCGCGTAAAATTGCAACGATCCGCTCTTTTTACAAGTATTTGACCAACAAAGTCCACCTGATCAAGGAAAATCCGGTCAAGGACCTCGATTCGCCGAAGCTCAAGAAAACGCTGCCGAAATACCTCACCTTAGAAGAAAGCGTGCAGCTGTTGTCCTCGGTGGACGGACAGAACCGCGAGCGGGATTACTGCATCCTGACGCTCTTCCTGAACTGCGGCCTGCGTATTTCCGAGCTTTGCGCGCTCAACACCACGGACATTCAGGACGACGCGCTGCGCGTGCTCGGTAAGGGCAACAAGGTGCGCATCGTCTACCTCAACGACGCGTGCAAGGAAGCGCTCAGCGGCTATCTCGCCATGCGCCGCCCCATCGTCGGGCGCGATCAGAACGCCCTCTTCCTCTCCTCCCGCAACGAGCGCGTCAGCCGCTCGACGGTCCACGCGCTGGTGAAAAAGCACTTGAGCGAGGCCGGGCTCGACTCGACGCAGTATTCCGCGCACAAGCTGCGCCACACAGCGGCGACGCTGATGCTGCAAAACGGCGTGGACGTCAAGGCCGTGCAGGAGGTTCTGGGCCATGAGCACCTCAACACAACGGAGATCTACACGCATATTGACAACGAGGCGCTGCGTGTTGCCGCAAAGGCAAATCCCTTGTCACGCGTGAAGCCGCCGAAGAAAAATAAAGCGGGAAAATGAGAAAGAGACGGAGCATGCTCCGTCTCTTTCTCATTCACTCCATGAATTATGTTTCTGCCAATAGGACAGCTAAGAGACTACCAATATCTCATCGGCTCAAAAATTTTAGTTCCTTTTAAGTTAAACGTGAATCTATTCATCAGAGGACAAAGAGGCTCACCCCAGCAAGGAATGAGCCTCTTCAAAGCTATTACCCAATATAGCAAGCAGCTAAGACGATGACATTGGTGGTTCCGCCGCTTATGTTATCAAACGAAGAAGTTGAACATGGAATGGCGTAGGCTGTAAATGTATCTTCATTGTAAACCTCTGTGCTGTCCAAATAGTACAGAGCATAATAGTTGTTATCGTCATCAGCGGCCAAAAGGTATGTTAGCTTACCTCCCAAGTAGTCATCCTCAAACACCTGCACGGCGTAGAGGTCTAACTTTACTAAGCCAATCTGATCTTGCTTGCGTGTCTTATTGAACTGTTTACTTGAGAAATCTTGTATGTCAGAGGACTGTATCGCTTCATTCGTTGCAGTAGGAAATAGATTTTCATTTTCGTCAATATACTCAATCACTGCATCTGAAATAGTAAATTTACCGAATAGGTCTAACTGACCAATGTAGTTGAAAGACTCACCTGTAGTCGGTGTAAACTCTCCATTTGTGTATGTTCCTGACATCTCCAATGTTTCGCCATCATTTATGATGGTTGTCACGCCGTAGCCGTTAAAGGCTCCGTTAGAGAAATTGCCTTCATACGTATATGTAGACCCGTTTTCTCCGTCTGCTTCGAATGTTCCTACACCTTGTGGCTTGCCATTGACAACTTCTCCAGTGTACTTTCCGTCAATATCATAAGTGTCCGTTCCCTCTACCATAGTAACGGTGATATCATAGTCTGAAACGGTAGATGGTGTATCGTTTTTAGGTGTCTCTTGTGCGGTGCTCCCACAACCGGATAGGAGTACCATAAGCAGTGACAAAACGATAACGCCCGCCTTTTTCATGACTGCATCTCCTCATTGGTGGTATATTAGCCGATTTCGGCTTGTCACCTGTTAGAAGTATACCATGTTTGGCGAATTATGCCAATAGGAAAAGAATAGATACGAAAACTTTTGTAATACGGTAGGTAATCATTTCTTCGTCGGTATAATCTTCTCAATCATCCCTGCCGGTATACACCACCGAGGTGCAAAAAGCGTGCGCGGGCAAATTCGTAGGTGGACAGCGGCCTGTCGTCCGCGTCGGCGCTGTGCGCGGCGACCAGAATATCCGCATAGCTGCGCGGACGGTCCGCCGCCACGACGACCGGCGAATGCTGCCAGCCGGCGCCGTCGAACGAGAGCTGCACGATATCGCCCGGCCGGATGCGCTCCGGCGGGACTTCCCCTGCAAACGGGCCGGCGGACGGCGTGCGGCGCGTGAGAAAATTGTAGAGATACTCCACGCCCGTCCACGCGGGCGCTTTGTCGTTGGCATTGATGTAGTACCAGCCAAAGGTCGGCGTGTCGTTCATCACACCCGCACCGGCATAGATGCATTGGGACGCAAAATTCGTGCAGTCGCCGCCGATGCCTTCGTAGTCGTAATAGCGCGGATTGCGCCCGTACGCCCAGATATGCGCATAGCGCACCGCCGCGGCGCGGTCGTATGGCAGTAAAGCGAGCATGACCTCTCCCCTCCCCTCTCCCAATGTATGCAAAAAGGCGGAAATCGGCCACAATATGTCGTAGGAATGAATTGACTTTGCGTCCATATTTCGGTATACTGTCAAATTGAGCGAATGAAATTTTGCAAGGAGGTCTTCCATGAACACGCAAGAGCTTTCCAAGGTCTGCCGTCAGGTGCGCCGCGACATCATCACGATGACGGCCAATGCCGGCAGCGGCCATCCCGGCGGCTCCCTTTCGGCCGTCGAGCTGATGACCAGCGTTTTCTTCAACCACATGCACGTCGATCCCAGCAATCCGCACGATCCCGACCGCGACCGCTTTGTGCTCTCCAAGGGCCACGCGGCGCCGTGCTATTATGCGGTGCTTGCCGCCAAGGGCTTCATCTCCCGCGACGAATACGCGAACTTCCGTCAGCTCCACTCCATCCTGCAGGGCCACCCCGACGCCAAGAAGGTCCCGGGCGTGGACGCCTCCACCGGTTCGCTCGGTCAGGGCGTGTCCATCGCCGTCGGCATGGCGCTCGGCGCCAAGCACCTCGGCAAGGATACGAAGGTCTTTGCCCTCGTCGGCGACGGCGAGAGTCAGGAGGGGCAGATCTGGGAGGCTTACATGGCCGCCGCCCACTATAAGCTGGACAACCTCACCGTCATCATCGACAACAACGGTCTGCAGATCGACGGCTCGAACGATCAGGTCATGAGCCTCGGCGACCTCGGCGCAAAGCTGCGCGCGTTCGGCTTTGACCTTGTGGAGCTGCCGGACGGCAACGATCTCGACGCGGTGGAGGCCGCGCTCTCGAAGCCGACGATGCCCGGCAAGCCCAAGGCGATCCTCGCCCACACGGTCAAGGGCAAGGGTGTTTCGTTCATGGAAAATCAGGTCGGCTGGCACGGCAAGGCGCCCAACGCCGAGCAGCGCGATCAGGCTTTGAAGGAATTGGAGGGTTAACGAACATGGCTGATAAAATTGCGACCCGCCAGGCTTACGGCGAAGCGCTGATCGAGCTGGTGGAAAAGAACGATAAGGTCGTCGTGCTCGACGCCGACCTTGCCAACGCGACCCAGACCTGCAAGGTCGCCAAGGCGCACCCCGAGAAATTCTACAACTTCGGCATTGCCGAGGCCAACATGGTCGACGCCGCCGCCGGCATGAGCACGATGGGTCTCGTTCCCTTCTGCTCCACCTTTGCGATGTTCGCCGCCGGCCGCGCCTACGAGCAGATCCGCAACTCCGTTGCCTATCCGCACTTCAACGTCAAGATCTGCGCCACCCACGCCGGTGTGAGCGTCGGCGAGGACGGCGGCAGCCACCAGTGCATCGAGGACCTTGCGCTCATGCGCGTGATTCCCGGCATGACGGTCATCTGCCCTGCCGACGCGAACGAGGCCAAGGCCGCGACCACGGCGATCGCCGATTTCGACGGCCCCGTGTATATGCGCCTCGCCCGTCTCGCCACGCCTGTTTTTGAGGGCGACATGGTCAAGCCCTTTGTTCTCGGCAAGGCCAATGTCCTGCGCGAAGGCAAGGATGTCGCGATCTTCGCGACGGGCCTGATGGTCAATGAATCCCTCATGGCGGCGGAAGCGCTCGCCAAGGACGGCATCGACGCCGCCGTCATCAACGTCCACACCATCAAGCCCATCGATGCCGAATGCGTGACTGCGTGGGCGGAGAAGTGCGGCAAGGTCATCACCGTTGAGGAGCACAGTGTCATCGGCGGCTTGGGTGACGCCGTGGCCGACGTGCTCATGGGCAAGGTCAACTGCAAATTCCATAAGATCGGTGTGAACGACCAGTTCGGCCAGTCCGGCAAGGCAGCCGACGTGCTGCGCGAGTACGGTCTGACCGCCGATCAGATCGCCGCAACGATCAAGGCCAACATCTGATGAGAGAAAGAGAGACAAAGCACACACTTTGTCTCTCTTTTTTAAGGAAATATTTTTCACTTTTCTCTTGTAATTTCTGTTTTCTGTGCTACAATACAGGTAGTACCAAATGTACCAATCGTTTGAAATAACTTCACAAAAGGAGACGATATTATGCCACTCGTTACCTCTACCGAAATGTTCAAGAAGGCTTATGACGGCGGCTACGCCATCGGCGCGTTCAACGTCAACAACATGGAGATCGTGCAGGGCATCACCGAGGCCTGCCAGGAGGAACACGCTCCCGTTATTCTTCAGGTTTCCAAGGGCGCCCGCGCCTACGCGAACCACACCTACCTCGTCAAGCTCGTCGAGGCCGCCGTGGAGTGCTGCCCCGACATCCCCATCGTGCTGCACCTCGATCACGGCCCGGACTTTGAGACCTGCAAGAGCTGCATCGACGGCGGCTTCACCTCCGT
>OBAE01001476.1_pt1 | contig 12027 bp, 9 predicted proteins | sample 1517641 | NCBI WGS metagenome assembly OBAE01 (sample SAMN04571701, study PRJEB22368) | human gut metagenome | biome: human gut; material: stool | host: Homo sapiens | place: Luxembourg | collected 2012-08-30 | reverse complement strand
CGAACGAAAGTATCTGGACTCCATCAAATACGAACTGATTAAGCGAAGGTATCAGGTCCTCAAGCGTAAGTCGATGGTCAGCATGCCAATGGACCAGCTGAAGGCGACCTCCTACTTCGGTTACCGTAAAGATCCGTTCACCAAAGCCATGAAGTTCCACAACGGAATAGACTTTGCCGCCCATGACAATTTCGTCTACGCTGTCCTTCCCGGGCTCGTGGTCTATGCGGGTTATCGTGGCGGTTACGGTTATTGTGTCGAGCTGAAACATGGTGACATCCATACCTTGTACGCCCACTTGAGCTATATCCTCGTCAAGCGTAACCAGCCTGTCCCAGCCGGGGAGCCTATCGGCATATCCGGCACTACCGGACGTTCCACCGGCGAGCACCTGCACTTCAGTATCATGAACAAAGGCAAATACATTGACCCGGTACCGATGCTGGATTACCTCTCCAGTATCCTGGCAGAAGAGCAACCCACGGATGAAGAGTTCTTCCTGCCCAGCTATCAGGAATTGAAGGATGGAGGATCAGATAAAGAAAAACCAGTGGTGAAGGATATGGTGAATACCCCAAAGGAAGCCACCATGTCACAGGATACAGTTCCATCCAAGCGTACTTCCGGCATGATGCTAGTCGCTGAAGACGAAAAGGAGAACACAGAGGGGGAAATACACATCCAAGGACAGAACGTACAGTCCGGAAATTCTGGCCGTGGTAATGATGGAGACCCCAGAATCCACTATATCGATAAGAAGAAAGAGGAAACGGATCTGAACCCAGTTCCGGAGACAGGAGGAATCATCCATTATTCAGGGAAAGCGCAACAAAGTGTAACCATGACAAAACCGTCAAAGACAGGCGAGTCAGATAAGACGGATGAGATACCCCAAGTACCCAAGCCCAAGAGCGGCATCATCCTCCCAGTCGGGGACAGTGTGGTCAGTGTCAAACCACTTACCCGAAATTAATAACCCGGAACCGTCCATCTGGGCAGTCCGGGAAGTCTTTGCAAGGCTGGTTTTGGTATGAAATAAATGTGTGGAAAACCTTGACCGGGTGACACCCCTCCTACTTCATAGTTAAAGATATCCTTATTTGCGTTTATTCGAGTTCGGGGTTTGTACTTCTGTGGTACCCGTCTGTCTGAAATTCCCCAGTTCCGGGAAGCAGATATGGAGTATGCTTGTCTCCACAACATCCGGATGAATGAACAGATCCACTTTAGAGAGATCCAGTTCCGACCGGCAGTTCTTGGTCCAGACATTCCCCTCACTGTCCATACTTACAATCCATTCGCCCAAGCAGTCACGTTCCTGTTCCGACAACTTGTGTGCCAGCCATTCGACATACTGCATGTATATCGGGTCAGATAGCATCTTCAGGTTGAACTGTTCCTTAAACTCCATCACCTCATGAACGGTCTTTTTGCCGGAGTTTTGCGCATGATGCAGTGTTGTTTCGTCCAACTTGCTTAATCCGAATATATCCTGTACGCCCAGATGGGTAAGCACATTGTATGTTCGGGTAGAGAAACCCATTTCGGATATAGGAGTCGAGTACAACCGGCAGATATCCTTAATCCATTCCCACTTTTTCTTGTCTGGCTTTACATTGAACAGATTCCCCGCTAAAGTCAGTTTGGCTTCTGCCCGCAGTCTGACCAATTCGTGCTCCATCCGTATGTTACGTGCCCGTTCTTCCAGAATAGAGCTATGGACAACCATTATTTGTGAGATCTGATAGCAGAGTGCATTCACCTGCTCGACCAGAATCTGCCTGATGCGTTCCGGAGAAAGGTTCCAGTTTGCCGCCAACTCTGCATTCTCCTTGCCTTCGATATAATCCAACAGAATCCGGTTGTTACGTTCGTCTTTGGCATGAGCATTTGCCAATTCACCGATTTGACGAAGAGCCGGCAATAACAGTGACATCCTGTTATACTCACATCTGAGTCCTACAACCTTTTCATGAAAAACCGCCAAATCCTCTTTATACCGCTTTTTCGTCTCAGAAAACCGGAATAGGGAATTGATATCACTCAAGCGCACCAGTTTGATTTTTCCAGCCGCCTTGAACGATATGGCATGTTGTGTAAACAGATAATCGAGACATCTCGGTTGAAGATTGAGCAGGTATTCGACCAGTGGTAACGGGCAGTATCCTCCTGAGCTGAACAGACAGTACAACTGTTTGGATAGGTCCATGGGACAGTCCGTCATGTCCGAACCGTCCATGGACATCAACACTCCGGGTATATCCGGAGCTCCCGTATATCTGACCCGCCCTCCGGCATTCATCCAGTACTGGAAATAGAAGGCCACCGCTTCGGCTTCTTCCGAGTTGTCGAACTCAAAGTTCAGCCTTTTGCAGAAATAATCAGCCGGTCTGTATAGAACGGTATATTTGGCTACAGCTTCAGACCTGTCCGAGCGTACCACCATAAAATCCAACAGTTCAGCCATAGCTATTCATTTGCGATAATGGAATGATAAGTATCCGCATCAATTATCTGGGACAATAGGCAATAGCGTGCCAGAGATTTCGGATTTCCGTCTTTCAGTTTGGATTCGTTCTCGTCCAGCAGGACATATTGGCCCAGCTCGCATCCGATATGATATCCGGTTTCACGCAAAGCCTGTCTCAACTTACGCAGGATAAGGATCATATCGTCACTGTCATCATCGTCAGCCTTGTCTGCATCCTGGGTGACAGGGTAGAAAAAACTTATCGGGTAGCCTTCGTATGGATTTCTGATTCTGTGTTTAGGCACATCTGTTTTTACTTTATTTGCCATAGTTATATCTTATAAGGTTTTGTACTAAACTTTACTATATGCAATTTCAGATCCGGGTACATTCCATTGAGCCTTTTCAAAAGTAATTTCGAGCGAGGTTTGGAAAGTCGTGCCGCCTTATTCCTCCGGTTAGTCCAATGGACAGTTCCACCATTGACATCCCGCAAATAGCTCCCCTCCTCCGTCTCAATCAGAAACCGGCGTACATCCGTCAGCGAGAACGATGCGGGATCATTGATTTTACGAAGGAAACAGTAATAGCTGTCACCATGACGGATAGCATCAGCTTCCAGATTCATCAGTTGGGCAGAATTGTTAATAGGAATAAGCGTGAAACCGCATGGGGGGACACACTCGGGAGAGTTACGGTAAATGAGACAGAACACCAGTTCTGCATTTCGTGTGGGCAAGTCATTCAGTTGATAACGGCTGTCAAGAGCTAATTGTAGACACTCAGCGGTTTTAAGCAACCAAGGATCATCCTGTTGCTTAAGGAAACGGATTTTCAAGGCTATCTCATCCACAGAAAACTGGGCCAACCCAAATATTCCTGTTGGAGCTAGCAAATGACCTGCATCATCCTTCATAAAACGCTGCATGCCACCGTCACCAATAGAGACAGCCAATAATACGGACTCTCCCATGTCCACAAACAGTGGAACAAGGGGTTCCTTTTCGATTAATTTTTTCATATACTGTCGTTTTTACGTGTGTCGTCACGTTCTTTTTCGCAAATGTAACCAATTATCCATTAGATTTCAAAGATTCCCCCATTTTATTAGTATTTTCAAAGTTGAACCAAATCTGTGAGAGCCCCGTTAATGGATCCATCAGGGCCAAAAGCTTCTTCATCTGCAGGAATTCGTCCTTGGTAATTACAAGCGACATCCTATAGTAATAGATGTCCGTCTCCTGGAAACGGAACTTGCGCGACTTTACCGAGAAAGAGACAAACGCATTGCTCCGGGACAGCATCACTTTGTGAATGATGGCGTATCTCTCGAAGACATACAGCCTGATTCGTTGCGGTTCGTCAAATCTTGTCCGGCTACGCAGTTCCGCATCAGGGGAGCGTTTGGATCTACCTGCCATACTTCTTTGTTGTTTTCCTGGCAACTGCCGTGTTGGACTTTTTGTAGCCGCCGGATTTTGACTTACCCTTCTTCTCCGGTTCCGTCCGGCGCTTGTCGTTTATCTTGCTGAAATTCTCGGCCTGTCCAAGTTCCTTTTTCAGATCGATCTTTATCCCTTCAGCCATGACAACCTTGGCGGCTTGCCAGGCATCCTTCACGATGTCACTCAGTATCGTTTTTGATATGCCTGACTGCATGCGTTCCGCTTCGGTCATGGACACATACTTCTCACCCATCACCTTCAAAGGCTTTACCCCGTCACGGACCATTTCAAGGAAATTATGCGCCAGGGCATTATCAGGTATATGGTGGTACTTGTACACAGCTTTGAGAGACTTCCCTTTTTCCACTTCAGCGACATCCTTGATCAACTCTTGCAAGTTTCCTCTCCAACCCATTGACTGCAACATCAAACCGAAAGCCCTGAACTCCGGATTCTCGACCATACCGGTCTCAACCTTTATTCCCAGGTATTCGCCCCAATTCTGGAGATATGCCTTGTTCTCCGGAGCGAACGTGGCATCTATGCCGATTTGTGTCAGTACCATAGCCGAACCCAGTTCCGCTACCATTTCCTCACGTGCCCGTTCAGGCAGGTTACCGTAGTCATAGGTACGCATCTGCTCGCCTTGCTTTTTGAGCAATGCCTCGCGTTTTGCATCCGGGCAATTTTCGGAAGCCAACAGTTCCTGTTCTTCGGGAGTCAGCGGATGTTTAGGCAGCAGCGTGGTGGAATGAATCATCTCATGTACCAGTGTACGATAGAAAGACACATCCGATCGGAAATCCGCTTTGTCGGGCACCTTGATGATATTTGCCTTGGAGTTCCAGTAAGCCTTACCGATAGAGTCCGTCTTGATCGGACAAATCCACGTATTGTTTCGGATAGTCTCGTCCAGTCCGGCTATGGCTGTTTTCTGAACGTTGTCCCGTTCGCCGGTCAATTTGGAGAATCTGTCCAGCATCTTCTTGTAGAGTTTCGGGTTCTCGGCCTGGATAGTTGTCTGGTCCAGATTGAACACGGTATACCCCACCGTTTTGGCCACTTTATGATAATAAGCTTTTGTCTCGTCATCCATCTTTAGGTAATCATCTTCGGAAGCATATTTCATACCCTTCTTTTTGCCCTCGTCATCCGGCAGGTAATACGGGCAAAATTTGAGGATTGGTTCACCCTTCTCTCCCCTTTTCACTCTGAATCCTTCGTTTTGTGCACATGCGAAAGTCACATGGATGGGTGTAGAATACCCATTCGCCATATCCGAAAGGGCAAGGAAGAAGTTGTTCATACCTGAGTAGCGTGCACCGTCAAATCCCTGAGGATTAAAGTTCACGATACTTCTAAGCCAAGGTTCAGACCATTTTTCCTTTGCGGCAGACAAGGTCTTGGCCAGCAAATCTAGATACGCCTGTTCGATTTTCGCATCTGTTTTCTCTGTGTCATTGAATGCCATAATATTTGGTTTTAGTTAATGAATCCTTATTTATGGATACGCCGGGAAACCGTTTTCGTATTGTTCATGAACGCAGTTGCCGCACTCCGTTTTAGTGCCTCTATCTCCTCGCGTGACTTCACCCCGCCGAACTTACGCTCACCCCCGTTCACCTTGTATGACTCCCCTTCAGTTTTGGAAGCGACTACCTTGCGGAGCTTATTCTGGTCCTTCTCTTCCTGGGTCTTGACCACACGGGGCTGCCTTTTCACGACCTTACGGTTAGCCCGTTCCAACTCCTTCATCTGAGCCATCACCTCTTCGGGTGTATCCAGCTTGTAGGCTTGGGCTATCTTGTAGTTTACGGGAACCTTATATCCGACAAAGGCCACGCCCGCGTCAGACAGTTTCCGGTAAACGGCCAAATCCAGCTTGTTGGCCGACAACTGGAAAGCCAATCTTTTATAGTAAGCCTGATCCACGATGGACATGCTGCTGATGTCCTGATGGTGCAGCTTGAAGTTCTTTATGAAACGGTCCAATTCAATCTGTTCCTTCTTCTCTGGCGGCACATACTGATCAAACTTCAGCCGGTCTATCAGCCTGCGTTCTTCCGGAGACAGCGCATCCATCGCATATTTCTTTGTCTGGAGATAAAACCAGTTTTCGTCATTGCGGGACTGAGTGTTATATACGCGAATCCGTATCCGTCCGTTCTCCGTGTAGTTAGCCGCAATGCGCTCCAGTTTCTCGGCGAAACTCTCCTGCCTTTGTCTGGGTGCCACCTTCTCCTTCTGGTCACGCAACACCTTCAAGTAGTCATCCACCCGGAAAGACACCGGTTCAGGATCCACATACTCCTTCGTTCCCATGGAAAGCGAATCGATCTTCCGTGTCTGGCAGTCGTGCACATCCTGTGCCAGGTCAGACATATTTCGGGAATACATGTTATCCACCATATCGAACACCACGGTACAGTCATTGGAACCGGCAGACATGATACGTCCCAGCTGCTGGTAGAACACTGTCTTGCTGTCCGTCGGACGAAGGAAGAAGGCCGCCTGTACACCCGGAACGTGGACACCCTCGTTCAGCATGTCAATGCAGAAAATAATCTGTGCCCGCGAGCGTGTCTTCTTGCTCTTGAACTTCTCCAGCCCCTCCATGGTCTTCCTGTTGCCGGAGTGGTAGTAATCGTATCCTTTATAGCTGATTCCCGCCTTTTCCATAAGGTTGGCAATCAGCCGCTTGTTCTTTTTGAGCTGTGTGATGTCCGAACTGAACACCACCATTTTGCAATTTGTGGAAGGCAGCTTCTCGCGGATAATCTCATGGAGCGGCATATCCTTCTCCCATGAGTCAATCATCTGGTTGATCTTTGCTTCTTTGACATAATCCCCCTTCACCTCGCTGCTCTCAAGCAAATCCTTCCGCATCGCCTCGTAAGAAGAAGGCATACACACATAATCCGGAGTCCGCAGGATATGGCGTACAAGTGCATCAGAGATATCCATCCGTCCGGCCACCTTGTCAAACATCTCCATAGCCATGTCCCGTTTCCCTTTTACGGCATGAGAGTGCTCGCTGGTTGCCGTTGTGCCCAACACTTTCGCCGTCGGGTTGCCCGCAAGCAGTTCCTCTATGGCTGCTCCCCGCCGTGATGGAACTCGTCTATGTAAATCCGGTCATATTTCAAGGAATCCAGCCTGTTCTCTGCCTGCATCAGTCCCAACATCTGGAATGTCATATAATCCACCTTTACCCCTTCGGGAATATGTCTGGCAATCTCTGCATGGATATTAGTACGCGGAGCAATTACCAGTTGTTGCTGTCCCGCATTATCCCGCACAGATGCCGCAATCAGCAAGGATTTACCGCTACCTGTAGCCTGGACCGCCGCAACTTTGTTGACCGTCTCGAAGGAAGAGCATATTTCCCTGTACATTTTCTCGTTGTGCGCATAGAGATCCAGGAATCCTGGTTTGTTCATTCTACGAAGGTAAGAAGCGTCAGACAGGGCCATATTATAATCTTCGAAAACCTTACAGCCATCCTCAAAGCCGGAGAGGTTGACCAACCGGTACTGATGACATCCGTTTTGAGCGCCCATGCGCTCAAATTCCATAAACATCTGCTGAACGGCCGCCCGATCAAGCGGTCGGGATTCATTGGCACAACGAACCATAACAGCCGGCGATTGACTGTCCGGAGAGAAGCGCAGATAAAGCATATCCTTATCCGTTGTTACCGTGTATCCCAGCTTACGGTAACTGTACATCAACAATTCTTTAAGTTCCTCCAAATTTTGGTTCATAGTTGCTCAGTTTTGGTTTGCGATTGTCCGCATTAATATTAATTTCAAAGATAGAAATTGCAATGCAAACAATTACTAATTTAAGGTTAATAATAACTAATCAAAAAGACCAAATATCAGATTTACAGGATATATCGCAGACGAATTACTTACCATTAGGGTTCTCTTTTGACTTGGCATAAGCCTCGGGGGCTTCCTCCTGAATCAGCAAGTCAATATCCTGGATAATCTTGTTGTAGTTGGCTGCCAAGAACGCCTCACGCTCGGCAATACTGCCAAATGTATATACTTTGGGGATTTTTACATACTGCTTTTCTTCAGCCTTGATTTTTTTCATATCCATTTTTGTCCTGCAGTTATACATATATCGGGGAAAATCGTCCCCTTCTGAAAAGTCCATGGCCACCTGAGCAACCAGCTCACCGGTACGCAAATTCGCAATCTTACTGCCTGGAATCACATAGTCCATATTCTCATTGATAGAAATCGTCGTTTTGCTGTCCGCAATAGAGACACCTTCCTTAACCTGCTTAACCTTGCCGAAAAAGTTCTGCAGCCAATCCAGCGTATCCTTGCTTCGAGCGGAACCGCTGATGACGTTGCCGACAACAGAAAAAATTACGTCCGCACCAGTCTTGCCATACTGCTGAACCAGCTGTGCCTTCTCCTGAATACCCATAAGCACGGACACCTTATTTGAACGTGCCGTTGCAATCAGGTTGTCGATCTTGTGAAAATAGATAGTCGGCATCTCGTCGATGATAATCGAACATGGCAGGTTATGTTTGGTATTTACCAGACGCACCAGACGGTTCAGTACCAAGGCATTCAATGCCGAGTTAATATCCTGTGTGGCCGGAGAGTTGGCTATAATCAAATATGACGGAGAAGCAGGGTTACTGATATACAAGGAAATGTCATTCCCTGAAAATATCCAGTAAGACTCTTTGGTAGCCAGACGCGAGATAGAAATCTTCAGTGTACCGATCTGCCCTTCCAACTGGTCAAACGCACTGTTGTTGTATGCAGACCGGAAGGGAGAGAGCAGGGATTCCAATTCTCTCTCTTTAAAGAGCACATCGAAAATTTCTTGATAGGATCTATTCATAAAGGCAAGCACATGTGGCAGGTCCGACCATATACCATGTATCATATTGCCGTCATCATCCTTACGTGTGTATTTGGAGAAATAGAACAGGCAGGACGCCAAGAAGTTGATAGCCGACTGGGAGAAAAACTGGTCAGAACCACCCCCACTGTCATTACCCCCCTTTTTCAGGGATTCTACCACGGCGGTTGCCGTTTCGATGGCATCGGCCAGTGTCTGTAAATATTCAGGGCGAAGCGGGTTCACCCGTCGGGAATATTCGATATCGTTAAAGTTGATGACGTTGAATTCAAATGACTCAGGGATGATTCCTTTTTTCTTGTTCATCAAAAAATTGTAGAAGGCAATATTTGCTAAATCCGGGAACTTAAAATCATACACCATCAAGGCAAATCCTTTGGCCGAATGTTGACGTATATAGCTGTTAACCACCGAAAATGACTTTCCTGATCCAGGCGTCCCAATAAGTAGTGTGCCTCTAAAGCTATTAACGATATTTATCATACCATCATGCCATTTTTTCTTGTAGTAGTACCTCATGGGAATATTTACAGAGTACGGATTCTCGTTAATAAATGACGTCTGCTCAAACGATTCGTTGTCGTTATTCCACCGGTCTCGCAGCATATTCGAGCGAATCTGTTTGGAGATATTGTCCAACCCCACATTCAGCAGAATCGTGCCGATAAAGGACATGATGATGTATAGGATGGAAATCCAGTTGTACCAAGCCGTAGCATCCTTCGGCCGGAAGACAATCACCAGTGCCGAAGAGAAAAAGAAGATAATACCCGTAGCCAATGGAAGGGCCACTTGGGTATAAGGATTAAAATCCAGTTGTTTTTGCGGACGTGAACCGATACTTACAAGGATTTCCAGAAACAGGATAAGCAGTTTGCTGAAGAAGATATTGTTATAGATAGGTATTGCACGAATACGTGCCAAAATATCATCGAAGAAGCCCAATGGCGGCAGGTCGCAATACATTCAAGTATCAGGAAAAAGTACACGAGCCCCTGCATAAAGGAGTATAGTTTCTGTTGTTCTCTAGTTTCGTCCATAGTAAGTAGGTTGAATGATTCATTAAAAAAATAAAGGCGGCTACTGACATAAGCCGTGCCGCCTTCATATTAACGATTATAAGTTCAAAAGTGCGTCCTATTAGAACTCCTGGTTGAATTCCGGAGTTGTATTCCACGGCTTAACAACGATAAAGTCAGAAATACCATCACCATCAACGTCACCGTCAGTGCTCGGATTTTCAGGATCCGGGACAAGTTCAAGACCTTTACCGGTCAATACGAAGTTGTATACATACTTGTAACCCGGCTTCCATTCAACTTCAGTGATGTTGGTAACATGACGTTGGTCATTGAATTTAACGTCTGCTGCGTCGATATAGAAGTCCTTACCGTCAACAACCACGTGGAAACCACGAGTCATCTTAGTCGTGTTTGAAGTAGTAGCCTCTTCAGGACATACCAAAGCAAAACCTTTACCTTGACCATAGTCAGGTGTACCCGAAGCGACAGTAGGATTCAATGTGAAATTACAAGTATTTCCAGCTCCGGTATAAAAGTCTGTCATCTTCAAAACACCTCTATCAGTTACATTAATCTTACCTTCGGCAGTAGCGTCACAAGTACCTGCAGTCGGCAAGGTATTGTCTGCTCTCGGTTTCCAGTCATCCTTACCCTGTTCATTAGTGATACGTTCCAACTGCATGATTTCAACAGCAGTAACGATACCTTCACCTGAGTATTTCTTTTTAGGATCAGTAGCATTCTTCAACAGACGTATTTCCACATAAGCCTGGGCATGCTTCATATACAGGCGGGTCTTGTTGTTCTGTCAACATAATCCTTATCAGTACCGATTGATTCAGTAGAACCACCGTTGTCATTCACATTATCACCCGGAATAGTGGAGCTACCGTTCAAGGTATTACGGTGAGTACCGTACATGAAGTCAACCTTGTTCGGTGTGTTGAATACGATCGGACATGCGTTTGGTTTCAATGCAACATCACCATTGTAATAAGCGCTACCGGAAGTTGTCTGAGAAGGTGAATATGCATACAGACGAGCCTTCACGTTAGACAGTGTGGCAGGGTCAGCACCATCAGAATACAACCAACCTTTCTGAGTTTTGTCATATGCCAATTCGCGGTTCAAGTTGATAGCACCTTCATACTTGGTGAAGTCACCATTAACAGCTTCGGCATAGTCAGTGATAAAGAAACGCAGCTTATCTCCGGTTTCCCATGGATTATAAGCAGTACCGTTGGCATCTTTATCATCGCCACCTACCAGGCCTTCAAAATTACTCTTGGTACCGGCAGCAGTGCCATCCACATCAAATTGAACTTCGATTCCAGTACCTTTAGTACCTACACCGGGGTTATTACGACCCATCTCGTCTTCATTAGAGCAAGCAACCATACTCATAGCTGCAAGGGCCATTGTAAAGAACTTAAATTTTTTCATCTCTGTTTTGTTTAATAATTTATTATTGAAAAACTGAAATCGTTTCACTTAAAAATCACCACCGCCACCGAATTCACCTCCGGAAGTTCCACCATCGGTCCAATCTTCTACAATTACAGAATTGCCGTCGAACTTGAGTTCCATACCGGAAAGTGTAATCACATAACGGTTCTTGGTATTCTTTGCCCAGGTGGTACCCTCCGGCAAAGGTAAGTAGAATTCACGGCCATCTACATTAATCATAAAAGCCGTATGGCTCATTCGATAGGTCGGCGCCACCATACATACGGGGTAACGTCCGCTGAAATTTCCATGGAAAGACTTGCCTATCAAATCAATGATCTTAATCGAGCCCCAATGGAGAGGCTCGATATAGCCTGTAATACAGTTCAGATAACCACTCTGTACCAAATCCTTGTTTTGAATCAACTTACCGTCATTATCCAACGCAACGATACGTGCATCTTCAATAATACCCGTACCATGATATGGCTGGTTCTTGTCGATAGAGATGTCAAACTGGATCATGGACAAAGCGTGGTTCATGATCAAATCCGCATTGGGGTTATCACGGGTTACCTTTTGGGTCTGCCTGTTGGACCCGTACATATAGTCCACCATCTTGTCTTCGCGGTCAATCTGGATAGGTATGCTGTAAGGATTCACCACATCCGCATCATAGGGGTAATAAGCGAACACCAATGCCGGATTATCGTTCAACGGAACAACCTGGGAAAAATCCCAGCGTAGCTTG
>OBAE01001468.1_pt1 | contig 12084 bp, 10 predicted proteins | sample 1517641 | NCBI WGS metagenome assembly OBAE01 (sample SAMN04571701, study PRJEB22368) | human gut metagenome | biome: human gut; material: stool | host: Homo sapiens | place: Luxembourg | collected 2012-08-30 | reverse complement strand
CCGGGAGACCACCGCCGACCGCACCGCAGGCGGCAAAATGGGCACATGGAGCTACAATATCCGGCAGGATTTTGCCCAGAACACCCCGGTCTACCCGCAGGAGTGCGGCAGCCGCACCGGCGTGTACCACGCGGCGGTCACCGGCAGCATTCCGGGCATTGGCTTTGCAGGGGACGGCATGACCTTCTCGGCCCTGCCCTACACGCCCCATGAACTGGAAAACGCCCGCCACCTCTATGAGTTGCCCCACGATGACAACAAGACTGTCGTGCGCTGTGCTTTGTTCCAGCGCGGCGTGGGCGGTGACAACAGCTGGGGCGCAAAACCTCATGCGGATGCCTGCTTTGCGGTGGAGGAGGGCATGACCTTCTCGTTCTCCATCCAAAAGCAGAATGGATAATTTATAAAGACCAGAGTGGAGGCGCTGATCAACGTCTCCACTCTGGTCTTTCTTTTTCGTTGGCGCTGTTTTGCAACAGCCTGTACGAACTGAGCATCTTTCTACGTAATGTCTGTTGTTCTGATCAATCCAACTCCAGATCCTCAAAGCCGGTGACTGTTTCAAACCGACGGGTGCGCACCTCCATCATCTCGCTGATGAGTTCGGCGGGAAGGGCGAGTGCTCCGGCCATCCGAAGCAGAGTGCTGACATCAGATGCGGTGAGCAGGTCTGTGCGGCAGAGGAAGCGGAACAGCTCTGCGTAAGCCTGTTGAGGCGGGCAGGGCATGAACTGCGCGGCATGGTCAAAATACTGCACCAGAACTGCACAATACCACTGGTGGTCGGCGGGGGAAAGCCCTGCAGAGGCTTCCAGCCGAGCCAGCGCCATACGGGCCGAGAAATCCAGCCGGAACGCGTCCCGGGCCAGTTGGTCAAAGTAGGGCATTGGCTGGGTGAAGAACAGCACCGGTACCCGCAGGATGGCACCGAATTTGGCATCGCCTGCCAGAATTTTATCCCGGGCCACGGGTAGACCCAGCCGCGCCACCACATGGCCGGAAACATCGGCCTTTTCCAGCCAGAGCAGTGCGGCAGTGTGGTCAAATGCAGACACAGCCACAGTGACAGTACGACTCCAATTTTCACACCCAGCATCCCGGGCGGTCAGGGTCGCCAGACCGGAACTGTTGAAGCTGTGAGCGCCCAGCGCATTGAGCTGTGGAGGCAGCGTCAGCTGTTTCAGGGCATGACACCCGGCAAACGTGCCCACATCCGGCATGACCTGATCCGTGGGGCGGGGCAGATAGCCCAGAGCCTGCAGCTGCTCTGGCAGATGGACGCTGGTAAGGCGGCTGCAGTCACCGAATACACCGGCAGGCAGGGCGGAAATGGCATCCGGCAGGGTGATGGAAGTCAGATTTGTGCAGTGGTAGAACGCGTAGGGACCAATGTGGGTGATGCTGTCCGGCAGTGTGACGGAAGTCGGCCCGCCTTCGTCCAGCGTTTCGGTGGTGACTGCGCGGCCCATTCGCATACAAAATATGCTGAAACTGATAGGCGATTGCCCGAACTGCGCAAAGCAGCTCTCATCCAGATGGCTGGCAGCAAAGGCGGTAGCGGCAATGGCGGTGACAGTGCGGCCTTCTACAGTGTTGGGTACCACAGCAGGTCGTGCCAGCCGGGGCCAGCGCACCAGCGCCAGAGAACCGTCCGGCAGAGGGGCAAAATCGGCTGTCAAGGGCAGGGCATCGGTGTCGGACTCTTCGTTCAGATGGCCGAGCCGTGCAAACTCTGCGCTCATGTCGGGAGCATCGCCGCCCCAATCATCCTCGTCATCCTCCTCCTGCAAGAGAGCTGCCAGCGCGGCTCCGGGCAGGGAGGAGGCCTTTTTTGTTTCCGGGGCGGGGGGTGTCCAGCGGCTGCCCAGCGTTCCGGCGTTGGTTACTTCAAATTGCAGTAGTTCCATTTTACACCAGTCCTGTCAGATCGATCTGGTGCAGCAGCTGCTCCGATTGCCGGTGCAGCAGCAGATCCCGGCTGGCTGCAAAGTAATCGGTGCTGAGAAACTGCCCCAGAAATGCGGTGGCTACGGGAGCTACGGTCAGATCGTTTACCGCCATGCTCAGCTCCGTCCCCTTACCGAAGGCTTCCTGCAAAAAACGGAGCAGATCGCCAAGCTTCTTCTGCGTTTCAGCGACCTCAGCCTGCAGGTCGGCGACCGAGCGCTGATAGCAGGCCTTGAGGGCGGAAAAAGGGGTGGAGCCGGAAAGTTCTCCGTGCCATTGGGCAGTCAGCGACAGCAGATCGAGATAGACCTTCTGCCGGGCAGAGGGGGCTTTGTTGGCTTCGGCGCGCCAGCTGTCCTCCAGCCCGGCGAGGGCGGTCAGGGCATCGCCGGGAACATCCAGCGTCCCGCGCTGGGCTTTGAGGGCGGCCACGATAAGGCGTAGCGCATCGTGGCGCAAGGTACAGCGTTCCATCTGCAGGAACACGGCTTCCAGCAGCAGGCTGACAAGGCTCATCCGCTCGTCCATCTTGGCGCTGCGTGCCTGCGTGAGGACATCCTCATCCCACACACCCTGCAGGATGGCATCAATATTGTAGGCCTGACGATATTTCTGATAGAGTTCGTAGTAGATGGCAAAATCCCGGGCGACCTGCTTGTTTTGCAGATACTGGGTAGTCAGCTCCTCGCTGACTGCAAGGCCCAGCTCTTCGTGATACTGCAGGATCTCGGAAAGGTCCTCCCAGGCACGGGGCGTTACCACGGTCAGCCCGTCCACAGTGGTCTCGACCTTGTAAAAATCTTCGGGACGGATATCCAGATAGCTGATGACGCTGCGGCTGACACCGTGTTCCAGCGCATAGGCCTTCCATGCTTCATAACTTGGCTCAACTTCGATCACCTTCAGGCGGTCACGGGTGGCAGCGTCGAACTCCCGGACGCTTTTGTTGAAGCGGGGCGGGTTGCCGGCGGTGACCACCACCCAGCCCTCGGGGATCTGATGCCCACCAAAGACTTTGTATTGCAGGAACAGCAGCATGGCAGGGGAGAGGGTCTCGGAGACACAGTTGATCTCGTCCAGAAACAGGATGCCCTGCGTTTTGCCGGTGGTGCGCATACAGTCGTAGACGCTGGCGATGATCTCGCTCATGGTGTATTCGCTGACCTGATAGTGCTTGCCGCCGTATTCCTTTTCTACGATCACAGGCAGACCCAGTGCGCTCTGGCGGGTGTGGTGGGTCATGGAATAGCTCACAAGGCCAAGCCCCATCTCATCAGCGACCTGCTGCATAATGGCAGTCTTGCCCAGACCTGGCGCACCCAGCAGGAAGATGGGCCGCTGGTGCACCAGCGGAAGTCGGTAGCGGCCCAGAGCGTCCTTCTGTAGGTAGATCTGTACGGTATTTTTGATCTGTTGCTTTGCACTTGCTATATCCATGATTCGGTGTCCTCCTCGGTTCGGGTCTTCTGCGGTTCAAGCAGGCGGATGTTGTCAGTGGTAAGTACAGCCCGGATGGCCCAGCTGGGAACGTGGGGGCTGATGTGGTCGTCACGGTTAAAGATGAAGGCAGTCTTGTAGGCAGGGGATTTTTCCGGGTAGGTGCCCACGCCGTCGGTAAAATAGAGCAGGCCGTTGAGGTTCGTCAGTTTTTTCTCTTCCAGCAGCTTGTCTACATAGGCGAACACCGGCCGGAAGTCGGTACCGCCGAAGCCCCGGAGCTTCAGCCGGGGAATCAGCTCATGCAGCTGGTCCAGACTGGTCAGCCGCTCCACGCTCTGCACCTCGGCATCGCATTGGATGAGATAGATCTCTACCCGCTCGGTGAAGGAACCGCTCTGCCGCAGAACGTCGCAGGTGCGCTGCAAAAAGCTCTGAACGATATCGCCCTGCACACTGCCGGAGGTGTCTATGGCAATCACAAATTCCCGGATGCGCTTGTCGTCCCGGTATTCCAGCGGCTCGACCAGGGGAACGTTGCCGTAGGTGCGCAGACCGTAAGTGTAATAGATGAGGTCAAATTCGTCCTCGGAAAGCTGCAGCACCTCGTTTTGTGCCCCGAACCGGCGAAGAAAGTCGGTATAGTCGCATTCCTCAAAGGTCACAGGCTCTAACCCATCCATCAATGCTCCGGCACGCTTGCCGTGACGGCGGCTGAAGGTCTCCAGATCAGTCTTGGCCTGGCGGGCCAGCTGCTTCCATTGTCTGCGCAGGGCTTCCTTCTGCCGCTGCTGCATCTGCTGCAGCGTGTCGTCCCGGGTGTCGGCTTTGCGCAGCTCGGTCTCGTTGGTGATATCCTCATCCTCCCCGGCGGGCAGCAGCTGTCCGTTGGGGGCCGGACGAGAGCCGGGCCGTGGCGCAGCATACCAGAGCGCATGGCTGTCCCGGGAAAAAAGCTGGGTCAATTCCGCCAGAACATCGGCGGGGGTACTGCCGTTCCAGCAGAAAATTATAGATGGCTTCTGCCGTCAGGTGAGGGCAGGCATCCTGCAGGCGGCTGCGCCAGCTGTCCTGTGCAGCATCATCCGGCAGGGCGCAGGAGGGGATCTCCAGTTCCCGGATGACTTCCTCTGCGGCAATGTCGCAGGCAAGGTTCCATAGGCGGTGATCCATTTCCTGCCGTTGAAAGGGATGCCCCAGAAGAAAGTGCAGGGTGACATGCAGCAGGGCGCGTGTGGGCACAGACTGCTGTGCCCGGAATGTGCGGAGCAGCGTTTCGGGGCAATAGTATAAGCAGCGGCCATCCCCGGCAAACAGGGTGTCCAGCGCAGGGACGGGGATCGGCTTCAGCTGTTCCAGAGCGGAGGATAAAAAACGCAGGTCGGCAGTCAACCGACTCTGTGCCAGCAGCAGCACCTGTGCGGCCAGTTCGTCCGCCGCAGGAACAGGAGTCTGGATGGGCTCGGGCATAAGAGAAAACTCCTTTCTGCCCCAAGGGCAGGGTGGTATCCTTCAAAAACGGCAAAACCAGCCGACACCACCCGGAGCATCGGGTGGAAGTCTGCTGGTTTGCACGCATTCCGTGGCGTGCTGCGGGTACTCCGCCCGGCAGACGTTTCGGAATCAGAATGAAGGAATGGGTGAAAAAGGAGGAAGGTGTTTCTTTTGGTGAGACCTCAGAACAGCAGCCCACAGGCTACGCAGCCCACAGCGACCATAATAGCAGATGCAACCCATGCGTAGGGGAGGGTGTGCTTCTGGTGGTCGCCCAGGTCCTGGCCGGAAAGGCCCAGCAGCAGGAAGGTGGCACCTGTCAGGGGACTGAGCGGGAAGCCCAGCGTCATCTGGCCCATGATGGAAGCCTTTGCCACAGCCAGTGCGTTGCCGCCCATGGCGGAAACAGCGTTGGCGATGACCGGCATAACACCGTAGTAGTAGGAGTCCGGGTCAAACAGCAGGCTCAGCGGAACGCTGAACAGGCCGACGATGGGAGCAATGAAGGTGCCCATGCTGGTGGGGATGATGGAGACCAGAGCGTCGGTCATGGAAGCCAGCATACCGGAATTTTTGACCACACCGGTGAATGCGCCTGCGGCAAAGACGATGGAGACCATCAGGAATGCGGCCTGTGCGTGGCTGTTGATGATCTTGTGCTGCAGATCCACACTGGGGTAGTTGACGATGAGCAGGACGCAGTAGCCGATCATAAAGGTGACAGCCGGGCTGAGACGGTTGGTAACGAGGATGTACAGGATGACCAGGATCAGTGCCACATTGAAGTACCAGCGCCAGCCGGAGCGGGCCAGTTCGTTGGAGGTGTTGGTGGTCTTTGCTTCGGTCAGACCAGTGACCTCCTGCGCGGGGATGCCTGCAGCAATGCGCTTGGCTTCTTTTTTGCCCAGGAAAGCCGCGACGAGCAGACAGGTCACCAAGCCTGCAATCCAGGCGGGCATAATGCCCACCCACAGCTCGCTGCCGGTGACTTCATAGCCCAGGCCGGACATGGCTGCGGCTGCACGGACTGTGGGGCCGCCCCAGGGCATAACATTCATGATACCGGCGGCCAGCGCCACGATGGTAGCCTCTACCCAGAGGTTCATTTTCAGCTTCTGGAACAGGGGCATACAGGCGGGGATGGCAATCAGGAAGGTGGTGGCACCGGAGCCATCCAGATGGCAGATGCAGCCGATGAGGAAGGTGCCGATACAGACCTTGACGGGGTCTTCGCCGGTAAACTTCAGGATGCGGTTGATGATAGGATCAAAGACACCGGCATCCGAGCAGGTACTGAAAAACAGGATGGCAAAGATGAACATGACACCTGTGGCAACGATGCTGCTCAGGCCCTTGCCCATATAATCTGCGCTGAGGATGGAAAGTGCCTTGGTAAAGCGGGTGCCGAACGTGATGACCGGCTCAACATAAGCAGTTCCGGCCTTTTCGGCAGCAGCCTGTGCGGCTTGGATGATGACATTGGGGGCATTGATGAATGCTGCGATGAAGCCGGTGATGGCGGGAACAAAGATCAGAGCTACAAGGGTAGAGACCTTCTTGCTCATGATCAGTGCCAGCACCAGCAGAATGGTGACGAACCCTAATACTGCCAGCATGTGATTTCTCCTCAATAATGTGTGTAAAGGTGGTCAGAGATCAGAACACCTGCTTCTCGTGCAGAGTGTTGAACTGCTCTTCGGTCATGCCCAGAACACCCTCAAAGATATCCCGGTTGTTCTGCCCCAGCTGGGGAGCGGGTGTGCGCACAGAGGGCTTGGTATCCATCAGTTTGATGGCACAGCCGTTCACGGTGACCTTGCCCAGGGTGGGATGATCCATCTCCACGAACATCTCGCGCTCCTTGACATGGGGATCGTCCAGGATCTCCTTGATGTTCATAATGGGACCTGCGGGGATGCCGTGGGCCAGTACCAGCTCGGCGGCCTCGTTGGGGGTCAGATCCTTGATCCGCTCCTCAATGACCTCGGCAATGGCATCCTGATTGGCCAGACGGCCCGGCATATCCACGAACCGGGGATCGGTGATCATATCAGGGCGTTCCAGCACCTCATTGCAGAGCTTCTCGTACAGCTTCTGGTTGCCTGCCGCGATGATGACCTTGCCGCCCTTGCAGGTGAAGCTGTCGTAGGGGGAAACAGCGGCATAACGGTTGCCCATGGGGGCCGGGATGTTGCCGGTCTCGATGTACTTCAGGGCGGTGTTCTCAGTGGCAGCGATCATGCTGTCCATCAGACTCACGTCCACCCGCTGCCCTTTGCCGGTAATGGTGCGGGCGTTGACTGCGGCAAGGATGCCGATGGTTACATGAAGTCCGCCCAGAATATCACCCAGCGCCGAACCGGCACGGGTGGGCTCTCCGCCCTTGGAACCGGTGATGGACATCATACCGCCCATGGCCTGAGCCAGGATATCATAGCCCGGGCGCAGGTGGTAGGGACCGTAGCAGCCAAAGCCGGAGACCGCCGCATAGATGATGCGGGGATTGATCTCCTTCAGGACATCATAGCCCAGTCCCAGCTTGTCCATCACGCCGGGGCGGTAGTTTTCCACCACGATATCCGCTTTTTTGACAAGCTCCTTGAAGATCTCCTTGCCCTCAGGGGCCTTCAGGTTCAGGGTGATTCCCTTTTTGTTGCGGTTGATGTTGGCAAAATAGACGCTTTCCCGCTCACCATTCAGATTTTTGGCACGGAAGGGGGGATAGCTGCGGGTGTCGTCACCGCCTTTGGGGACCTCGATCTTGATGACGTTTGCGCCCATGTCAGCCAGCATCATGGTGCAGAAGGGGCCGGCAAGCACACGGGTCAGGTCGAGAACCGTCAGGTTCTCCAATGCCATATGTTCACTCATGTTACAGCTCTCCATCCTCAACGTGGATCTTCATGCGCATCACGGCACTGCCCATGGATTTGCCCAGGCTGTCCAGACGCAGGCTCATGGTGGCACCGCCGCCCAGAGCGTGCTTCATAACAAAGTTGAAGCCGTTCAGGCTGGGCACGTCGTAGCGGGTGATCTCGCCCTTGACCATGTCGCCAAAGTAGGCTTTGAGTTTTTCGGGGGTCACCTCGCGCTCAATGATCTTATAGTATTCCGGTTTGCGTGCATACACACAGACATTGCTGGTATCGCCCTTGTCACCGGAGCGGCCGTGAGCAATATCGTTCAGATAGATCTCTGCCATCTTACTTCACCTCCAGAATGTGACTTTCGACCTGTACGGCATCGCGGGGCACGGTGGTGGGCCACAGTGCCATCACTTCCTGCACGCGGGCACGGCCACCGAAGAAGGAAGCACCCGGAGGGCCGTTCAGCTGCAGGGGGCTGATCTCGGGAATGATCTTGGCGCACTCGCTCTTGTCCTCGCTGAACACAGCAATGCGCAGCACGCACTCGTTCAGGTTCTTCAGTGCCTCTTCGCTCATATCGGCCACGCCCAGATGCAGGCTGTTCAGGCCGATGTAGCTGATGTGGATGTCGTCGGCCTTCATGCCGCGGCGCTGCATCTTCTTCATGATGACCTCGGCGCAGTACTGAGCCTTTTCGTAGGCATCAGGCCATGCAAAGCTCAGCATGGAAACAGTCTTCCAGCCCTTGTGGTAACCCACGCAGAGCTTGAGCGTGTCGGGGCGGGGCTTGCCCTTGACACCGCCGATGCGGACACGGTTGTCACCCACCTGAGTGATGGTAGCATGGCTGATATCCACGTTGACATCCGGGGTCAGGTAGTTGGCGGGATCATGGACCTCGTACAGGAACTGCTCCTTGCAGCTCTGTTCGCAGATGATGCCGCCGCAGTCGGGAGCCTTGGTGATCTCAAAGGTATCATCGGTCAGCTCTGCGATGGGGAAGCCCAGCTCGTCCATGCGGGGGACATTGCGCCAGTCGTACATATAGTTGCCGCCGGCACCCTGACCGCCGCACTCCAGCAGATGGCCTGCCATGATGCCGCGGGCCAGATTGTCCCAATCGTCAGCAGCCCAGCCAAACTCGTACTTCAGCGGAGCCAGGAACAGGGCGCTGTCAGCCGCACGGCCGGTGATGACCACATCGGCACCCTCTGCCAGGCATCCTTCAATGCCCTCATGGCCGATGTAGACATTGCAGTTATAGATCTTGTCCAGAATATCGTTGAAATTGCCGTCGTAGTCGAAGTTGGGGAAGGTCCAGCCATCCTTCAGCAGCTGCGGGATCTTATCCTTGATGTTATCGCCGGTCACATAACCGATCTTATAGCCGCTCATGCTGTTGCCTTCTGCCCACTGGCGGATGCCGTCCACGCAGCCATTGATGTTCATGCCGCCTGCGTTGGTGCAGATCTTGATGTGCTTGTCCCAGGCTTCCTTGCCGGCCTCCTTCAGGATGCGGGTGGTGAAGTCGGGCGCAAAGCCCTTGGTGGGGTCCTTGAGCTGCTGCTTTGCCATGATGGAAAGGGTCAGCTCTGCCAGATAATCACAGCCCATATACTGGATATCGGCATTGCGGATCATGTGGATGGCCGCGTCCGGGCTGTCGCCCCAGAAGCCCTGGCCACCGCCGATTGCAACTTTCTTCATTCGATAGCCTCCTTATAAATGAAAAGGTGATATCAGCGTCAAACATCAGTATAACGTTTGACTCAATCGTCGTACTGAGTGTAGTACAACGATTTACTAATGTCAAGAAAAAAACGAAGTTTGGAGGAAAAGAAATGCAACTTTGTTGAAACGGCTAAAAAGGAAAAAGAAAAATATACAGAGTGCACAAAAACGGCTGGTTTGAGATTGGAGAGGCTTTTTTGGCTTGTCAAGATACGGGGAAACGGGTACAATAAACCTGATATCAGAAAAAGGTGGGGAAGAGCATGGTTACGATCAAGCAGATCGCGCAGGAGGTCGGGATCTCGTCCAGTACGGTCAGCATTGTTTTGGGCGGCAAGGCGGCAGAGCGGAAGATCAGCACGGCCACGCAGGAAAAAATTTTTGCGGCGGCGGCACGGCTTGGCTATCAGCCCAATATGGCTGCCCGGAGTCTGCGGGGCGGCAGCGGTGCCAATGAGCTGGTGGTGGCCATGTTCTGGGCACAGGATTTCCGGGCCAGCATGATGCTCCGCTTCTGGGATGGTCTGCGGGCCGAGATCGAAAAAACGGTACGTCCGGTGCGGCTGGTCATCTACCCGTATGTCAACGACCACCTGAAGGAAAGCGAGGCACTGACCAGTGGCGCAAACTGCCATGCGGCCATCATCTGCAATGCGTCCTATGCGGATCTGCAGTTTTTGGAGGATACGCAGCTGTCGATCCCGGTGGTGCTGTACAACCGTGTTTGCAATGGGTATTGCAGCGTCAATGTGGATGATCTGAAGATGGGTGCTCTGGCGGCGCGGGCTTTTGCCGATCAGGGATGCAGGACGGCGGCAGTTCTGACGAGCAGCCCGGTCTTTGAGGGGATGGAAAACCGGATGCATGGGTTCCGGCTGGAAGGGGAGCAACACGGGTTGACGATCCTGGCCAACCGGTATTGTGATAACAGCATACGAGGCGGTTACGAGGCGGTTTCGCATCGGCTGCGGCATGAGTGGAAGCAGCAGCTGCCGGACGCAGTGTTCTGCGGTTCCTCGGCCATTGCGCATGGTGCGTTGCGGGCTTTTTGTGAGGCTGGATATATCGGCGAAAAGCTGCCCCGGCTGATCGCTGTAGGCAACGGCCCGGAGGAATCCGATGCGTTTTCAATCCCGAGCCTGAGCGTGGTCTATCTGCCCATGGAGGATATGGCGCGGGAGTGCATCCAGCTGGTGCTGGGGCAGCTGGACGGTCAGATCGTCACTCCGGAAAGCCGGCTGCTGCCGATCAAGTATGTTCCCAGGGAGAGCTGCGGGCCGCTGAAAGAATACGCTGCACAATAAAAAAAGCCCCGCACCGGCACGCAAAACGTGCGCAGTGCGGGGAAGAAAGAGCAGTCAGCCCTCGGCGCTGATACAGTACATGGAAAAGGTGCTGGAAAATAACAGGGTGTCGGTCTCGTCTGTGATCTCCACAGCCACCACACAGATGTGTCGGCGGCGGCTGACCGTCCGGCCGCGGGCTGTCAGGTGACCGGCTTTGACGTTGTGGATGAAATTGACCGAAGCATTCTGGGTGACATACTGCCGCCCGTCAGAGCGGGCAGTCAGCCCGGCACAGCAGTCGGCCATGGTGAAAAATGCGCCGCCGTGCACATAACCGTAGATGTTGGTGGTGTCCCGCCGGATGTCCAGCGACATGACGGCGCTGTCCGACGTTACCGATACGATCTCGATGTGATTGTACTGCATGAATGGATTTTCAAGCATTTGTGCAATGTTCTGTTCCTGCATAAGGAGCCTCTTCTTTTTGATTGTAGTACAACGTTGTACGGAATGACTTGGACGGTTTTTATTATAATCGCATTTTCCGCAGGATGCAAGCAGCAGGAGGTTTGAAAATAAATGGAACGGCCATCATTACGCAGGCAGCTTGTAATGATCTTTCTGGGAATCGCCATTCCCATTGGTATTCTGCTGGGGCTGCTGCTCTTTTTTTCAGGGCTTTATAACCGCAATCGGCTGGCAGCTGCGGCATCCGGCGGCCTTGATATGTTTACCACAAATTTTGAGAATCAGCTGGATTCGGTGGAAAACTACCTGCTCAATCTGTCACTGAACGATGCGACCTTTCGCAGCCTGAGCGAACAGACCGACCGCACCCGCGCCTACCTGGATGCCTATGAGATCGCACAGGGGTTTCCAGCGGTATTGGCTGCCAATGATACCCTGATGGGTGTGGTACTGCGCAGCGGTTCGGGCAACCTGTATGTGGGGCGCTACGGTGCAGCTGCCCAGCAGCTCAAGCAGAAACTGAATCTGGAAGCGTATCTCGGCCAGCCGGGCCAGACCAATAAAATGATGACAAAGGGATGGTATCTGCGCACCATCGGCCAGCGGCTATACCTGCTGCGCAGTGTTTTCTACCAGAAAGCCAGCCTGACCGCAGCGGTGGATCTGCGGCTGGTGTTTGAAGAACTGGTGGAGGACTATGGGCTGGACGGCCGGGTCATTGTGATGAACGACAGCGGCAATGTGTTGGTAGGGGATGCCAACCTTCTGCCCACAAAGATGGAATGGAACAGTGAGGGGTATTGCCTGACAAAGGTGGGCAGGGACAGCCGACTGGTGGTGCGCAAACAGGTCAA
>OBAE01001463.1_pt1 | contig 12099 bp, 6 predicted proteins | sample 1517641 | NCBI WGS metagenome assembly OBAE01 (sample SAMN04571701, study PRJEB22368) | human gut metagenome | biome: human gut; material: stool | host: Homo sapiens | place: Luxembourg | collected 2012-08-30 | reverse complement strand
GCACTTATAAAGCGCACAGTGCCCGACCTTGAAATACACGTTTCCACTCAGGCAGGCGTTGTAAACTATGTTACCGCAAACGAACTGTACAAGATGGGTGCAAAGCGAGTAGTGCTTGCCCGAGAGGTCGATATAGAGAATATAAAGCGTATCAGGGACAACATACCCGAGGATATGGATATTGAAGTTTTTGTACACGGCGCAATGTGCGTGTCGTTCTCGGGCAGATGTCTGCTTTCGAGCTTTATGACAGGAAGAAATGCGAACAAGGGTGAGTGTGCTCAGCCTTGCCGATGGAAGTATCATCTTGTCGAAGAAAAGCGTCCCGGCGACTATTACGAGTTGTCCGAGGGAGAGGGCGGTTCATATATACTTAATGCTAAGGATATGTGTATGATAGAACATCTCAAAGAACTTAAGGACGCAGGCGTTACAAGCTTCAAGATAGAGGGCAGAGCAAAGTCCGCATATTATACAGCTACTGTTACGAATGCCTACAGAGCGGCACTTGACTCGGTTAAAAATAATGAGCCTGTACCGCAGTGGGCGATAGACGAGGTGTACAAGGTAAGTCACAGACAGTACTGCACAGGTTTCTACTTCAATAAGGATGACGCTAACCAGTATTACGAAAACAGCGGATATATCCGTGAGTGTGACTTTGTCGGCGTGGTTGACAGCTGTGAAAACGGCAGGGTGAATATCACACAGAGAAACTATTTTACCGTTCACGATGACCTTGAAGTGCTGTCACCCGGAAAGAAGCCCGTAAAGCTCGATATTCCGTATCTTATAAATTCAAAGGGCGAGCAGACCGAGATAGCAAACCGCGCAACAGAAAAGATGTACTTTGATTATCCCGTTCAGTTCCCGCCCCATTCAATAATAAGAAAACCGGTAGTAAATAAGTAATTACGGAGGTACTACTATGCTGAAAGCTCCGCAGAATCTGTTTGCGACCGCTTATGACGGCTCTGTGCGTTCCGACTGGCAGGCTGTAGACGGCGCAGACGGTTACATTTTACAGTTCTATAATGCCGATGAGCCTGAAAAGTGTATAAAGTCACGTTATGCGCAGAACCTTTCCAAGCTGATACTGGGCTTTCGCAACGGCAGAAAGTACCTTGTCAGGGTAAAGGCGTTCTGCTACAGTGACGGTAAGGAGATAGCAGGTGAACTGTCACGACCTGCGGAATTTACACCGATATGCAAACACCTCAGAGCGCAGAATGTGATCACAATGGACAGGGGCGAAACGTCACAGATCGTATGGGAACGCCGTAATATCGTTCCCGCAGTCGTTTTCAGCTGTGATGATGAAAGTGTTGCAACGGTGACAAAAGGCGGACAGGTGACCGCGATTTCGGACGGGATTGCCTTCATAACGCTGACCGCCGATGACGGCGAAACATTTAAAGTAAAGGTCGCAGTCGGCAGAAATATGTCACGTTGTTTGCTGGCAACAAGAATTATGCTCTGCGGTGATATTATGTGTTCGCTTGAACAGCAAAGAAAAGCCGCGACCCGTTCGCTTGATTTTTCCGATACATTTAAAGCGCTGAAAAGCACGATAAAGTCAGCGGATTACTCAGTTGCAGTGCTTGAAACCACTTGCTTTGACGGTGCGCCTTATGAATACGAGAAAATAAGAACCGACAGCGGAAGTCCGAATTGCAATTCTCCTTCAACGTTCATTGATGCTGTCAAAGACTGTGGATTTAAAGCGCTTGTAACTGCAAACAATCATAACTGCGACACGGGGTTCAAAGGTCTTGAAGCTACTGTCCGGTGCATAAAAAACGGTGGTATGGCTAATATAGGCACGCATGACGATGAAACGTATATTGTGGATATAAACGGAATTAAAGTCGGATTTACAGCAGTAAATTCCATATCAAACGGACTGGAAAAAGATATCCCACCGCACCTTATAGGCAAATATGAGCCTTTGCGTTTCAGAGAGCTTGTAAATTCACTGAAAAATGACGGTGCAGAGTATATAATAGCATATCAGCACTGGGGCAAAATGAACTCTGTAACTGTACGCAATGTGCAACATAAAACGGCAGAATATATGGCGCAGTGTGGCGCTGACCTTATTATAGGTTCGCACCCACACGTTATGCAGTGTGCCGAAAAGATAAAAACCGCAGACGGCAGAGAGGTTATGTGCTTCTATTCGCTCGGTAATCTCCTGTCATCTATGAAAGAAATGCGTGAAAACCGCGAGAGTACGATAGTTGACCTGACGCTGACAAGAACAGACGGCAGAATTACAGCCGATATAACCTGTATACCGGTTCTGTGCGAGGACACGTCGGACGGTTATACAGTGACTGTGCTTAACGGCAATCTTACCGAAAGCCGTAAGGCGGCAAGAGAACGCATAAACAGAATTCTCGGCGAAAGTGCGGATATCTGCGGTAAGCCGGAATTTCTTTTGCAGGGCTCTGCGGTGCTGAGAAAAGTTTTTTCCGACAGCGGTTACAATTATGACGACACACCGCTTATATTATCGCCTGTTTCGCTTATGAGCGAAAAGAGCGCGCTTTCGGGCAAATATGGAAACGCAAGAAACAGGCTTGATATAGCAAAGAATTTTGACAGCTATATAAGCGACAGCAAAGCAGACTATATAGTCATCGACCTGTATACTATGGCGGCGGTGTCGTGTTATAAATACGGCAACAGTTATTATACTGCCTCACAGAACTTCTTAAGCTCGGATTTTTACAATACGAACAAGGATAAATTTGAACGTATATCTCCGCCTTTTGATGAAAAGGTATGGAAGACGGCGCTTAAAAAGTATGCTGAAACCATTTCCTCGCATTATGCAAAGAATAGGATTATTCTCGTTCGACTGACTTTCAGCGATATGTGTGCAAAGCACGGTCAGCTCAGAAACGGTAAAAACAGGAATGCGCTCAATAAGCGCATACGGACGTATGAAGATTATCTTATATCACTGCTTCAGCCTGTCGTGATAGACGTTGCAGGCGGATATTTCGGTGACGCCGCAAGCAATATGGTGACAGCCTATGAGCCGCTGTTTTATGACGATGTACGCATTAAAACCGATATGGTGATCGGAGGTGAAGCAGAGGGAAAATTCTGCTTTGACAAACCTGATATAAATCTGTGGCTCAGCCGTGTTATACGCTATTACGATAATATGACCGCAAGAGCGTATCAGTCGCAATTGCTTGACAGAACGTATGTAGCCGACAGGTTGATAGCGCTTACTTCAAAGCAGTTCACGGCTGAGAACAGCGCCTATCTTGCTCTTTTGCGTGAAAATGAGGTAAAGTCATACGAAGACGCAAAAATCATACTCGGCAGAATGCACGGCGCAGAAAAGGTGATATCCGCAATAAACGCTGTAGTATGTATCGACGGTGATCTGACAGATTGCCGGTATGAGGATATCAGGATAATTTTCGAGGAAAATTTCCTTGTAAAAAAACAGCTTGCGAAGAAGCTTACCTCTGTTTATAAATTCACCAATACGGAAAACTGCGAATATATATTTCTTATAAAAGATGATAAGAACGCACTTGAGGAATACAAAAAGAGCTGTAAGCCTGCAGTGATCGATATATGGGGCAGTTGTATTTCAAGAGAAACGGTAAACCGCAATATAAGCGAGATATATGTAGATAAATATATATTTAAACAACCGTTCTTACTGTCGGGGGAGCCTGATGTACCGTTTGATATCAATATCGGTGCTGACAAATTCTGCGGTAGTTCATGGCGCAGACGTACTATAAAAGAAGCGTTTTTGCATGAGGGCAGACGGATTTTATCGGGCAGTGCCGCCGACTGGCTGATACTCGATATGTACGACATTATCTGCAATATGAAAAATTACGGCGGTTTACTTTTTGAAGTGGACGACTTTATTCTTCGCACGGATTTCTATAAATCAATAGCGGATAAATGTGAAAGCACATATCTGTTTTGTGAAAAGAGCCGTGAATATCTTGATAAAATGCTTGATAGATTCTGTAATTTTGTTCTGAGCCGTTACGGAAAGAATATAATTTTAATCAAAGCCGACCTTAAAAACCGTTATATTTCGCTTGAAAACAAGCTTGAAATTCTTCCCGACAATGATAATACATTTGAAGAAAAGAAAGCTTTTATTGCCGAATACGAGGAAAAATTTGCACGGCTGACCTGTTGTTATGTCATAGATGTTTCAAAACATTTTTTTGCCGATGACAGATTCCCGCTTGGCGGTGCGCATATTGTACACTATGAAGACGAGTTCTACAGCCAGTGCTGTAAGCGCATTACTGAAATTCTTGACGGCAGTGATAAGCGATATACTGATAAAGTGGACGAAAGCTATATAAAGCTGAGAGATATCAGAGTAAAATAAGTACAGAATACCCCTTGTTGCGAGCGATCCGGTAAGGGGTATTGTTGTGCGCGTGCAGGAATTGCATTAATGTATCCGTACAGGTCAAGGCTCAAATTTTTTCTTGTATCGGCACATAATGCTATTGCCATTGCCGGGCTTTTATGCTATGATTACATAAAGATTTACACGAGAGGAGAACGCTTTAATGAGCGATAAACTATATACCCCGTCAAACCCCAACGCACAGCAGGGTGTGCGCAATGTACTGAAATACCTGTCCGATATAACATATGAAAAAATCATAACGGGACAACATACTCAGACTATGGCACAGGAAGAACTTCACCTTATAGAAGATGTAACGGGAAAAAAGCCTGCACTTCTCGGCTTTGAACTGCTGTCATATTCGCCGAATATCAACTATTACGATACCGATGAAGAATGTATGACCGAGGTCACAGAAAATTACGGCATGCTTAAAAGAGCGTGGGAGTGGGCAGAGCAGAAAGGGCTTATCACTATGTGCTGGCACTGGTTCTCTCCGCTTTACGGCAGGTCAAAATCGTTTTTCAGCGAGAATACCGACTTTGACGCAAGCAAGGCGGTGATTGACGGCACACCTGAAAACGAGGCTCTGCTTTCCGATATGGATACAATGGCAGGGATACTCCGGCCTTTCTGCGATAAAGGCGTTCCGATTTTATGGCGGCCGTTCCACGAGGGCGACGGTGATTGGTTCTGGTGGGGTGCAAAGGGCGCAGATACGGTAAAAAAGCTGTTCCGTCTTATGCACGACAGATACACGAACAAGTTTCATCTTGACAATCTTATATGGGTATGGAACTCGCAGGTTCCCGAATGTTATCCGGGCGATGATGTCGTGGATATCATATCAAGGGATATGTACCCGCCCGAACATGAGCATACTTCACAGAGTGATATGTATTATAACCTCTGCGAGATTACAAGTGCGAAGAAAATAACGATTATCGGTGAAACAGGTACGTTGCCGAGTCCCGAAGCGGTAGTATCGGAAAAGGTCGGCTGGTCGTCATATATGACGTGGTCAAAGCCGTTCTGCCTTACAGAAAAATTCAATACGCACGAACAGCTTAAAAAGGTGTATAACAGTGAATATGTCGTAACAAAGGATAAACTTCCCGTTCTGTACTGAGATAAATGGAGAGAATATGAAGACGCTTTTTAATAACGACTGGAGCTTTGCAAAGACAAAAGCGGACGACAGCCTTGAAAACGATTGGAACGCAGATTATAAGCCGATTGACATTCCGCATGACTGGCTTATCTGCAATGCAAAGGATCTTTATGAAACTTCTTTCGGACGTTATGTGAAGAAATATGATTTCGGTAAGGTAAGCGATAAGAGCGTACGTCTTTACTTTGAGGGCGTTTATATGGATTGCACCGTTTATGTAAACGGCAAAGCCGCAGGCGAAAACAAGTACGGTTACAGCACTTTTGAGGTTGACCTGACAGGAAAGCTCCACGACGGCGAAAATGAGATAAAGGTACTTGTAAGACACCGCAGTCCCAACACACGCTGGTATTCCGGTGCGGGTATTTTCCGTGACATTTATCTTATCGTTACAGAGAAGAGCTACCTTGCGACCGACGGCGTGTACTTCCATACCGATAAAACAGCGGACGGATTTGACGTGAAGCTGTCGGCAGAAGTTGTAAACCCCGATGGGTTAACAATAGAATTTACGCTTGCTAAGGATAACGATATTCTTTATTCTGCTGAAATCCCGGCTGAAACGGTAACTGAAACCGCTTTATCGCTGAATCGGCTTACCGATGAATACATATGGGATATTGACAGTCCCAACTTGCTTACATTATCTGTAAACCTGAAAAATGGCGGTAAGGTGATCGACAGCAGCGCACAAAACGTCGGACTGCGTGAAATAGAATATAAGCCCGACAGCGGTTTTTATCTCAATGGCAGGCATATCAAGCTCAACGGCGTCTGTCTGCACCATGACCTTGGCTGTCTTGGTGCTGCTTTCAACAAGTCGGCGGCAAGAAGACAGCTTCAGAGTATGCTTGATATGGGTGTAAATTCTGTAAGAACTTCTCACAATCCGCCTGCAAAGGCTTTTATGGAGCTTTGCGATGAAATGGGCATAATGGTTGACAGTGAAGCTTTTGATATGTGGGAGCGCCCAAAGACCGAGTTTGACTATGCAAGGTTCTTTGATAAATGGTACGAGAAAGACGTTGCCTCGTGGATACGCCGTGACAGAAATCATCCGAGCGTTATAATGTGGAGCGTGGGCAACGAGATATATGACACTCATGTTTCGCCGCGTGGTTGTGAGGTAGCGAGAATGCTTCATACAGCAGTCAGGAAGAGCGATCCGCTTTGCAATGCACCGACAACAATCGGCTCAAACTATATGCCGTGGGAGGGCGCACAGAACTGTGCAGAGCAGGTCGACCTTGTGGGATACAACTATCTTGAAAGACTGTACGAGCTGCACCACAAGGAGCATCCCGACTGGAAGATATACGGCAGTGAAACTACATCGGGTGTAAAGAGCAGAGGAGTGTATCATTTTCCGCTTGGTACGGCGTTCCTTACTCACCCCGATATGCAATGCTCATCACTCGGCAACTGCCGTGCAGGAGCGTCTGCCGATACCGCTCAGAAGATAATAGCTTTAAACCGTGATATAGATGTCTGCGCCGGAATGTATATCTGGACGGGAAGCGATTATATAGGAGAGCCGTCGCCGTATTCTACCAAGAACTCTTACTATGGCAATATCGATACGGCAGGACTGCGCAAGGATAGTTTCTACTTATATCAGTCTGCCTGGACAGATAAGCCTGTACTTCATCTTATGCCTTACTGGGATTTCAACGAGGGTCAGCTTATTGATGTAGTCGCATACACGAATATAGGTGATGTAGAACTATTTGTAAACGGCAGGAGCTGTGGGGTAAAGCACCCCGATGAATACACGGTAAATTGGCAGATCCCTTATGAAAAGGGTGAGATAAGAGTTAAGGCTACCGCTGCTGACGGCACGGTTTATGAAGATGTAAAGCGTTCTTTCGGCGACAGCGCAAAGATAGTTCTTTTTGCATACAGTGACACTGTAAAGGCAGACGGCGAGGATCTGGCTTTTGTTACAATATCAACCGTTGACAAGGACGGAAATCCCGTTGAGAACGCAAGGGACAGGATATTCCTTACAGTAGACGGAGGAAGACTTGTCGGCTTTGATAACGGCGACAGCACTGACTATGACAATTACAAGTCGGCTGACCGCAGACTTTTCTCGGGTAAAGCGGTAGCGTATATCTCGGCTGATACTTCTGATGGCGTTATAACAGTAACGGCTGAGGGTAATGGACTTGAAAAATCCGTAATTACTATTGAAAAGGTAAAGTCGGATATCAGAGATGGAATATCAACGCTTGAAAATATTACCGACAAAGGCGACTATAAAATAGGTTCTGATGTTCCGATAAGAAAAATTGAACTTGAAAGAAGCACCGGAATTGAGCTTACGCCCGACAACAACGACTGTAACGTTGTCGCAACAATTTTCCCGCCAAATGCAACATACCGTTCTTTGAAGTGGAGCATAGTAACCGCAAGCGGGATCGAAACCAATATTGCGACCGTTACAGAAAGTGAAAATCTTTCAGCTGTAGTCCATGTAAACGGCGACGGTACGTTCAGACTTCGCTGTAGTGCCGACAACGGCAGTGAATTTCCGCAGGTGCTGTCCGAGTATGAATTTACCGCAAACGGCTTCGGACAGCCGGTTTTCGACCCTTATACGTTTGTTACCGCCTGCCTTTACTCAGATAGCATATCACTTATGGATGAGGTACGTTGCGGAGGAGTAAGCATTACTGCCGACAACAATATAGTCGGCTTTAAAAAGACCGATTTCGGCAAGTATGGCACAGATGAATTTCTTGTCCGCATTATAAACTGGCACAAGGATTGCCCGTTTGGTTTCAGACTCTGGGAGGGCTATCCCGGTGCTGAAAACTCTGCCCTTATCGGCGAATTCACCTATCAGGCAAACTTTGAGTGGCAAACCTACAAGGACAATCATTATAAGCTGTCAAGCCGCTTGACCGGAGAAAAGGATATCTATTTTGAATTTGATAAAACCGATCTGCGCATTGACTTTGGCGGCTTTCTTTTCACGCCACGCCGGAAAGCTTATGAACGGCTTTGCAGTGTCGATTGCAACCTTATCCACGGCGATACTTACACCAAAGACGGAACAAGCGTAAAGGGTATCGGCAACAACGTATTTCTCGACTTTGACGACATGGATTTTGATAACGGAACAAGTCTTATCCGTATTCATGGAATGACGCGCCACGACAACGATTCTATCCATGTTCACTTCCATACCGAAAATGGCAGGATCGAAGAGATAGTTGAGTTTCCCGGCAGTGGTATGCCGATCACGGTATCACACAGACTTCCCGATATCAGGGGAAAGGTAAAGGTGGAGTTCCGTTTTCTTCCGGGATGTGACTTTGACTTTGACTGGTTTGAGATAGAGCCTGCGCTTAGCTGAAACTGTTTTAACTGCGAATAAAAAGCAGCGGCTGCCCGTGTATGCAGTCGCTGCTCTTTTTATTTTGCCGTCGTTTTGTTGTTTGTTCTTCCGAAAATATAATCGGTTGATACGTCATAGAAGTCGGCAAGCGTCAGTGAATGCTCGACGGGAATAGTCTGAAAACCGCGTTCATATCTTGAGTAGACAGTCTGCTTAATGCCGAGCATTTCCGCTATCTGCGTCTGATTTAAGTCCTTGTCCTCACGAAGGTCACGCAACCGCTGAAAATACACAAATCCATCTCCTTATGTCGTTAGTCTTTATGAAAGTACTTAGAACCTGACGGTATTATTGACCTTATCACATTTACGCGGTATAACGATAAAAATAGAACTTATAAGTACTAAAGAGAAAATGTGTATATGAGATGGTTTATGGCTACACATTACATTGATAATACAGGAGAAATAATTGTATTTACGGTGTTGTTCATATCCTTGGCAATATTATCGGAGGTATTCATAACTATTCTTGTTACAAAGAGAAACGGAAAAAACGCCGGAACGGAATTATCGACAGACAACTGTACGCAGGATAATTCTACAGATGCGTTTTCCGACAGAAGCAGTGATGAATACAATGTGAGAAACGTCGAGAAGCAGAAAGCACAAATGCAATATGCAAGAGCTGTCATAACGGGCAAGGAAAATATACGGCGAAACTCAGGCATGAACTTGATCTTGTCGGAATACTGAGATGGAATGAAAAACGCAGCGGAAATATGTCATCTGCGGTGTCTGAGCTTACCGGCGGCGAAAGCAATACTACTGAGCTTGATGAGGTAATGGCGGAACGTAAGGTAAATGAGATAAACCGAAAGCCGGTGGATTATTCTGATACGGCAGGCAAGTTCGCAATGCTTGACATAGGCAAACCGTTGTGCAGGTTGACATACGGCGGTAATGTTGAAGTATATGTTGATATATTTCTGAAAAGCGTTCCTGTTCTCGGCGAAAGAAAAGCGGTGCTTGACGGATCTCTTGAAGTAAAAGTGTATAGTGAAAAAGGTACATTGCTTGCCACAGGGTATATTTCGGCGGATGGCTTTGATGAAACAAATCTTGAGAATACGGGATTTGTGCAAAATAACGATAAGCACCGATGCCACAGATATTCGGCACTGTGTGTATCGGAATATCCGCTCGAAAGAAAAGGGGCAGAGAACTGTAAAGCGGAGATCGTACCCTATTGCCTATGGACAATAGCGCTATAATAACAGTACGGCAGACGGGATAATCTTGTCTGCCGCTTTTTCGTATATATTCTAGTCATATCAACAAGGAATATCTATATATAAATTTTATATGGCAAAATCGGCATTTTGACATATTTTCGGTCAAAACAACTATAGAAAAATGAGAATAAAGACAAAAGTTAAGCGATTTTTCTATTGACTTTGTCCTTCGTATGTGGTAAAATACTAAAATGTATCATAATGGATTTATATGCGTTGAGGTTAAATGCTACATGGGTCGAAAAGTGCCGAAAAGCTCAGTCCTATGCGGAAAATCCGATGCAGTAAATCCCTACGAATAAATTAAGGAGTGGTAAAGCCCATGGTGAATGTCAATCAGGTAAAACTGGGTAGAAATACCCGTATGAGTTTTTCCAAGATCAATGAAGTTCAGAAAATGCCGAATCTCATTGAAATACAGAAGGACTCGTATCAGTGGTTCTTGGACGAGGGTATAAAGGAAGTATTCAAGGATATTTCTTCTATTACCGACGCTAACGGCAAACTGGTACTGAGCTTTGTTGATTACCGTATCGACGAGACCCCGAAGTATACTATAGAAGAGTGCAAGGAGCGTGATACGACTTACGCAGCACCTTTAAGAGTAAAAGCACAGCTCAGGAATACCGAAACGGGTGAAGTTGTAGAAAATGAGATATTCATGGGTGACTTCCCTCTGATGACCGACAGCGGTACGTTCGTTATCAACGGCGCAGAGCGTGTAATAGTTTCACAGCTCGTTCGTTCCCCCGGCGTTTATTATGGCTTTGACTACGATAAAACGGGTAAGAAGTTATTCAAGTCTACTGTTATCCCCAACAGAGGTGCATGGCTCGAATATGAGATGGACTCGAATGACATCTATTATGTCCGTATAGATAAGAACAGAAAGATACCCGCTACGACGTTTATCCGTGCGCTCGGTATCAGCAGTGACGACGATCTTATTGATCTGTTCGGTGAGGATCCCAGAATAGTTCAGACTATTCAGGAAAAGGATTCGACCAAGAATACAGAAGAGGCTCTTCTTGAAGTCTACAGAAAGCTAAGACCCGGTGAGCCCCCTACGGTTGATTCTGCAAAGACACACCTCAACAACCTGTTCTTTGACGCAAAGAGATATGACCTTGCAAGGTTCGGCCGTTACAAGTACAATAAGAAGCTCGGCGTTGCATCAAGAATAGCAGGTCACAAGGCGGCTCAGCCGATTATTGATCCCACAACCGGTGAGATCCTTGTTGACGAGAACGAATTCATCAACGCCGAAAAGGCTCAGATGATCGAGCAGGCAGGCGTTATGGAGTGCGTGATCTTCTCTGAAGATAAGATCGCCAAGGTTCTCGGCAACGGTATGGTAGATATAGCAGGATATATTCCCGAATCTATCGATGCAGAGGCTCTCGGCATCAATGAGAAGGTATGCTTCAAGGTACTGCGTGAGATACTCGACAAGTGCGGCGATGATGTTGAAGCGCTTACAGAAGAGCTTTCAAACAGAGTTGACGACCTTATCCCAAAGCACATCACTCTTGACGATATATTTGCAACAGTAAGCTACTTCATCAACCTTTGCGAAGGCGTCGGTGAAGTTGACGATATCGACCACCTCGGAAACAGACGTATCCGCAGCGTTGGTGAACTGTTACAGAACCAGTTCAGAATCGGCTTTGCAAGAATGGAAAGAGTTATCCGTGAGCGTATGGGACTTCAGTCACAGGAAGGTGACAAGATAACTCCCAATGCTCTTATAAATATCCGTCCTGTTGTAGCGGCTATCAAGGAGTTCTTCGGTTCTTCACCGCTTTCACAGTTTATGGATCAGAATAACCCCCTCGCAGAGCTTACTCATAAGAGAAGACTTTCAGCCCTCGGTCCCG
>OBAE01001454.1_pt1 | contig 12171 bp, 10 predicted proteins | sample 1517641 | NCBI WGS metagenome assembly OBAE01 (sample SAMN04571701, study PRJEB22368) | human gut metagenome | biome: human gut; material: stool | host: Homo sapiens | place: Luxembourg | collected 2012-08-30 | reverse complement strand
TTGACGCGCCCACTGATGGTGCACCAAAGAATGCCTTACACGAAAGTGTAGGGCGTTTTTTATTGCTCTATTTTAAGAAGGCACGATCTGGTGCAGCGTCGGAGATACTCGAACAGGGCGGCGGCACGCAGTGCCGTAAGGAACGCCACAGTGCGGCGTTCCTTAGCCCGCAGGCACTTTACTTTTTACGTACCGTTTGCTATGGAATAACGGTTCATGGTCTGCCAACTATTTTTATATACTACAAATTACTCCTCTGCCAACTCCACCACCAATTTGGCTTCGGTGGCGGCGATGGCAAGCTGGAGTTTATTCTCCAGGTTCGTCTTTTGCAGCATATTGATGACGTGGTACTTCACGGTGGATGGCTCGATGCCGAGTTCTTTTGCAATCTCGTTATAGGACAGCCCGCGCACAAGACAGCGCAGGACCTTCATCTCTCCTTTGGTGAACTCGGCGCTCATGGCAGTGCCGATCTCCACGCTGGGCGGTGCATCGGGGAAGATATGCTCCCCCGCCATCGTGCGGCGCACGACCTGCATCAGGGTCCCTTCATCGCCGTCCTTATACCACAGGCTGTCCGCGCCCACGGCTTTTGCGCGTGCCAAGACCTGTGTGTCAATAAGCGAGGTCGCCACCACGATCTTGATTTCCGGGTGCGCTTCTCGTATCTTTTTTGCGGCGGCCAGGCCGTTTTCGCGGTGTTCTGTCTGCACATCCATCAGCACAAGGTCGATGTCCTCGGTATCACACAGGATTGGAGCCTCTGCAGCGCCGGGGATAGACACAGCAAGCTGATACCCGTCCTCGTTTTGAATATAGCTTTCAAGCAGGCTCCGTACCAGCTTCTGGTCCTCAACGATCATAACGCGTATCATTAGTGCTCTCCTTATCGGGCAGGGTGACTTCCAGAACAAATACAGGCAGGGAATGTACGGTTACTGTACCCCCTGCTTTTTCAATACGGCGGCGGAGCGAGGAAAGCCCGCCGCCTTCCTTTATCTCCGCCTTTGGTGGTGCGCCGTTGTTCGTGATGCAAAGGTGCCATGCCTGTGGCCGATGCTCGGAATCGGCGTACAATTCCGTGGCGCCCGCATGCCGCACACCGTTGGAGGTACACTCCCGCAGGATCAGTGCGTAGAGCTCGCGGGTGGCGCGTGCCGCAGGGTACGCACCGCGCAGCTGTACGGCTGCACCCAGAACAGCCGCCCGCCTTTGCATATAGCTCAGCGGGTCCTCTGCAGCATTCTCCTGCCGGGCGCGGCATAGCAGGGAGATGGAGCTTTCCCACTTCGCAGCTTCGCTCCTGAGCCGGGCGAGGTCATGCTCATGCCGCAGTGCGCGCCGTGCGGCAAGCAGGGTATGGCCGATGTCGTCATGCACCCGCATCTTCATTTTCAGGATTTCTTCCTCCCGCACAATGTCGGGCATATTGTCATATAAGCGCTTTGCGCGGCGGTTTGCATCGGCAAGGCGCTCGTTTTCCTGCTGCAGTGCAGCATGCAATGTAGCCAGCTGGGTGACATCGGTGGCCATCACCTCGGTGTACGGTATACCGTATTTGTCCTGAACAGGGCGCACCGTGAAATGATATACCGTTCCGTCCGGGAATTCGTAGATGCGGGCGGCCTCATCGCGTAGCCGCACACCGCCGCCGGGACTGCGCAGCGCCTGCTCCAGATCCGTAAGGGTCTGCAGATCCCGGCCACAGAGGACTGCGGCGATTTCCTGCATCCTGTGATTGATCAAACGCAGCAGACCATTGCGGTCAAAGTAGCAGATGGCCGCCGGCAGCGTGTCAAAGCCTTCCTTGACGGCGTTGCGGGAGATTCGGGGAATCATAGGCCGCCTCCTTCTGCCGGAAACATCGTGAAATACAAAAGCCCGTCATCATCCCGTTCAAGCTGCATCTGCGGCAGGCCGGGCAGCGCAGCGGGCGCGTCGGTGCATTGAACGCTGCAGCGCAGCCCCCAACCCTGCGCCGTATGCTCGGCACAGAAAAGGATCTCCTGCAATCCCGGCAGGGTCGCTTCTATGATGGCTTCAAAGGCGTCATAGATTGCAACGGCGGATGCAGGGGAAATCTTTGCTGTGTCGGCAATCTGTACGGCGCAGCGTATATCACTCAGGCGCAGGCTCTCGGCCGATTCAAACAGGCTCAGCCGCAGCTCCGTGGTGTCGATGTCCTCCACCTTGTCGCAGACAAAAACAAGGTTGCTGCGCCGCTTGATATAGGTTCCCAAAATGACGATGTGCTTCAGCAGCCGCCGGGCGGTATCGATATCGTCCGTGGCCTTGAGCGTGATCAGATATTCCTGTATCCGTGCCAGCTGGCGGGCTGTGACGGTCTCGATTTTGTCATACAGCCGGTTCTGCTCGCTCAGCTTCAGCCATTGTGCCTTCTGGGCTGTTTCCGCCTGTATGACGTCCCCGATGTCATGCAATTCCTCCTGCGTGAGACGCAGCTCCTCCAGCAGAGCCACCAGTTCGGTGATGTCCTCCTGCCAGAAAATATACCCTTTCCGGATCGGGTGGCCGTGAAGCTGGGTCGTTGCATCCAACTGGACACTGCCGGTGAGCGCCTGACGCAGCTGCTCCTCATGGAGCGGCGCTGCCTGCATGGAGCATTGCACAGGCACAAACGCCCGGTCCGTGATCAGACCCTTGGCCATAGATACCTCAAACAGCGTGGCATACCCCATATTGGATTGGATAAGCCCGCACCGGATGCACGCCTCAAAGGACGCTGTAAAGGTCAGGCATTGCACCACGGTCATATCACCGGCGATCGCATGCATCCACGGCACATTTAAAATATGCTTGTACAGTAAAGCATAGAGGGTGGCAAAAAAAATCGGCACAAGCGGCAGCCAGAGGATGCGCTTTGTATGCGGAATACGGCAGCGCCGTACAAGGTACACCACCGTGAACACGGCACAGGAAAATATCCACAGCAGACAGAGGTAATATACGAACCGATAGGTGTAATCGGGGCTGCCCAGTACCTCCTGCCCGGGTGGGAACGCAAACACAAGCTGATGACAGTCGTTTGTCAGCACCAGGCTGAACAGTACCACAGGGAATACAAAAATCACGTACCGGTACTTGTACAGCGGGGCGGACTGCCCCCGATCCAAAAAGAAAAGCGTATAAAGTGCAAGGGTCGGGATCAGCAGCATCGGGATATAGTACGCATACCACAATCGCCGCAGCATCTCCGGCGTCTGGGCAAAGTCATAGCGGATCAGGCGGATGTCCAGCCAGAACAGCATCAGGGCGGCAGCACCCAGCAGGCAGCGGCGGGTCTGTGCGTGCAGGATACGCCACCAGACCGATACCGCCCAGGAAAAGATCAGAATATTATACAGCACCGTGCGCCAAAAGCCGGAATACGGCATATAAAACGCCCGCATCAGGACAGCGCAGAGAATCACCCCTGCAACCGCAGCGGCTAAACACAGATTGCCAAGCCGTACCTTTGTCATAGTGCCTGTCCTTTCCAAAGGGTAGATCATCCGTCTGTTTCTTTCCAGTATCATTATGACGCAATCGGCACTTTTTTGCAATAGTACCGAAAAAAGCAGAAAAAAGTCCCAAAAACTATCCAAATGGTGGGGGCAGAAATCGTCCGATTCCTGTATGATGAAGCTGACAAATCGTATTCTTTGCAGGAAAGGAGGGCTACGCCGTGCGGAGGATCGTTTTGGACGCGCAATACTCTGTGATGACGAGTGCATTGACAATGGCACTGAAACAGGGCGGGCCGGACTTCCAGGTGCAAAACGCTGGTCCTAAGACAAAGGATATTGTAAAGCTATGCCGTTCCTGCAGGGCGGATGTCCTGCTGCTGGAGGTCTGCCCACATCCGCCGCGCACCCTGCAGGACAGACTGCTGCTGGCAAACGACCTGCGGGATGTCTGCCCGCACTGCAAAACGGTACTGCTTGTGGATGAGGCCGAATATCCCGAACTGGCCACCGCCGTGTGCCTGGCAAAAAAGGACCATATTGTCGATGATTTCGTCTACGCTTCCGTCTCGCCTGCCTATCTGAGCGCTATGATGGACACTTTATGACCAAAAGGAGGACAGCTATGAAAAAAGTACAACGAACGCTCGCTGCCGTATTGGCAGCCATGATGCTTATGGCTTTGGCCGGTTGCTCCAAGGGGGATGTGACCAAAGAGGTCAATTCCGGTTTATCCGACCTGAAAGCGCAGGCCGCCGAACCGGCTGTTGAACCCCAGACGGAGACCCCGGCAGAGCCCAAGACCGACGCGGCATCCGAGCCTGCATCGGAGCCTGCTGCAGAGCCGGAGCCGGAAGCCACCGCCGAACCAGCCCCTGCTTCCGCTCCTGCGGACAATCCCGATTATCCATCGGCCGCTGGCCTGAACACCCAGACCCTGGAGGCATTCGGTTCGGACTATACGCTGGTGCTCAACGTGACCTGCCCCGACCAGGGCTGGTACAAGCCTGCCACGAACAGCTTTGGGGATTTTAAGCTGTTCCCGACCGATGACCCCAGCAATATCTTCTCCGGAGACCCGCGCATATTATTTGAGCTGCAAAGAGATCTGGACAAGATCAACTACTATTACGACAAATTTGAAAACGTGGAGGAGCTTACCCCGCGCACCATCGGCGGCGTGGAGATGGCCGGACGCACCTACAAAAACGTTGGTATGTGGTGGACGGAATACTACGGCGAGATGCCCACCGGCGGCTGGCTGAGCATTCGGATCTCCGGCGTAGACATTGACCCCGGCACCGAGGGCGACACCATTCTGAACAGCGTTACCTTTGGCTAAGGCAATCGCTGACACACACTACCCGCAACGAAAAGGCAGGTGAACCGACCATGAAAAAACTGCTATCCCTGACGGCGGCGGCCCTGCTGCTGATCACAACGGGCTGCGGGCGCAGCAATGCCCCGCCTGCCTCGGCATCTTCCGGCACCCCGTCGGTTTCCGCCCCGATAACGGAACCGACAGTCGAGTCGTCCGACGATACGACCCCGACCGTTCAAAAGGACGAAGCCGCCGCCAAGCCGCAAAGCAGCCGGAGGCTGGATGATTCCCGCATTATCCCGCTGTACAGCGAGCGCTTTACCTACACCGACCCCAACGGCATCGAGGACACCTATTTTTATGAAGTGCCGCAGATCGACGATGACACCGAGGACGCCAAGCACATCAACGCGATAATCGACTACCGATACGGCTATCTGGTGGAGCGTGCCCTGGATGCCCGTTCCCGCAATGACTTTATCGATACAAGCTACATCATCTGGGTCAGCAACTGGAACGGCCCCGTGCTGAGCCTGCAAATCACCAGCTCCGACAGGATGTTCAACGACGATGTGGGCAGCTACCATTACAACTTTGCCACAGGGCAGGAACTTACCAATCTGGATTTGCTGGAATACATGGGCTACACCGACAGCGCAAAGACCTTGAACGCGCTGCAGCGCGCCACAGCGCAGTATTTTGACCTTCACTATGGCGGCAATGACCCCACCTATGCCGCCGAGCTGAACCAGATGCGCGTGCAAAGCCTGAGCGAGCTTGACAATGTATTTACCTATTATTCTCTGTATCCGTACTATACCGGCGGTCTGGTGGTCACCGTGCCGATGTACACCCCCGCCGGGTCGGGAATGTACTGGACAGATGTTCAGGTTGACCCCAACAAGCGGCAGGCCAGCGGCCAGATCCTGCACGGGCAGGATGAATGGTTTACCTGCGATGTGACCGCCACCGGCGAGGTAACGGTGCGCGCCCTGACCGACTATGTTACCCCTGACGGCGCTGTGACCTACCAGACCATGAAGGAATGGTACGAGCTGGGCGACCAAACCGAGTTTACGGTAAGCGGCTGCTACGGCAACTATATAAAGATGCTCATGACCAGTGTCGGCCAGGATTACGCTCCCTATGTGTTCCTGCTGACCGAGGACGGCAACGTCGAGTATATTGATGTGATCAGCGGCGCACAGTGCGGCACCATGGCCAACGGCGGCCCGCTGTACGGTGTCAACGAGATCGTCAAGTTTGAGATCGGCACCGCTTACGATGCGGATTTCGAGGCCGAGTATACAACGGTGTACGCTGTCTCCCGCAACAATGAAAAATTCAACCTGGTCGAGGCCATGCACAATGCCGACCCGATGGAACTTTCCAGCCTGATCGGCTCGTATGTAAGTGACTACACCGGTACCTGGTTTGAAATTTGCGAGGATCAGCCGAACTTCTACATCGGCGAATACCGAAACGAAAACCGAGAGCCCGCCACATGGGACAGCGGCATCACCTACCTTGGTATGGATCACCGCGGCTGGATCTGCAGCATTTCGCTGTACCGCATGGATCTAGGGCGCGCACAGCGCGAAACCGTGGCCATGATGCCCACCGATTACGGCGGCTTTTACGTAAGGCATATCGGCGGGGAATCCCTGCTGAACCTGCCAAAGGACGAATCCGTTTGGTTTGAAATGACAAACGAATAAAAAAATCTGAAACGATTATCTTGTAAAGGAGGCAGACACTATGGCAACCTGTACGCAATGTGGTGCCGAGTTAAAGCCCGGTACTAAATTCTGCGAGAATTGCGGTGCAAAAGTATCCGTACCGCAGCCCGCCGCACAGCCCGCAGCTGTGCCCCAGCCCCCGGTTCAGCCAACCCAGGCTGCACCGCCGCCCCCACAGCCTGTACAGACGCCCCCGCAGCCGCAGGCAAGCGGCGGCAATCCCTATGCAGGCAGCGCACCTGCCGCCCCGCAGCCCCGGACGAACGCAGCGAATCCTTACGCAGGCAATGCGCCCGGCACACCGCCGCAGACCGGCGCAGGCGCACCGCTTTACGCCGAGAAAACGCCCCCGTCCGCGTCCGCACCGCCTGTCACGCCGCCGCCACCCGGCGGCACGGGCGGCAACCCTTACGGCAATGTGGCCCCCGGCGGCAAGCCCAAGCGCCCCCGCGCACCAATGTCCCCCAAGCGGATGATCCTGATCGCCATCCCGGTGATATTCCTGCTTATGATCATCGTAACAATGATTAGCGGCTCTATCCGCACCGGCAAGCCGAACGCCAGTGACCCGAATCAGGGCACCTGGGAAGCAGCCTACGCCGAGATCGGCGGCTCCGTGACGCAGGTCGAGGATGCCTTCGGCAGCGGGTTCCTGATGGACCTGAATGATAAGGGCAAGTGCGTTGTAACGGTGGACGGCACCAAGTCCTACGGCAAGTGGACGCTGAACGGCGGGGTCTTCCAGCTGGATTGCGGCGGCCTGAGCTGCACCGGCACCCTGCAAGACGAAATCCTGACCCTGAACGATGTGCAGGGACAGGGCGTGACGATCTACTTCGTCAAGTCCGGCAGCACCATGCAGCAGCCTCTGGACGGTGACAGCATGACCCAGGGCACCACCGCAGGCAGCGATACCGATGTGGGCATCTATGTGCTGGAATCCGCCTCCGACAGCGAGTACACCCTCTCCAAGGAGGAGCTTGCCCTCGTCGATATGGAGGACTTCTACATTGAGCTGCGCGCGGACGGCACCGGCGAAACCTACATGGAGGATTTTGTCACCTTCCAATGGAAGGACGGCAGCTTCTACGCGCTGACCGACCCCGATACCCCGGCCATGACCTACACCCGCGAGGGTGACCTGCTGACCATTGAGTTTGACGGTATGACCATGGTCTTTAAGCGCAGCGACACCAAGCCTGAAATCGACCCCGCTTTGCTGGACGGCGGCGAGGACGAATATGACGGCGACGGCTGGATCGACGGCCCGGATGAGCCTGACCCGCCCTACACCTACGACGACGGCAACACCTACGATGATTTGGGCAACACCAACTGGTACGGCTGGTTCCGGATGGAAAACTACAAGAATGTACCGAACCGTGATTACTTTGACACCGACACCTACGATTGCTGGGGCTACATCGGTGAGAGCGATGACGGCAGCCACTACTTTGAGGTTTACCGTGACGGTATGCCCGATGACCCGGTCATCACGATGTGGGTCAATGTCTATGATGACCATATCGAGCCTATCCTGGACGGCTACGACTGGGTGCTTGACCAGAACATAACCGAGAGCGATGCGTATAAGTTCAACCTGTACCCGTATAACGACAGCATCTCGCTGTTCATGTATGACTACGAGGGCGACGACGGTACGGCCTGTGCGGTCAGCTTCTACATGAGGCTGGACGGCACCGAGTGGAACGAGGAGCTCGAAGAGCTGCCGCCCCGCTATGAGGAGTACAAGGCCGCCTTGGCCAACAAATAACGAACTGATTTATCTGTACAAAATGGGGCGGGCCCTGCCCGCCCCTGATATAGGAGGATCATTATGGGGACTTATCAGAGCTGCAATGGGCGCTGCTGGCGGCGTTATGGCCGACCAGTGGAAGGAATACTTTTATTGTGAAGCCATGCCAGCTGACCTGTTGGCTACCCGCGGCTGGAAACGCCAGAGCGGACGCAGCGCCAACACCAAAGGCAATGACAACATTATCTCCAACGGCTCCATCGTGGCCGTTGCCGACGGCCAGTGTGCCATGATCGTGGAGCAGGGCAAGGTCGTGGATATGTGCGCCGAGCCGGGTGAGTACACCTACGATACCGGCAGCGCGCCGACGCTGTTCAGCGGCGATTTGTCCGAGTCCATCGGCGCAGTGTTCCAGAACATCGGCAAGCGCTTTACCTTCGGCGGCGAGGCCCCGATGGATCAGCGCATCTATTACTTCAACACCAAGGAGCTGGTGGGCAACAAATACGGCACGCCCAGCCCGGTGCCCTTCCGCGTGGTGGATCAGCGCGCCGGCATCGACATCGACATTGCCATCCGCTGCTTCGGCGAGTACAGCTACCGCATCACCAACCCCATTTTGTTCTACACCAATGTCTGCGGCAATGTGGAGGAAGGCTACACCCGCGATGAGATCGACGGGCAGCTGAAATCCGAGCTGATGACCGCCCTGCAGCCCGCCTTTGCCAAGATCAGCGATATGGGCATCCGCTATTCCGCACTGCCTGGCCACACGATGGAGCTTGCCGAGGCCCTCAACGATGTACTGAGCGCCAAGTGGGGCAAGCTGCGCGGCATCGAGATCGTATCCTTCGGCGTTTCCAGCGTGAAGGCCAGCGAGGAAGACGAGCAGATGCTCAAGGAAATGCAGCGCAACGCAGCCTTTATGGACCCGACCCGCGCCGCTGCGCATCTTGTCGGCGCACAGGCCAGTGCCATGCAGACCGCGGCCGGTAATCAGGGCGCAGGCCCCGCCATGGCCTTTATGGGCATGAATATGGCCGGTGCGGCGGGCGGTATGAACGCCCAGAACCTGTACCAGATGGGTGCCCAGCAGCAGGCCGCTGCACAGCCCGCCCCGGCCCCGGCCTCTGCCCCCGCAGGCTGGACCTGCAGCTGCGGCCAGACCGGCAACACCGGCAAATTCTGCGCAAACTGCGGCAGCCCCAAGCCTGCCCCGGCACCCGCAGCTGCCAGCTGGGTATGCAGCTGCGGCACTACCAACACCGGTAAGTTCTGCTGCAACTGCGGCAGCCCCAAGCCCGCCCCGGCTCCCGCCAAGTGCAGCCAGTGCGGCTGGACCCCGGATGACCCGGCTCATCCGCCCAAGTTCTGCCCGGAGTGCGGTAAGCCGTTTGGCCAGTGATGCGCAAAAAAATCGCTGCGGTGCTTTGCGCCGCAGCCGCTTTTCTGACAATGTCCGGCTGTAAAAAAGCGCCGCCCGGCACACTGACCGGTATCAGCATCAGTTATTCCGGTATGTGCTATGACGACACCTATGGGTTCAGCATAAGAAATGACCCGGTTGACGGCTGCCTTTTCAGCTGCAATTACAAGGATGATGAATGGGTGGAGCTGGAAAACATCCCGGTTGAGGACACCCATTGGCAAGAAGCCCTGGCTCTGGCAGAAAAGCTGGGGCTGGAAAGCCTGCCAGACGAAAAGAAAAATTCTCCCGGCTTATTCATCACCGATGAAACGTTAGATAGCGTTTGCCTGATTTACAAAGCCCCGGATGACGAGATCATCTACCGTTATCTGGATGCCGATGGCAATACGCGCAGCACCCTGCGTGATTTTTTTGAAGATCTGGCAGGGCAGCTGCAAACCGAAGGAAAGAGAGGTGACGCATAATGGCAACGCAGCTTACCAACTACCAATGCCCTGCCTGTACCGGTCCGCTTCACTTTGACGGTGCCAGCGGAAAGCTGGTGTGTGACTTTTGCGGCAGCAGCTACGATACTGCTGAGATCGAAGCGCTCTATGCTGAAAAAGAAGCCGCTGCCGAAACCGCGGCACAGAATAAACAAGCACCGCCGCCAGACTCCGTCTGGAGCGAAAACGAGGCCGCCGGACTGCGCAGCTATTCCTGCCCGTCCTGCGGCGCAGAGCTGATCTGTGACGAGACGACCGCCGCGACAAGCTGCCCGTACTGCGGCAATCCAACGGTCATCGCGGGGCAGTTCAGCGGCATGCAGCGGCCTGAGCTTGTCCTGCCGTTTGTGCTGGATAAGAACGCCGCCAAGGCCGCACTGAAAAAATACTATCGCGGGAAGAGATTCCTGCCCAATGCCTTCTCTTCGCAGAATCATATCGAGGAGATCAAGGGCGTGTATGTCCCGTTCTGGCTGTTCGATGCCAACGCCTCCGGTTCGGGCCAATACGAAGCCACGACCAGCTCCAGCCACCGCAACGGCGATTATGTCATCACCACGACCAGGCACTATGATGTCCGCCGCGCGGGTACTACGCAGTTTATGGGCGTGCCGGTGGACGGCTCGACCAAGATGCCCAACGGGCATATGGACGCCATTGAGCCTTATGACTACCGCGCCTTCCAGCCCTTCTCGACCGCGTACCTGCCGGGCTATATGGCAGACAAATACGACGAGGACGCCGACACCTGCCAGGCCCGCGCCCACAGCCGGATGCAGAATTCGGTCAGCAGCGAGCTTTCGGCCAGCATTACCGGCTACAACAGTGTAAGCACCCTGAGCGAGAGCATCCATATTGATTACACCGCCAAGCACTACGCGCTGCTGCCGGTGTGGATGCTGCACACCAAGTGGCAGGGCAAGGATTATCTGTTCGCTATGAATGGGCAGACCGGCAAGCTGGTCGGCGATCTGCCGGTTGATAAGCGAAAGGTGGCTGCCTGGTTTGCAGGCATCAGTGTTCCGCTGATGATTCTGCTTGCCATCCTGCTTTGAAAGGGGGAAACAGAGTATGAAAAAGAAACTGTTTTCTCTGCTTACGGCACTGGTGCTGTGCTTGCTCTGCGCCGTACCGGTGTTTGCCGAAATGCCGCTGGTGATGGACACCTACGAGCTGTTCAAACCCGAAGCGACCGCTGAATTGGAACAAAAGGCGCAGGACGCCAGTGCCGGACACGGTGTCAACGTCTACCTGCTGACGGTGTCTGACATCGGCGGGCAGAACGTGCGCGAGTTTGCCAAGGATTGGTACCGCGACTATGACCTTGGCTACGGCGAGGGTAAAAGCGGTATCCTGTTCCTGATTGCGCTGGATTCCCGCGATTATGTTACCATCACCTACGGCGGCGGCGTGACCGCCTTTACCGACTACCGCATCGCGCAGATCGAAGATAAGATCGTGCCGATGCTCTCGGACGGAACGTATTACAAGGCCTCCGAAACCTACATAGAAATGTGCGCGGACACGCTTGATTTCTATGCCGAAAAGGGTGCACCGCTGGACAGCGGCAACGACCCCGCCAAGGGTTGGATCAAGTGGGTGTTTGTGTTTGTCATTCCGCTGGCTGTAGCGTGTATTGTCTGCGGCATCTTCTATGCGCAGATGAAAACTGCCAACGAGCAGACCCATGCCAACGCCTACATGCCCGCCGAGGGTCTGGCGCTGTCCGTGGTGGAGGACACCTACACCCACACCACCGAGACCGAAAAGTACGACCCCGTCAAGAACGACAGCTCGAGCAGCTCGAGCGGCTCGAGTACCGACAGCGACGGCTTCGGCGGCAGTTCCGGCGGAAAATTCTAAGGCAACACCGCACAATTCCCGCCTTGCGGCTTAAGCACCGCTCCGGCGGCTGCGGCACGGCATCTGCGTTGCCAAAATGCTCGATAAGACATCCAGTATTATCTGCGCTTT
>OBAE01001452.1_pt1 | contig 12193 bp, 14 predicted proteins | sample 1517641 | NCBI WGS metagenome assembly OBAE01 (sample SAMN04571701, study PRJEB22368) | human gut metagenome | biome: human gut; material: stool | host: Homo sapiens | place: Luxembourg | collected 2012-08-30 | reverse complement strand
CCGGAATAAGAAAGCCGTTGGGACCGGAGAGCGTCCACTCGCCGTAATAGGTGCGAAAGCCGGGGAGTCCGCTTAGCTCATGCCCGCAGGAGCGGAGCAGGTCGGCTATCAGCCGGCGGCCCCGTTCCGTCTCGGGCATACTCTTATATCCGTTCTCTCGGATGCGTTCCTCGGACAAGCCCCTCTCTAACAGGTTTTCGCCATGACGGTCGAGAAGCGTCAGATGGTCCAGCATATCCGAATACGCGGCATGGCGCTGCTGCAACGCAGCAGGCTGCCGCTCCTGTGTTTGGGGAGGTGGTGTCTGAGGCATGGGATATACCTTTGTCTCCTCCACCAGCTCCAGATAAGCCTCCTTGTTGCTCATCCCTTTGAGCCTTGCATACAGACTTACGCTGTTGCCATGCGCGCCGCAGAGATTGCAGCGGTATTGGTCTGTATCCGTATTGAGGCTCAGATGATGTTTTCCCACGCCGCGGTCACCGCAGAAGGGGCAGCTCGACCTCCGTCCGCCGCAGCGTTCGGGAGTCGAGGACAAGCCCGCACCGTCTGGCCGTTTCCACGATGGGGATCTTATCGTATTGTCGGACGGCCAAACGGAATCACCATCCTATCAGGCGGCCTGCTGCTCCACGCAGACGATTGGCTTTAGCGGCCGTACCTGCAAGGGCGCATTGCTCACGCACTTTGCCATGATGACCTGTCCCGTGGGACGGACATTGGCAAGGTCGTCTACCGACTCCATGTTGTCCACGAAGGTCGGATAGTTGCGCCCTGTGAGCCGTTTCATCAGCTCCGACACCTCCATGCCCGCCCGAATCTTCTCGGAAAGGGAGAGCCGGTCATACCGGCGCCCGCCGTAGGTGAATTTGAAGGTATCCTTTACCTCACCGGTAGATTTCACCACATCATAAAGGGATATTTCGACCTTATTCATCCTCAGCTGCGAGAAGGTCAGCTCCGCGCGCTTGCTGATATAGGCGATCACATTGGTCATGATCCGCTTGATCTCACCGATGCGATCCTGCGCCTGACGGATTTCGCCGTCGAGATCAGACGGCTCCTCTGCCGTCATGCTCTCAAGAGCAGACAGCTTTGCTTCGACCTCGCGGCACTCCTCGCGGCACGCGCTGAGGCGGTCATACTCCGCCTGCGTGAGCTTGCCATATTCCAGCTCCGTCGTGAGGCTTTGGATCTCGTTGCGGATCAAACTGCTCTCTGCGGCGCCGCTGCGGGATCGCTCCGCGCAGCTTTGCTCAAGCACAGAGATCTCGGCCTCCCACCTGCGAAGGTCTTCGCCCTTGAACTGTTCAAAGGTCTCCATGACCTTCCTGTCCAGTTCCTGAAGCTCGGTGAGCTGATTTCTCTGCTCCGTTCCCGCGGCGTACATCTCAGAGAGCGTCTTTTTGATCGCGGCCTGCACCTCCGGCAAGGTCTGCTCCGTCACGCTGCGGTGACAGGTGGGACACTCCATGCCGGCGTGAAATGCCTTGTAGATCGCGCTCTCCCGCTGATAGTGTGCGCCCAGCTCCCGAACCTTGGCGGAAAGCTCCGCCAAGGGCTTCGTGTATTTCGACTGGTATTGCTCCGCCTGTCTGCGGACGAGCTTCTCACGCAGTGCGTGAAGCTCCTTCTGCTGCTCGGCAGCTTCTCCCCGCGCGTCCTGCGCCGTCTCGTCGTAGCGCCTGCTCAGCTCTACGAGCCGCTCCTGCATACGCTCGACATCAAGACCGGCAAACTGCTTTGCCTCCAGTGCCGCGGCTTCTTCCTTGAGAGCCTTTTGCTGATCGGTCAACTCCTGCCATGCCTTGTCGCGCTTTTCCGACTGCGATACCGCCATGTCCTTCTGACCGTTTAGGTAGGTGATGCGCTCCTCCAGACCACGGATATCCTCACGGCGGCGCTTGAGATAAGCGTCCGGGGAGAGAAGAAACTCGTCCTTCAAGGTTTCCCGCACCGACTCGGAAAGCTGTGCAAGGATCGTTTCCTGCGGGATATGCGGCAGATAGCGCTCCAGCAGGTTCTTGCCGTCCTCACCCAGCTCCTCGATGAAGTACAGGGGGTTGAGAATGGAGAGAAACACATCCCGCTCACCAAAAAGGTCGGTGAGATCGAGCTGGCGGATCTCATAGCCGTCGTAGGAGATGGTCATGCGGTTTTTTCTTCTCGTGCGCGTCAGCTCATGGGCCGCGCCTCTCTCATCCACAAAGCGCATCTGAATGGAAACATCAGGGTTGCTCTCGTTGTGGAGCCGGTCGATCCCACGCTCCCCGAAGAAGGGAAGCCCGGTCACGACAAAGGCGATGGCGTCCGCGATGCTGGTCTTGCCGCGCCCATTTCCGCCGGTGATGACGGTGGGATCGCCAAAGGTCAGCTCCGTGGGGCCCTCGTAGGATTTGAAGCCGGAAATCGTCATGCCGGTGATGCGGAATTGTTCGATCTTGTTCAACTGTCTGCTCCTTTCTGTTGTTCCAAATAGGTTTCTTTATGCTGCCTGCTGCTCGGACCGGAAGACCTCATAGGTCTCCAGCACATAGAAAATCACGGTGTCCTGCTTGCGGGTCGTGAGCTTCACATGGGAAAGCTGCACCCCTGACACCAGCTCGGGCCGTGCTCCGCGCACATAGGCATAAAGCTGCTTTTTCTCCGGCGTTTCCAGATTGACTAATGTATTGCTGCCGCTCATGCCGCCCTGCACCTTAGCGCCCAGCACCGTGTAGAGCTCGATTGCGGGTGCTATCTGCGTTGCGCCTCCAAAGGAGACGGTCTTGCCGCCCTGTCCATCGCTCCTATCCTGTGCCGGGGGCTGTGTCTGCTGCGTTTGCGCCGGTGCTGCCGGACTCTGCGCAGGGGGCTCCTGTGCCCTTGGCTCCGGCTGTGCGCTGCCGCTTTTTGCCTGCTGCAGCTCTTGCCCGTGCGTAATCGGCGGGACCTTATCGTTGGCGGTATTCTGTTCCGATGCGGTCTTGGGCGTCAACAGGGATTGGATGCCGCACGCTTTGGCAGGCTCCAGCCCGAGACTTTCGAGTGTGCTCAGGTAGGCGTTGTCCAGCTTCCGGCGCTCGCTGTCTTTAATGACATAGCTTTTGCCGCGCCGTTCGATGTCCACCCACACGGTATCGAGGCTGTAAAGAACGCGTCCGATGCCCCACTGATATGCCGCGCGCTTCATACTGTCTGAAAGCCCGCCTTTGATGGGCTCGATGTCCGAGTCCTCGGCGCCGTCCCACTTGGTGATAAAGCCTTTGCCCTCAAAGTGGATGGCGATGCCGCAGAGCTGCGAATCCTTTTTCCCGTTGGAGTGCCACGGCTTGAACTCGTTGTACCAGTTTTCCGGACCGCAGACCTCGTCGAGACGGTTCTGAATGGCGCGGTTGGTCACATAGGGGACTGCCATACCGCGCATCTTTTCCTCGTTAGTGTTTTGGAGTCTCCATTCCAGATCCTCCGGTGCAAAGGGCTTTGCGAGAGCCGCCTGCATTTCCCTTGTCGTTTTTGCTTCCATCCTTACCTCCTGTTGATAAAGTCGCTTAGTGTGCGTCCGTTTGGAACAAGAATATCCGTATAGTAATACGCGGGGTCCTTGTCCCTCAAAAGCTCCATAAGCTCCTTGTGCTCCAGCTCTTTGCGGTTGTGCCTGCGGTCAAACATATCATCGTTATCCGGCAGGCCGAGCAGATAGCGGGGAAAGTTTTTCAGCGCCGAAAGCTTTTTATAACGGGGCAGCACATTGTTTCCCGTACACACACGGTCGTCCTCATAGACATTGGAGAAGGGATAAAAAAACATCGGCGTATCCTCAGTGGGCGTTTCATCAGCGACGACGCCCATAGAGCAGTCTGCAACCTTCCCGTTGCCGAGGACCCGGAGACCAAATATCAGCCGCGGGAGCGGGAAGCTCCGGTATTCGGTGTCGCGGTAAATAACATCCGCCCGCAGCTCCGGATTCCAGATGACATAGTGGCGCTCCTCCGCGTTCATGGAAATGTGGAGACAGTGCTCCGGCAGGAACCCGCTGCGCTGATACACATTGCTGATGCAGCTCCCGTTGAGTGCAAAGTAGAACTCGATCGGGTCGATCTCTCGATAGCTCACCACGCCATTTGCGCTGCATTCCTGCACGGTGATCGTATTCCGACCGGGCGAAATGCGGACGATCATATCCTCCGGCATGTCCTTTCTCTTATACTCCGCCATTATGCGGCCTCCTTTCTAATGCTGGTATGAGCTGCCTGCGCCTTTGCTTCAGCAGACTCTATACGCGCAAGCTCTCTCTTGCAGTAAAGGATCATGTTGATGATAGAATTCAGAAAGATCCTCGGCTCGTAGCAATCGGGCGAGAGCGTAATGTCAAACTTCACACCGTCACCGGAGAAATGATAACGAATATCAAAGACGGAATAGGAAGTCCCCGCCACATAGAAGAGAAAGACATCCTTGATCTTTTCCTGCCATGCGTTGATCTGATAGGGCAGTATTTCACTATGCTTACAGCCCTGCGTGTAGAGGCGGTCGATCCGCTCATCGGAAAAACGCACGGTCATCATATCGTCACCCTCGTCCGGCGCACCTTCATCGAAAACGGCCATCAACAATTCATCAAGGATCATCCAAATATCTTCCTCATCCGCTGTCGGGTAATCTTTGATGATCTGCTCCAATACAAACGGATGTTCCGTGTGCAGGAACTTCAGAAGACGCAGAAACAGCAGGACATCGTTTTCATATTCGTAATCGTACATCCTGCCACCTCAAAAGAAGACGCGTCGTCGGGACTGAAAGATCGGAGCCGTTCGCGTCCTTCCGACAAGCCCCTTGATCCAGCTCCTTGAGGTGTCATCAGCGTTGTCCTGAAAGAAGGGGATGGTAACATCCGCCATCTCAAAGGCTGACCAATCGATCGCGGCAAGGTCAAGGCTCTCTTCCTCCTTTAACCGATCTATCAGCGATTGAATGTAGGGGCTGTACTGCGGATTGGGAAACAGCACATCCTTTTCCGGGACCTCCCGCAAGAGCTGTGCAAAGCGATCCTTATCAAGCTCAAGCACTCTCCTTCGCCCCCTGACTCAGCACGACCATGCACGCCGCGTATTCGTCAGCATGGTCTATGACCTCACGCCGCTCCTCCTCGGTTGCGGATGCACGGTGCAGCGCGGCATAGTAAATGCCGCAGTCCGGAACAGGAGTGCCTTTTTGCATGAGAATATGCCAGACGCCATGTGCCAGCAGCTCGGGATCGCTGCCGTCCACAACCGCAGAATAGACCTGCGTATCGCCGATTTTCTGCGCGCTGCCAAGGTCTGCCTTGCGGAGCATCGCCTCCAGATGAAAGGCGACTGCCTCATGCTGCGCTTCCTCTCCTGCTTTGAGAAGCTCACGGAACACCTCCGGCTCCTGCCAGCCCAACACAACGCCGAAAGGGCGCGGGTATTTGCGCTCCCAAGCGCTGCCCGATGGGTTAAATTGTCGGTACAGCTTTCCGAGGCCGGGACGCAGCAGCTCGGAGACCTCTCCCCATGCTTGCAGGCGCAAGACCTCGTCATTTCCGGTGTGTTTGTCCACGGGGACTACGATCACCATATCACAAGACTTCATTTTTTCCTCCATATCAGTATTCATCCGACAGCATGATCGTGGTAGCCGAACGGTCAGCCTCCGTGATGATCAGAACGCGGGTCTTACCGCTGAGCTGATACCACGACACGATCCGATCTCCGTTGCAAATTGCGTGTTCATTGGCTACCCGGTCAATTTTGCAGGTATCACCCCAATCCCCGCGGAGGTGCCGCTCCAAAAGCTGAAGCAGATGCGCTCGTGAGAGTACCTCCAAAGCGGACGGTGTGGCACATACGGCCCCAGACAAAAAACGGGCAGGACTGTTATCCATGGCGTATTTGTCTCCCTTCTTCATGTCAATGCCTTGAAGCCGTTTGGCGTCAGGACATTGAATATCATTTTATTCGAGATGGTCTCCTTGATCTCGCTGCCCATGTGGTCGCCGCGATAGTTGAATTTCTCTTCGCTCTCCGTGCGCACGACCTTGATGATGCGGCCCTTGATGATGTGCGGGGTGTCGCATTCGATCAGGCCGTTGATCATGCCGGAGCCGCCGATCAGTCCGATTTGACTGATGGACAGCGGGAGCAGCGGGCGCTTGACGCCGCTATCCAATTCGCTGCGTGCCATCATCTGGGCGAAGCTGTCAGATCTTCTAAGCTGCTGCTCCAATTCCTTTTGATTGAACCGTTCCCCCTTGAAGGTACTGACCTCCAAGGGCTGCGCGGGGAGCGCATAGCGGCTCTCCGGAAGCTGTGATAGGAGCGGTATCGAGGCGGGGGCGTAAGCATACTGCTCCAGCCATAGCGTATCCTGCAATTCCGTGCCTCGCTTTTTCCGAATCCCCATTACCGCCACCTGCTTAAATTTCTTAAACTCAGCGTCGGCAAAGCGCCAGACGGAGAGCTTGTCAAAATTGTCCACAAGAATGCGGCAGATATCCGAGGTCAGCCGGTAGTAGGGGATAACATAGATCAGCAGCCCTCCGTACATCAGCGTGGGAATGCTTTCGATCAGAAACCTTTTCTCGTGCCGGGAGCGTCCACCGTTTTCGTTGATGACCGACAGATAGGGCGGATTCAGAAAAAGCAGGTGAAACGCTTCGTGACTGATACGGCTGTGAAAGAAGCTGCCGAAGCCGACGCGGTGCAGCCTTGTCTGCGCTTCCTCCGCGCGGCTCTCGTCCAGCTCCACGCCGTAGGCGTAGCAGTTATTCCCCTGCGCCAGCTGGCGCAGGGCCTTGCCGCAGCCGCAGCAGGGGTCGAAAAGGTTCGTGGTGACGCCCTCCGGAAATCGGATGCCGCGCAGGATCAGTGAGATGTGGTCGGGATCGGTGGGATAGTACCCGAGCTTAATATTGTTCATGAGCCGACCGACAATCGCGGCGTTGGTTTTCTGCCCCGTAGGAAACGACGCGGTAAACTTGGCGAGCGCTTCATAGATCGGCTTATAGCCCATGCTCATTAGGTTAAAGCCCGCAAGCCCACGCCGAAGCTGATCGGCTGCCGCTGCGAGAGGATACTCCTCCATCTCCAGCAGGAACAGCTCAGACTTGGAGAGCTGCTCGATCAAACGCCCGCGGGCGCGGTCAAGCTCCGTGTAGGTGTCCCGCGCCGCTTCTATATTGCTACGGCGCTGCTTTTCGATCCTTGCCCGCAGCACGACCATGCCCTGTATCGTCTGCATGATCTGCGACTGAAGCATGGTGAGCTGATCGAGGGCGTAGGGCCTTTGCGCCTGCAATTCAAGCGGCTCGCTCATTATCATCCACCCGATCCTTTCTCAGCCTGCTCAGAGTCTCCAGCAAATGCGCATAGGAGCCTCCTTCAAGGTCTCTGCGGGAGAGGAAGCGGTTATAGCCGCCCTTATAGTCCCGACAGTGGCGGACGGTGCGGTAGAGAAGCACATCATTGCCGCCACCGGCGCTCTGGTAAAGGCAGACATAAATGCCGCCTGTCTCCCACATCCCGATCAGGGTACACTCTCCCGATACGGCGATGGCGCCGCTATTCGCGCTGACGGTCACATCATGAAGCCCAAGATCCCTTGCGAGGGCTCGCAGAAAAGCCTTCCCTGTATTGAGAAAAGTCTTCTTGCTGCCGTTGGGACCGCATTCCCTTTCGCCGCCGATGAAGCTGAGATCATGACTGAGCAGCATGGACAAGCGCCGCATATTGCTCTCCTGCGATTTCACTGACATAATGGTTCCTCCATTCTTAAAGATAGAAGAAAGGCAAGGAACGCTTTGCTCCTTGCCTTCTGCTCGCGCGGCTCATGCCGCGCCCTTCCAATTTCTTGCGGTCTGCGCAGATGCTTTGGCTTCGGTTACCGTGCCAAGTGGGATACGCTTGGCGCAGTATGCCTTCAGCCGGACGCTGCCGTTCTCGGTCAGAACGCCGTGATAGCGCTTTTCATAGAGAATGACATTGCCGTTTTCGCTGATCTGCGTTCGGCTTTCCATTCTGATCTCCCGCATAGGCTCTTACGCGGCGGGACGGAGGATGCGCTCATTTTCAAAATCAAACACGGGTGCATTTTCCTCCGGCGTGCCGGGAATGAGCTTGAGGGTGTAGCCCTGCTCGCGCGCCAGCTTGAAGATGCCGACGATGCGGCTGAGCTCTTCATCTACGGCTTCCGGTTCGGCGGCGTTCTCTTCCTCGCACGGCGCGGCCTGTTCCGTTTCGGGCTCCTGCGTTTCCTCCGGCACCGGTTCGGTGACATCCTCCGGCACCTCTTCGCAGGCGTCGGTCATGACCGTCGGCTCCTTTTGACCGGGAACGGTCAGTACCGTCCAGAACGAGCGGAGCAGGGAGGCAAGGAGCGTACCCAGCAGCGTGCGTTTTTTCGGCGTCAGGTTGATGACTTCCTGTGCGTTGACCTCATCAATCTCGCTGAGCGCCACCGTGAGCCGCCCTGTCTCCACATAGGCGGCAGAGAGAAAACTGGATACAGCGGCGCTCTCCGAGGCGAAGACCTCCGGAGCCTGCACACGTTTGGCAAGCAGACGCTTACAAACAATGCTGCCGGATTCCACATCATCGACGCGGATCACATCGGCATCTACCGTGCCGGCATTGATCGTGCCACCGCCGGTGATGGTCTTGGCTTTGATGCCATAGTCCACATGAAGGTGGCCTCGGACAACCAGATGCTCCGTTGCAAGAGATTCATAATGGACGGTTTCTCCTTTGGGAATGTAGACGGTTTTCATATTGCTTATCTCCTTTTTTGTTATTCGGGCGGCGAATGCCTCCCGTTTTTCTTGTGGTGCTCAGGCGGCCTTTTCCTCACGAAGACGGACCGGCAGTACCAGGGCAAAATCGCCGCGTCCTTCCGCATCGACCACGATAGGCGTATAGACGCCGCTGAGCTTGATTTGTACCTCCGGTTCCTTTCGGAACTGTTTCAAAGCATCCAGCATATAGCGAAGGTCAAAGCCAACAACGAGATCACCACGCCCGGACATAGAAACTCGGGTTACAAAGTGGCCGGAGAGTCCGTTTATGGATAATTCTTCTCCCGCAAAGCGCACATAAGGTTTTTCGCAGCTGCCGGCGCATTCTTTGAGATAGGTGAGCTCCCGCAGCAGTTCGTCCGTTCGTGCAGTAATGATTTCCTGATACGCTTTTGGAAGTGCGGTATCGGGATCGTAGGTGTCCACGCCATACCTGCGGATATACAATTTCAGCCTGTCATCCGAAAAGCACACTTTGTAGGCACCGATCTGTACCATGACTTCGCTCTCCCCAAATGCCTTCAGGTGGGCAAGCGCATCTCCTGAAAGCAAGCAGGGTACGGGGAAAACTGTATCCGACTCTGTGTCACAGGCCATGCGGTACCCATCCAGCGAAAAAACATGACCTCCGCGAAACTGAACACAGGCACCTTTCGGATCTGTGCTCGGGTCTTTCTTCCGCACGGCATAGCGTACCCTCTCAACTCTTCGGAAAAGCTCCGCCGCGTTCACTTGCAGGGATTTGCCATCCTCTACAGTTCCACACTCCGGATAATCTTTGCGGGAGGCAACGGGAAATTCCGCGGCTCTCTGACCGCAGAGCACCTCCAGCTTCCAATCCTCCTCGGTCTGCTGGACAAGGGTGAGCATCAATTCTCCTTCAAAATGGGCGCAGGCCTTCAACACATCCTTTGTTCTGCGAAAAACGAAGGACATATCATCGCCATGGACCGGGAGCTCTGCCACCAGCCATGTCTCCATGTCTGTTGCGGCCAGCGTGCAGCGATCATCTTGGATGCGGACTGCAATCTCTTCCAAAATGGGGATCGCACTCTTCTTCAAAACCTTGCTGACTTTGTTCATTGCCTCCGCAAATGCTTTTGCGTCCACTATCGCTCTTTTCATGCTGCTTTCCTCCTCGGCTGCTTCTCAAGCACCGTCTGCATTCGAATCGTCCTTGTAGAAAAGTCCGTTTGGAGCGCGATATTTTCTCCGTGGGTCAGGATGTTATAAACCATTGTCAACACGGCGGTAGCCGCCGTGACATTGGCAACGATGCTCTGCGGATCGGCCTGCGCCGCTTCAGCACAGCTCAACTCCGAAGGGAACCGGTCTGTGCTCTTCAGCATTTCCGGGTGGACGCTGCCGATGGGCTTTCGCATGGTATGGCCGTTCCGCCGCACGCCGCAGACCACTTGACCGGTGTAGCTGCCGTTGCCACTGTCGATGTAGACGAGATCCTCGCTTTGGCGGAACGCCTCATGGCAGAGCTGGCGTGTCCGATTGTTGTCCACGCAGCCGAGCAGGATCACCATTTCCGCAGCGTACCGATTCAAAAATCCGCCGGACTCCCACAAGTTCGGCGCAATCAGCGCCATCAGCTCCGGGAGCGTCTCGATGAAATTAGGGACGTATTCTGTTTCCATGCCAAGGACTGTGGAATAGCGTTCTGCCAGAATACGGGCTTTGTTTTCTCCAAGATCCGCCGGGACAAAATTTTGCCGGTCAAGGTTCTTCAGCTCCACAATGTCCCCATCGCAGATGACGAAACGTGCCGGCCTATCAAGCATGTGCAGTAGGCGAAAGAGATAGGGCGCGACATAGCCGCCGGTCCCTCCCGCGCCCAGCATCACGATCTTGACCGGGCGATCCATCGGGAATTTCACCACTTCACCTCCGCGAGACGGTCCATGAAGCCGCGTTTCTTTTCCACTCTTACGCTCTCTTTTCTGCGGACGCTGACCTGCTCCAGCCACTCTCTCGGAAACTGGCGCTCCAACCCTTCGACGACCGTATCGGGGTCAATGGGAACAAAGCTGTCGCCGCAGAAGATGCGGGCCTTGATCTCCGGGTAGAAATGATCGAGCCTTCCGAGGACAAGGTAGAGCCCCGTGGAGCGCTCGTCCCTATCATCCTTTCCGGAGAAAAAGGCGTCCATGCTGTTATGGGAGTGAATATCTGCATAGCAGATATATCGCTCCTCATCATCGTACGGGCAGTCGTGAAGATTGGCCTCAACCTCTTCTTTACATACGCTCTGCTTGGGAACATAGGCAAAAAAACGTTTTTCTGCCTTATCCCAATAGATCTGCGCCATCGCTTCATTTTCCTCGCTCTCCGTCATAAAGGAGCGGAAAAACGCAATGATCTCGCCCATGAGCTGTGCGGGGATCTTCGGCAGAGCTGGGATAAACCCAGCCCTGATCTCCGAAAAATCCACTACATTGTTTTTGGGGGCGATGAACTCGCCCTGCTCCATTTTGCGAAGCTCGTAGATCCTGCCGTCGCGGGAGGGGATCAGGCAGATGACCTTATCCGATTCCCGCGCCTCTTCCAAGGTGCCGAATCTGCCCTTGTAGGCGGCGTTGCCCTTGGTCTTCATCTCCACCTTGGGCTTAACATAGCAGCAGGGGTTCTTCTCTTTCGATTTTTTGAGTGCTTCCAGAAATTCACGGGAACGCTCGATGGTTTCCTTCATGGAAATGATCGTGGTTCCCTTGGGGTCCTTGACCTCTTTGCGGATGCCGCAGTATTCCACGCTCCAGGAGACGCGCTTGCCCTCCTCCAGATCGGTGAAGTCCTCGGACTTCAGGATACGGAGGTCCTCAAAGGTTATGGCAACGTCCTCGATGTCCTCTTTTATGCCCTTGTGATAAAAGACCGGAGGCTTTTCCAAGAGGCCCTTCTTGGTGTTCTCTGCCGTTTTCTGCTCGAAGGCTGCGGCGATGGGATTTTCTGCTGCCGCTGTTTCTTCTGGCTGCGCGGGTGTGGTTGCTTCTTTTTGAGGTGCAGCGGCAGGCTTCGACGTAGGCGCTGCCGTAGGCATTTCCTGCGGGGCAGGCGCCGGAGCGGGTGCTGCGGCTGCCGTGGGCGCTTCAAAGGGGTTGCCCCGATTAGCTGCGGTCGTGCTGTCTCCAAAGATTGCGTTGATGTCGAGTCCTTCTTCACCGGAAATCTCCGTAAAAGGCCATGCGTTGCTGTTGGGTTCACTCATAAATGCTTGCTCCTTTCGATTTTTGGACAAAAAAGACCGCAATCGCTCGCATGAGCAATTACGGTTTCGTTCTTGTCCTTTATTTGATTCCAGTTCTTTTGAGTTTGGCAGAGGGCGCACTGCCCCCCTTTCTGTCGCCGTTCCTCCCTAACTTACTCCGCCCTAACTTACTTCGCCCTGAAATACAG
>OBAE01001446.1_pt1 | contig 12218 bp, 9 predicted proteins | sample 1517641 | NCBI WGS metagenome assembly OBAE01 (sample SAMN04571701, study PRJEB22368) | human gut metagenome | biome: human gut; material: stool | host: Homo sapiens | place: Luxembourg | collected 2012-08-30 | reverse complement strand
CCATGCAGCCACGGATGCCCAGATCCTGGAGCCGCACGCTCAGCAGGTCAATGGCAGGGGTGGCGGTGTAAATATCTACTTGTGTCCAATTCATGCGAGTTCTCCTTTTTGTTCCTGCCGCTTGCGGACATTTTCTTCCTGGATCTGTCTGCCCTCGGCGATGAGATATTGCAGCCGTTCTTCGTCACGCTGTTTCAGCGCATCCCGATAGTCGGTCAAGTTTTCGATGAGCAGATCCAGGTGGTACAGCAGGTTGTCCCGGTTGTCCAGGAACAGCAGCGCCCACATGGACTCATCCATGGTGGCAACACGGGTCATATCCTGAAAGCTGCCGCCGGAAAAGGAAAGGGCATCGTCCATGCAGAAATCCTTGACATAGGAGCTGGAAACCACGTGCGCCAGCTGAGAGGTGTAGGCGATCATGTTGTCGTGCCACATCGGGGTCGCCGTCACGATCTTGCCGAATCCCATCTGCTTTGCCAGTTCCTTGACGGTATCCAGCGCCGCCTCGTCTGTGCCGTCCACAGGTGTTACGATCAGATTGGCATTCTGAAACAGGTCGGGGATGCTGGCATAATAGCCGTTTTTCTCCCTGCCTGCCATGGGGTGCGTTCCCACATAGCGCACGCCGGCTTTCTGGCAGCGGTACGTGAGATCACGCACCATGCGCCCTTTCAAGCCGCAGGTGTCCACCAGGATCGTCCCTGCCGGGATCTTAGGCAGCGCCTCCTGTACCATCTGCACGGCGATGCGGTGATGCAGGCAGAGAATGATCATATCGTATGTGCCGTCTGTCATGGTGCCTGCGCCGTCGATTGCGCCGTCTGCCGCAGCATCCTCCAGGACTTTGGGCTGTATGTCACAGCCATAAACGGCATGGGATGTGGCGGCTTTGATGGATTTGCAGATCGAACCGCCGATGAGTCCCATGCCGACTACTAAGATTCGCATGATACGTTCCTCCATAATCTGTTTGGTATAATAGTATTGTAGCACGAATCGGGGAAAACGTCAAGGAGGCGGCTTGAATGCGGCGCAAATTCCCCGTTCCCTTTCGGCACAGGGCGCAAAAAAGCCGCAGACGTTGTGCCTGCGGCTCTTGAAGTTGCATTCAGTTCAAAAAGCACTTACTTAACCAAATCGCTAAGGTCATCCTTGACAAGAACAGCATCTTTCGGTGTTCCGTAAATTTTTGCAAATTCTGTGATATCATAATCATATCGACCGGTTGCAAAGTAACGGCTCAAATCAAAACCCGCACCTTTATGTCCGATATAAGCACCTAAACCATTGATATCATCCAGATCAATTTTTCCGTCACCTGTTACATCCAGCAGGTTAAAGTTTTTCTGAGAAATTTTAAGGTCAAAAATCTGCTCAGTGGATACATCTTCATCTGCAATTGTAAAGTGATTTCCAGCACCAGTATTTGCGATATAAACCAATTGATAGAAAAGAGATGTTGGATTAGGCACACTTATATCGCAGGCACCCAGTTCAACTGCTTCATTCTCATGAATCCAGTCAGCATCAGCCTGGTCAACGACACCATCGCCGTTGACATCTGCCAGTGCCAGCTGGTCTGCGTTCAGCAAATTGCTGTCTACGTGGAGATATCTGGAAACCACTGCTGCATCATGCCCGGTGATAACACCATCCATATCCACATCGCCCGGCGCATATGCTCCCTCAGCGCCGGCGCTCATGGCAGAAATGGGAAGTGCGGACAATGCCAGCACACCTGCCAGTACGGTTGAAATTACCTTTCTCATTTTCATAAAAATACTCCTTTCGGTGAGAGCGTTCACACGCTCCGTTTTTCCCTTTCTTAGATAAATTTTCCCGGTTTCACGGGGATTTTTATCTATTTTTATTGTAGCACTTTTGATTTGGTTTGTCAATGGTTTTTTTGGAAAATTGACAAAAAATGAGCAGGATTTTCTCCTGCTCATGATTTAATGTGTATCGTTGTTTTATGGCGACTATAGCCAGTATTTTAGAGCGATTTTATGTGTTATACATCGGCTTTAATCGAAAAATCCACTGAAATCAACTTCTGCATTTTCATTTGTAGTTGTTGTATCTTCATATGCTTCTGTTTGTACTTTCAAAATCCTATCTAAAGATTCCAAAATTGATTCCTGAAAACTCTCTGCGTATACATTATTTTTAATCGCAATGGCATAACGTTCAAGATCTTCAACCGGAACATTCTTTTCTGGTGTGAATAGTGTCAATATTGTAATGTTTAGATTTTTTCCAAATTTCTCTGCGTGAAACAGCATTGAAATACAACGATTTCTCTCGGAAATAAAATGAAAGATCATTGCATCAGAATATCTTACATTTTTTGTGTTCAAAGCTACTGCATCTTCTCGAGTCAGCGTTACTTCTCCATCAAAATCGTCTACCATCTTGCTAAATTCTGCATACAGAGCATCTGCACTATATTCCTGTCCAGTTTGTAACGGATATGTTTTTGTCCATTTTTTCCGAACGAGAGAATATTCCAATGGAATGTTTTTCATTTTTATCTTTCTAAAGAATACATCAATCTCATTATCCTTCCATTCAGCAGCACTTGTATCAAACGAAAAGACATTTTCTACAGGCGTATAAATCTGTACGTTTGCTGTACCACCAGAAGATAAAAATTTCAAACGTTCCTGTGCATCTTCCCAGAGCTGTACTTTTAGATCTACAAGTTTTTTCAAAACCATCAATTCAATATCATACAATTCCATCCATGCAAGTGCAGATACAAAATGGTAGAAAACTAATGAACCATACTTTTCCCCAGTTTTTTGGTCTGAGAAATACTGCGCAGTTTCCTCTACCCAATTCAAAATATCTCGACTATATTCCTTGACAACATTTGCGCCGCCAATAGATTTCCAGTTGTATATCCGTACAATCATTACCTCTAAGGACTGAATTTCATCATAGCTTATATACCACGAAGAAATTTTACAAGCCTTTTCAAATTTGGAAACATCAAATGGTTTATTAGCAGCAAAGCACCACATCGCTATAGCACTATTTCTATAGTCAACGTCTGTTATATATTCAGCCAAAGATTTGTATATCTGGAAATTGACACCTTTTTCCTTTCCGATTTCATATAATTGTGAGAAATGTTCTTCAGCTTTATCCATATCTGAACTTAATATTTCTGCTGATAAATCTTCTGGACGTACTTCCTCATCGCTACTATCTTCCAAAAAATGAAAAACGCCGTATTCATAGCTATTACGCTCGTCATTGAATGGTTGATCGATATAATATGTACTTTCCAAAAAAAGATTTAGTGTTTTTGCTGTTTCTTTTAATTTTTGAATTGTATCATCATAATCGTTTGTGTTTACAACAAGCTTTACGATTTTCAAATATCTAGTGATCCATTCAATGCGTACTGATAAAAGCATTCTTTGATAATGGGCAGCGATACTTGAAATCTCACTTTTTATATCATCGTCGATCGTTGTAATAAATTTTTTGTATTCCTCACCCCAAATTTGCATTGTTTCCTTCTGTTGCATTGCACTTTCCCGACAAGAAATAAATTTTTTATACGCCGGTTCATCCGTTGAGATAAATGTATTTTCATCTTTCATTCCCATATCATAAAGTTCACTTAGAACATCCGCATATTCTTTATGTTTTGCCTCGGCAAATTCCTTTTTTTCTTTTGCTATGCGCTCTGCCTCAAGACGTTTTGCTTCCTGTTCTTGCTGTTCTCTTGCTATTCGTTCATTTTCTAATCGGCGCTGTTCTTCCTCTTTTTTTCTTTTTTGACTATTCACAATAAAGTATATTGCAATTAATACACCTACAATTAAAATAAATGCCAGCATTTCTTTTCCTCTTTTCTTTATCTTCTGTAATATGGAATCATATTTTCTTCGGTTCTGCCTTCGCTCACATTAATTTGTTCTGCCAATCGATTATACTGCTCTAAAGCAAGATTAGCATACTTAGAATTATCTGTATTGATTGCGCACTCATAGTAATATAATGCAGTTCCCAGATTCCCACGTTTTTTTAATAAGGTATTCGATGGTACATACTGTGGAGGTCTGTAACAATCAAAATAGTAGCCCAGCATACACAACGACTCTGGTGTTCCTTTCTGTCCTGCTACATACAATGAAAGGCAATAACCTTTATAGTTATCTTCCTCATATAAAGTAGAATCAAGTATATATAACCGCCCTAGTTCAGCCAGAGCATTCCACTCCATCTGGTAAAATTCATTTCGCTCTTCTTCCGTCACAGTCGAAAAATCAAAGAGTTGATCTGCAACACTTAATTTTTCAAGGCACTCTATTCGTTTTCTTAAATCACGTTCAATTTTTAAGCCATACAAGTCATTTCCACTATACAACAATTTCAGAAGGTTAATTGCGTGTGGATAGCCTAAGTCTGATGAGATTTTCAAATATTCAAACGCCTTGTCTGGATCTTTTCGGAACCCATTTGTTCCCTTCAAATAATTAGTGAACAAGCGAAAAGCTGAAAACGCATCACCGCAATAGGTTTTTTCTTGAAGCATCTCTTCAAATGCCTGCTGCTGTTCTTTTGTCAGTGTTCTTTCTTCATTCATTTTAACATCACCTTCTTATTAGTCATAAATCGATGCAGAATTTGCGGTCAATGAAGAATCAATTGCCTGCAAAATTGATTCCAGGAAACTTTTTACATAAACGCTGTCTTTTGCTGACAGTGCATACTGCAACATATCATCATAACTCATATCACTGTCTGGTAAAAATGTAACTAGAATATTCAGTTGTAAATTACGTCCGAATTTCTCGCATTCAAACAGAACATTTACACCACGATTTCGTTCAGAAGTAAAATGAAAAACATATGACGTATCATAATTCATGTTGTTTACATTCAGAGCATGGGCAGATTTTTTTTCTAAAAGAACCTCTCCGCTAAAATCTGACAAAAGATTTTCAAATTCTCGCTCTAACGCTTCAATATGAAATTTCTTTCCATACTGAATGGGAAAAGGTTTATGCCACCCTTTTATAACAAGTGCATAATCCAATTTTGTGTTGCTTGCTTTTAGCTTACGAAACAGCATTTCAAATTCAGCACTACCCCATTCAAGTGAATGTGTGTCAAAGCAAAATGCAGATGGATCATCCACATGATATATTTTAATTGCCGCTGTTTTTCCGCCGTCAGCCAGGAACGATAAACGCTTTTGCATTTCTTCTGACAGTTGGATTTTATTTGCCACAGTTCGTTTCAAAACTTCATACTCAAGATCATAGCATTCCATCCATGCAAGAAAAGAGCATAGGCTTCTTGCATATCCGGGATTAGAAACTGATGCCTCTTTCAAAATCTCATCTAGGTTTTGAAGAACAAGCTCACTTCCACCCAATTGGTTTTTTACATATAGTTCCGCCAAAACAACTTCAAAATCATTTCCTGCCGTTGCTGTAAAGAAATTTCGATTTTCGACTGCATCGTTAAACTTTTTTTGATCAAACGGTTTTTGCATTGCATAGTGCCAAAGGTTTACACTCGTGTTTTCTATAAGTGAAGGAATCAAGTACTTTTTCATTCCTTCAAAAAATCCGGTTTCATTGTCAGATAAATGCTGTCTTGCTTCTATAACTGCATCTTTTGCCATAGCAGCATAGGTGTGTCCATCATCCAGAAGTTTATCTCCTATGTTAATATTAAAATCTCCATATTCATTTTCTGAAAGCGCATTCAGTAGATACAGATTTCGTTTGCAATATGTGGAGACTATTTCCATCATATCATCGTACTTAAAATCGTTTGTGATTTTTTTCAGCAATAAGAAAAGATAGAAACCATCTATTAAGAACATTGATATTCCCACAAAAGGTATTCTTTTGTCTTGTTTGTCAGTGTGGCATAATACGTCGTTTCCCTTTAGATTTTCCGTAATCACATTTTTTATTTCGTTGACCCAAGATTTTTGTACTTCGTTAAATATAGTTTTATATTCTGAACTTTCCTGTGCTTTTTTTAAGTAAGACGATTCTTCTTTGTCCAGGACAGCATTATAAATTCCATCCACATATTTTGCTAATTCGCTAAGTTCTGCATTATTGGTTAAGAATCTATAATATAGATTAAATGCTTTTGTTCTGACGCCTGTCGTTCCAATAAATTCAGTTATTTGATGCGTGGCTTTTTTTAAGCCTTCCTGATAAAGTTCCTCTGCTTTTCTTTTTTTCACGTCATTTGCAGCAGCCGTCCAATTGGATCGCATTTGCACAATTGAATTTGTAACTGAATCTACAGAGGTACTTGTTTCTTGTTTCTTGTGCGATTTTATCCTCCACTGAGGCATCATACGCTTCTTTTGCTACACTTGCTGTGAAATTCACCGCACCACCAATTGCTTTTCCTGCTAAATCTAATAATCCCATAAATAAAAAAGCCTCCTTATTGATTATTTTTATTATTCCATTCTCGCCATCGTCTGCGTTATGTCATTTGCAAAAAATGGAAGAACATGAATACACGCATTGTGACTTTTCACAACATCATTCAGATGTCCCTTTGAAGAATCTGACATTTGATAGTAGTCTGCTGTTACCATAACGACCTTGTGAAACTTTACAGATTCGTCTTGTCTTTCATAAACATCAAATCCACTTAATTGCTTATCAATGTGCGATATTTGAGATGAAAGATACGCCGCTTCTCCGCACTTAACTTCAACACCCATAGACTCTCCTTCTTTTATAGAGATATCCCCGATCTGAATATTTTGATTTGCATGGGTTGCTATGATATCCGATTTGGTATAGGTGTTTTTTTCCAGATCTATTTTTCTCTGTGTTTCAATTGAAGAGAACTGATCCTTTAGGGAATAACAAACCGCTTCCTCAGTCGCATTTCCTTTTGCAACTTTTATATCTGAATATGCTCTTTGAAATGTCTTTTCCCCCAAAGTGTGCGAGTTCTGGTCAGATGAGATCTTTCCATCCGGATTCCATATGTTCTGATCTCTTTTCAAACGTCCATAAGAACCTGTATCTTCTGCGCTTTGCTGTTCTTTTATTGCAGCAGATAAAACATCCGGGTTTAACATAGAAGACATTCTCTCTGTGAACGTCATTGCAGAAAAAGATTCATTTCACAAAGTACCCAATTTAGTTGCAATATCTTCTGCATTTCCCATTTTTTCAATTATTTCATTTAACAGATTTTCATTTCCTCTTATATTGCTGTCTAAGCTCTTAGATTTTGGAACAATAATCCCATGTTCAGAGCAAGTTCTTACCAGATCATCTTCAGAACTTTTCGCATTTTGAGCTGCTTCCAGCGATTCATTTGTTTCATTTCTAAGATCTTCTAATTCTTTTAAGTCTTCTCCTACCTCACTAGAAACTTCTGAGGCTTCTTTTGAAATTGCTTCATATCTTTCGTTTGAGACTTCACTTGCCTGCTTTCTTTCTTCTTCGTCTAAATTTTCATTGTTTTCTATTTGCATTCTCCATTCTCTTGCAGCCTCTTTAGCCTCCTGCAATTCTGAAAGTCTTTCTGACTTTTTTTCAATATTTTTGCCGATTTCACTCACCTTGTTTTTTCTGGTTTCTAAGCTTTTATTTCCAGCCATATCTATCATTCCTTTCTCTTTAGCCGTTTAATCTAGAACAAAACGCACCATACGCCTTCTTAAATCTCTGTCCAATACTTCTATTTACGACATAATAATCCGTAAATATTCCTTGATCTAAGAAATCAATTTCACTAAATAGTTTTTGATATTCTATATCGATTTCATTTTGCTTTTTCATGATTTCAACAAAAATATTCGAACAAGATTCTAAATACGGCTTTGCAACTGACCTGGATATTCTTTTATTTTCTTCACTTCGAAACAGTTCCTCAATCATATCTGTTTCTTCTTTATATAATCGATCTGTTTCTTTTTTCAAAGCATCAAACGCATTATTGACTCTTCTTTTCTGCAAGTTGCTAAATCCAGGTTTTTTCTGCATGATTTCAAACAATTCTTTGTCATTTGGAGTTTTTTCTCCATGTTCTTCTACCGTGCAAACTCGCATTTCAAATGGTTTTAACAACTTTTCGTAGCTAAATAACGCTTGTCCAGGGAGATATGTAGCCATATTCTCCATTTGCAACGGACTAGCCGACATTGTGCTGCCAACCAATTCTCTGTCATCGCCCGATGTTAAACGATGGACCAATTTAATATTCGTGTTTTTTATAACTTCCGGCGCCATAGCCGTTGGCAGCTGATCTGCAATAATAATTCCTTCTCTTAATGCACGTACTTCTGCAAGCATTTTAACAATAAATGCAGTAGCCGCTATTTTGGGGTTAGAATCTTCTGCATCGACCTGTGCCTTTTGAGCAATTAAATTATGTGCTTCTTCGATAAAAATAACGTGACGTATCTTCTTTTCCTTTTCCTTCAAAGGATCTGCCTTTAACGTTTCTCTTATCAATGTACACAATAAAAGTGTTACGAAATTTGCAGGGCCCTCACCTAAAGACTCCAACTCAATAATAATTGGTTTTGTGAGCCATTCTTCCGGGTCAATCACAGATTTTTTTACATCAAAAATTTCTTTGCGTTCACGTTCCAGCAGACTTCCTATTCGCACTTGAAGAACTGCCTGCACATTGCCCTTCATTTCCCCATCATATGATGTCTTGGACATTTCTTCTTCGAATTGCTTATACAATTCAGATAATGTAGGGTATTCTTTAGTACCTGTGTTTACATCTTTATAACTCCATCCATGCTTTTCATAAACAGCCTGAATAGAAGTACTCAGTATTTTGGGAGAAGGCGACGGCATAGGAAAAGCGCCTTCAAATACTTTACACAAACTTTCAATATGTTCTGACAAGGTCAATCCCTTAGGAAACTCAAAGGGATTGATTTCTAACGGAAAATTTGTATTTGCCGAAGGAGAAAAAATCAGTAATTCCGGAATTTGAAATAACGATAATTCCCGATACTCTTTCTTAGCTGGCTCTAAAACAAGAAAAGGTATTTTTTTCTTCCACAGGCTGTTTGCCAAATGCAGCATTGTGTTGGTTTTTCCTGATCCAGGCACGCCGCAAACGAACATATGTTTCACTAACATCTTTTCCGGGATCATTATCTCATGAAGATTATTGTCATTGCCTAAATAGATGCCACTAGTTTCAGCCACCATTGCGGTTTCTTTTGGTATCTCAACCGTTTCTCCATCATACAAAACAGGTAAGCACGTAAATGCACAAAGTTCTTCAACTGTAAATGTAGTTGTCCAGTCCTGTAAAGAAACTGGTGCATTTCCAAGATGATACCCTTCTGGATAGCTATTCCAATTTGAGAAAGGCGTAAAACTTCCTTTTTCTAATTTTGTAGCTGCATTTCCACTTTCAATTGATTCCGTTATAACCGCATTCAAAAGGATTATACTAGTAGAACTGCTGTCCGAAAGTGATTGTATCCTACAGCGATATACTAACGAAGTATCAACTTTTTTTATCCAGTCCTCATATTGTTTTATAACTTCATCAACATTAGGATCTCTTCGATTTTTTTGACTTTTTTTAGCATCACTAAGTGCAGGACCATCTTGAGTTGAATAGTTCCTCAAAAAGCTCAAAGGCTTTTCAAAACTTTTATGTACATCTTCTACGATATTAAGCGGAACTCCAAAATCAACGCAATAGCAACAACGCTCATTCAGAGATGCCATTAATGTAATCAAGTTATACAAACGAGCTTCCTCGTTAATTTCCCAATTTGGAACAACATAAAATTTTTGCGTCTGTTCTCCAACATTTACGTCTAAAGAGCGCTCTTTTTTATACAGAACAGACCGATACACGTATTCTTTAGATGGAATTAAATCATCAGAGACTTCCTGAAAGAAGAAGTACTTCGAAATATTTGATGAAAGTACAATCTTCTTTAGCTTTTCTTCAATGACAGATGCGGTGTCATTTTCTTTTGAAAACGCAATATAAATGCTCAAACGATTGCCTAAACTTTTTTCTGGATCATAATCAAAAATATAGTGTACATGAATACGGTCCAACGCAATAATTCTATGCACCATTCGAATGAATTGCAGTTGTGTTTTTATCATGCCCTCAACGCCTGATTCTGCATAGGCCTGATATTTGCTTAGAGTGATATCTGGAATTGCAGCTATTTTGTACACTATCATTTTAATCATTCCTCTCACATTATTTTAATTCAAATAGTATAAACAAGCTAACGATTACAGTTTTAATTTTATGCACTTTATACAAAAGTCCAATATAATTCCAACTTTATTTGTCAAATTAAGTATACCACATTGCCCTAGAAATGTCAATACATATATTTACATTTTCTAACAGCTTATGTAGAATCGTCACCTTAAAATTTATGCAATCTGCTCAAAGCAAATGTAAAACTAAAATAATGTGTTATATACTATAAATAAATTAACTGCATAAGACTGCACAACTGAAGTATCATACTTTGAATATACAATGAATTACACAAAGGAGAAATACTAGGTTTTTAAGAGTCCTCTCAGTATGCTATGGATATGCTCCATAAATATAAGACAAGATGAAGAATGTGAAAAACTCGGTATAAAACAGCAATACTTTGCCGCCTAATTCAGAACGCTTTATAGAAAAAATTTTCCGTTTTTTCTGCTTAATTTCAACAAATCCGGACAAACTGCCTGCATAAAGGACAAATAAAGGACAGCCCCCGGCACAAAAAAAGAAACGCTCAGAAACAACGCAGCTGCGTCATTTCTGAGCGTTTTGTTCTGGTGCGGATGACAGGACTTGAACCTGCACGCCGGAGCAATAGAACCTAAATCTATCGTGTCTGCCAATTTCACCACATCCGCAAAATATCTGTGGGAAAGAACGTACAACTAAGTATACCACGCTTTCCTGGTTTTGTCAAGTGAAAATGCGGATGCAAAAAACGACTCCCCTGCTGCGGCTCTCCCGCCGGAGTGTCTGAAAGGCACGCCCCTGCGCTGCGCCGGGAAACCGCTTTTCCGGATACGACAAAATTTGACTTGAAAATCTTCGGGGAATATGGTATAATGAAAGCACTGCCGCATCCGCTCCGGAATGGATTTCGGATTTGGACAGACCGCCGGCTTATTGTGCGCAGAAAATGCACAGCAGGCGCTGATGCGGCAATTCTGCAAAGAAAGGAACATCTGTCATGAGCGAACCGAAAAAACCGATCAGTCATGCAAAAGAACCATCCCCGAAACCGGATGTGGATAAAAAAGCAGCCAGAAAAGGAGGCAGCCACGCCAGAAAACGCAAGCTCCGGCTGGACCGCATCGCTGCGGTGGGCGTACCGTTTCTGCTGATCGTCCTGCTGATCGGCGCACTGTGTTTCCACAGCTGCCAGCGCCGGAAGTCCCCGGAGGAGTCCGGCAGCACACCGGTGGCAACAGCGACTACTTCTGCCGAAAAGGTTGAAAACAGCGAAAAGGATACCCAGACCGACGCACCGGATGTGGCTACGGACACCACAAAGACAACGCAGGCAGAGGAAAGCAGTCTGACCGACGGCAAGCAGATCACACTGGCTGCCAAGGGCGTGAACAAGGGCGATCTGATCCTTATTAACAAAGATCACTCCTACGATTTCCCCACTGGCGACCCGAAACTCAAAAGTGTCTATGAGAACCGGAACAGTTCCTACAGCGTCAGCGATATGGAAGTCCAGCTGGACGCTGAGACGATCCAGCATCTGAACGAGATGATGGCGGCATTTGAAAAGGAGACCGGACTGAGCGGAATGCAGGTATTCAGCGGCTATCGGGACAAGGCAGACCAGGATGCACGGTATGCAGACGGCAGCACCGACTTCAAAGGCGGCACATCCGACTATCACAGCGGCAGAAGCTTTAATCTGAAGATCAACTTCGGAGACGGCACTTCGGACTATTATAATGCGGAGAAATATCCGCAGTACAGCTGGATCGCTGAACACGCCGCAGAGTACGGCTTTGTGGTGCGCTATCCGGACGGCAAGGAAGAAAAGACCGGCGAGGACAGCCGCAGCTATACCTTCCGCTATGTGGGCGTTCCCCACGCTGTTTACATGACAGAACACAAGCTGTGCCTGGAAGAGTATGTGGACAAGATCCACAGCTACACCCCGGCAAATCCGCTGGAGATCACAGCGGACGGAAAGCAGTATAAGGTATTCTATG
>OBAE01001440.1_pt1 | contig 12259 bp, 9 predicted proteins | sample 1517641 | NCBI WGS metagenome assembly OBAE01 (sample SAMN04571701, study PRJEB22368) | human gut metagenome | biome: human gut; material: stool | host: Homo sapiens | place: Luxembourg | collected 2012-08-30 | reverse complement strand
GAATATGCCAGCAATGCCGCCAGACAGATATATAATATGTTTTTCGTCATGATTCGAAAAGATTTTAATGTTATCCGTATATATAATTCAGTTCCCTTTCATTTAGTTGTATTCCTTTTCATCGTCTGTCAGCGGGAATACATATTGGAAGGAGGACATTTTTCCTTCAAGGCTTGGCGGACAGCGGTAGAAGGTCTTCATAGCATGCCGTTTGAGGAAATAGAAATACTGTCCCTCTGCGAAAAATTCCTTGCGGTATTCTGCATCAAGTGCAGTTTCCGTCACCTCATCCAGATCGTAGACGGCGGATATGCCCCGTGCATTGCGCAAGTCGTTCAGGTACTCCGCGTCACCGGTCGCTTCGGCTGCGATGAGGTACATCTCGCCCAGGCGAATCAGCGGGAGATTTTCTTTGTAGACGTAATTTTGTGTAGGAAGGTATTTGCGGCACATCAGACCTTTGGTACCTCCGTTGTAGAGTCCGTAACCGAACTTGTAGCGGATGTCGTTCCTTCCCACAGAGGAGGTCACTTCAAATGCACCTTCGGCGTTTGTCGGGGTAATCCACAAGGCAGAACCGTCATCGGCAGCTGACACGTTGAAATAGCTTTCCAAACGGTCCTCCATGTCGTCCATATGCAGGGCAAAAAGGGTCTCGTCAAACATGGCGATGTCCTGGAAATTGTCTCGTACCAATTTCAGACCACATTGCCCGATGACCTCTTTGGCTATCCGCCCCGCCTCAGCAAGATCTTCCGAGCCTCCGCGGTAGAGCAGCACCCTTGCCTGTAATGCCTTGGCGGAATATTTGTTCATACGGTGTCCCCGGTATGCTTTGAAGGGGTTTTCAGCATCGTTGCCCCAGTTGACGGAGTCTTGTGCCAAATAGGTATCTGCCTCTTTCAGATCGGCAAGCACCAGTTCCAGCACTTTGCTCGCGCTCAGCAGCGGAGAAGTCTCCGGTTTGAATTCCTTGCGGTAGGGAATACACTCTTTCTCCGGCTCTTCTTTATACACCGGACCGTACATACGAAGCAGGTCGAAGTGCAGAAAAGCTCTCAAGGCAAGAGCTTCGCCTTTCATCAATTCCCATGATCCGGGGGTAGTGATTACCTCTTGGCCGTTTTTGTCCAGACGGGCAATCAGGTTGTTGACGTTAGCAATGGTCTCATACATCGAGTTCCAGATGTCGGTGATGATGCCCTTGGAATAATTGGCGTTCGTATAGTCGTAGACATGCTCGCTCTGTCCAGCGAATGGCGCACTACCATCGTCATAACGCTGCACCAGTTTCTCAAGGAAATACCACGTCAGGTTCTTGCCATAGGTTTTATCTTTAGTCATATTGCCGTAACAACCGGTCAGCGCGCTTTGAAAACCGGTCTCATCCTTGAACAGATCGTCTGTCTTGATGTCTGTCTTGGGGGATACGTCGAACCAGTCAGAACAGGCACTGCTTGCCACGGCTACAGCGAGAGTTAAGAATATGTTTTTTATTTTCATGATTGTCATCTTCCTTTTTAGTTAAACAATACAGACAATGAAAGGTTTACTGTGCGGGAGAACGGATAGTCGGTTCCACGTTCCTGCTTCACGCTTGAAAGACGTCCCAGGTCCTGCATGGAGCCGGTCAGGTTGATGCCGGCGATTTTGCATTGTTTCAGGAAAGTGAATTTCTTCGGATCGAAGTGGTAGCCTACGGAGATAGACGAGAATTGGATTTCGTTGACTTTCTGTACGAATCGGGAACTCAGTTCGGTCGCTCTGCCGGTATAGCTGATTGATTTATATTTGGCGATATCACCCGGTTTGCGCCAGCGGTCTTTGGCTGCGCGGCGATCTACATTGTATGCCAGGTTCACGTTCTCGACGCGGTCCACAAGGGTCTGGTTGTAGATGTAGGCACCCAGTTGGTAAGTGAATCCTAAATTGAGTGACCACTCTTTCCAAGTCAGACTAGAGGTAATACCTCCGCGGAATTTCGGTTCGGTGTCGCCCACGGCCACTTTGTCGTTGGCATCCCAGAAGAAAGTCCGCTCGCCGTTGCGTTTCAGGAAGATTTCATTACCGGTTGCCGGATCAATTCCCAAGGAGCGCACCACGAACAGTTGTGATGTCGATTTTCCCTCTTCGTAGATGGGAGCCGGACTGTTTCGTTCGTTCAGGTTATTTTCATTCTGTTTTTTGATTTCGTTGGACAGTTTCTTCACCACGTTTTTGTTGTGATTACCGTTGATGGAGACGTTCCACTGGATCTGCCGTTCGAAATCCTGTATGGGGGTGAATCCCAACGTTACGTCTACCCCCTTGTTGGAGATAGCTCCGATGTTGTTCGTCATGGTCAGGAAACCGCTCGATGGAGCGATGTTGTTCTCCAACAGCAGCTGGTCGGTATAATGGTTGTAATAATTTACCGATGCTGTCAGACGGTCGTTGAAGAAGCCCAGTTCGATGGCTGCACTGAAGTCCTCTGTAGTAGACCAGTCGAGGTCCGGATTACCGAATCCTTTCAGCTTGGAACCGATGACACCGGAAGAAAGGTATTGAAACATCATCTCTTCAAATGTATAACCTTCGATTGCTTGGTAGGGGTCGTAGTTCTGCGAACCGGTGATACCGTAGGATGTACGCAATACTAAGTTGGATATGGCAGTACCTTCCAGCCATTTCTCGCGGGATGCATTCCAGCGTGCTCCGACGGACCAGAACGGTTTCAGTTTACTGTCTGCACCGAACTGTGAGGACATGTCACCGCGGACGTTGAAATCCACGGAGTAACGGAAATCGTACATATAGCTGACTGTGGCGGTTAGTCCCATGCTCCGGGAGGTGCTCTCCGTATTGTTTACATCGCGTTTCTCTACTTCCTGTGCAAACTGGAAATCGCTCATATTGTCGTTGGGGAAACCTTTAGCTGTCAAAAATATACCATCGCTCTGGTTCTGTCCGATTTCCCAGCGGGCAAACATACTCAACAGGTGTTTGTCTTTAGTGAGGTTGTAGTTGATGGAGGCATTGGTGTTCCAATTCAAGGTGTTACCGATGCTTTTGTTGTAGGTTCCCCTTTCCAGCAACGGCACATCGTTTGCCTCAAATTCGGAGTGATTCATAGACTTGAATATCTCGCCGTTGGAGGTACCCTTAGTTAGGGAGAACTGGGCATTCAGCCGCAGGTTTTCACGTATAGCGAATTCCAATGAGAAATTGTCCGTGACATTGAAATTCTTGGTATAATCCTTATGTTCGAACTGTGTATTGTACAGCGGATTGGTGATGGTTTTGGAGCCATTCCCGGGGCCAAGACTCTTTCTTTCAATGATTTTCTGGTAGTTGCCGTATTCGTCCCTTTTGGTATAGTAGGGATTCATCTGCACGTATTCGGAAAAACTGCCATAAGGGCTGTTGGTTCCCTTGGTGTTGTCAATGCTCAGCTGATTGGAGATGTTCCATTTCTTGCGGCGGTATTGCAGATTCAGTGAAAATCCGAATGTCTCTCGTCCCGATTCCTTGATGACACCGGGCTCGTTGCCGTAGTTCAGGTTCAGGTTGTAACGCAGGGCTTCGTCTCCTCCGTCTACAGTTAAGGTGTGCCTGTGTATGATTGCTGTGCGTACCGGTTCGGACAGCCAATAAGTGTTTACACCGCGCTCGATTTCGCGTTTGTAGTGGTTGTAATAGTTCCTTTGCTCTGCCAGAATGCTACCGCTCAACGGGTTACCGTTCGCATCATTGGAGAACAGTCCTGCATCGTATTCGAACTGCAGCTTTTCAGCTGCGTTCATCATGTCGTAGCTCGACAGGTCGGGCATGGTGATACCCATGCTCATGGAGTAAGTAACGTTCAAGGCTCCGGACAGCGGTTTCTTGGTCTCAAACACCACTACTCCGTTGGCTGCCCGCGAACCGTAGATGGCGGTTGCCGATGCGTCCTTCAGAATGGTGATGGAAGCTACGCGCTCCGGGTCCAGATCGACGATTTTCTGTAAGGTAGTCTCAAAACCGTCCAGTACGAACAAGGGCATGTTTGGCTGGTTGGAGTAGTTACCTACCAGCATGTTCATATCCGAGTTGGAGAAATTGTTGTCGAGCTGCACATTGCCCCGCATCTGGAATTCGGGCATGGCGTTCGGGTCCGATCCTTTCTTGTTGTTTTCCACAATGCGGAAACTAGGGTCAAAGAACTGCAATGCCTGCAACAGGTTGTTCGGACTCAGTTTTTTCAGTTCTTCGCCTTTTACGGACACGTAGCTACCCGTGAAACTCTCCGATTTACGCGGAGCCATACCGGTAACGACCACGCCTTCCATTTCTACAAATGCGGCTGTCATTTTAATGGTGAGGTCTTTCATGTCACCTTGGCCGGTGATGGCAAGCTCCTCGTTTTCGTATCCCACGTAGCTGATGAGCAGCGCACTGGCTCCTCCTTCCGGTATGGTGATGTGAAATTTTCCGTCGATATCGGTCACAACGCCCACGCCTTTCTGCTCTTTCAGTACGACGCTCGCTCCGATCAGCGGTTCCTTAGTATCGGCATCTATAATCTTACCGCTGATATTGATGGCGGAGATGCCGTCAGGTACGCGTTGCGGACGCAACACGACGGTACGGTTAGGTTGATATTCAATTTCGACTTTTTCGCCCTGCAACACCTTACTGAGGGCATCATGAAGTTCGGTATCCTTAATGTTTACCGTGATTTTTCTGGAGAAATCCAGAACCGAGTAGTTGTAGAAGAATCGGATGTCAGCCAGTTTGCTGATTTTGTCCAGAACTTGTTCGATGCTTTCGTTGGTGGCCTGTACAGAAATCTTCTTCCGCATGTACTCCTCGTCTCCGGCTGCCCGCAGGTTACCCGCAAAGAGCAATATGCACAAGGCTGTCAACAGAAAACGACAGGCAGACACGCCGTGTGGTAAATGATCTTTATACATAATTTTGTTTGGTTTATTAATAGCATTATTTCTGCATTTCACTCAGTTCTTTCCTGAACTGTTTGTTTCTGTTGTATTTCTTGAAGTAATCCTTGCTCAGCTTTCCGATTACATTGAAATCCTGCTGTTCTGCAATGGCCTTATACAGGAACAGATAGAGCACGGCGTCTCTTGTATCGCCATCGTATGTTTGAGCGAGTTTCTCATACATCTCCTCCATATTCTGCGGACCTGCGTATGTCTTACCTGCCCGGTATGCCTCGCGTCTCTCCCGATATTCTACATAGTCAACCAGCCGATGTAAGCGAAGCTCTTAAGAGAGGCCTTATCATTTTTCACCTGATAACCATCCAGCACGTTCCAGTAGCCTTCCGGAATGCATTCCTCGATTTTTTTCTTGCAGACATCTGAAACGACGAATGGGTATTTGAACAGGTTGTCCAGATACATGCCTTCCAATTCTGCATAGATGTAGGCGAAAGCAAACGGATCCACTTGGTCGCGCACACCTTCGAGAATTTCCTGCTCCTTTTTCCAGTTTCTCTGACAAGCCTCGTAGTAGGTGTTTACAGGCACCTGAGTCACAACTGCCGCCAGCGGGTTGGTCTTGTAATGGTCGTTGATGCGCACCATGCGCCCGTCACGGATGGCGGAGTTCAGTGCGACTGCCGACGGTGTCCCCTTGAATTCCACTTCGCGGTAGGAGGTGCCTTTGAAAGTTACGTGCATCTGGATGTCGTCTCCCGGGCACACAATCATCCACAACCATGCGTTCACTTTCATCAGACTAGGCTCTTTCAACTCCACTTCGAACTCCATCAGCTGGTTGTCCTTGAACGGGAACTGCTGGTTGTTTGCTATGTTGTCGATAAATTCAAAGTCGATAATCTTACCGGAATATCCGGTCGCCGTCGCACTGATTTTTGCCATTTTCTGTGCCTGTACGCCTGTGCAAAGCAGGCATACAAGCATACTGAACAAAATTTTCTTCATTTCCTGTCTATTTCTTTTTATTTCCTTTTACTAAATTCTTGATGGTGTTGATCAGCTCTTCACCGCGCAGATCCAAGGCTTCAACCTTTCCTTCCGGATTGATGAGTACGGTATAGGGCACTGCGCTCAGGTTGTATTTGCGGGCAACGGGACCATACCACACCTGGAAGTCACAAGCCTGTGGCCAGGTCATCTTCAGTTCTTTTACCGCCTTTTTCCAGGGTTCCGGCTTCTGGTCTAAAGAGATTCCGATGATTTCGAAATTCTTGCCCTTGCACTCCTTGTACAGTTTCACCACGTTCGGCATTTCTCTGCGGCAGGGTCCACACCAGGATGCCCAAAAGTCCAGCAGCACATATTTACCGGCGTAGTTTTTCAGCTCGATTTCCTCACCGTCCATTCCTTCGATGGAGAAAGCCGGAGCGTCAACACCCACTTTGAATTCCTTGTTGGCGATTACTTCGTCCAGTTCTTTTGTATAGGGGTGGCCGTTCAGTTTTTCGTGCAGTTGTCCTCTCAGTGCTTTCAGTTCATCCAATGACAGTTCGGTTGTCATTTCAAACAGCATGATGAAAGGAGCAAATGCCTGGTCGTTATAGAACTGTACCATGTGTTTCTCCATGTTCAGTTTCTTGGAGTTCTGCTCATGGGTACGGTATTTGAAAAGACTGTCTTCCACTTCGTAGCTGCCACGGCCGTAACGCATATAGTGAGTATTGGAAGCCAGCAGCATACTGTCAACCCAGTATTTGACCTGTAACTGGTGGAGAGACCACAGATTGTTATTGATGGTACCTTTGGTTACCGAGCCCAGGAAATGGTCGGCACGTATGGTGATGTTCATACGTCCCTGCTCTAGGAAGATGGGAGCCAGCTGGCCGTCCTGGCTTTGGATAAAATAGATGACAGGAAATTCGGGTACGGTGTCTCCCTTGAATTGGAAACGTCCTTCTTTTACTTCACAACTGTCTACTTTGGTCTGCGGTCCGTGCATGCCGTCTTCTTTCACAAGATATACCTTGCCAGTGTATTTGCCGGTGATGAAACCGTTGATTTCATAACCTTCGACGGGCTTCGCTTCGGTATTTCCGGACTGTCCGGACAGGAATCCGGATAATAGCAAGCACAAGCTTAGGGTGATCCATTTTTTCATACTTGATAATTTAGATTAATGATGAATGACTTTATTGTTTAATAGATTGTTACGAATTTACCATTGCAGCTACATTTTACGTTGGAAACCTCCTCCAAACGCCGGAGGAAAACCTCCAGTTTCTCTTCTTTGTTAACTACTCCCGTATAGATGATGTCGCTGGCACCACTGCTCAGCATAATGTTGACACCATACCAGTTTTTCAGTGTATTTACCACCTCTTGCAGCCTTGCTTTTTTGAATATATAATACCCCCTGGTCCAAGAAACAATCTCTGCCGGATCTACTGTTCGGACGCTGGTTTCTCCAAAGGTCTTGTCACGTTTTAATTGTTTACCGGGAGTAAGTGTGTATTCCTTATCGTTGATTTGTGCGGCAATCTTTCCCTCGAGCAAAGTCACCTTTGTGTCGTTTTCATCGGCATATGCCCTAATATTGAAGGAAGTACCCAATACTTTGACGGTTATGCCGTCAACAACTACATAAAAGGGACGTCCAGCATCCTTGGCCACTTCCAGATATATCTCTCCGGACGCGTATACTGTGCGTGAATCGGCTGCAAATTTTGCCGGGTATTTCAGTGTGGAAGCTGCATTTATCCATACTCTGGTCCCATCGCTCATGGTAAAGTTGAAGTCACACCTAAGCGGCACTTCCAGAGTGTTGTAACTGTCTGCCGTTATGGAATCCTCTTTTTGTGAAAGCAGCGAATCACCCAACATTATTTTTTGCCCTTTTTCCGTCTCTTTAAAATAAAGGTTGTCTCCCCAGACGTTCATCCGTGTACCGTCTCCCAATGTCAGCACCGGCTTGTTGGCAGGCATGTCCGAAAGCTGCTGCTCTGTTTCTGTAACCTGCAGATTTTGAGTTTCCTGTTCCTGTATTCGGATCAGAGCCCAAAATCCGAAGCAAATAGCAATGACGGCTGCACCGGATAAGAACCGGTAATATATGCGACGGTTCGAACGTTGTTTTCTTGCTTTCAGAAAATCGTTGAATGCCTGTTCTGCATCACTGTTTTTGTAGTTGTAAATTTTTTCCCGTATGGTATTGTCAGAGCAGATTTTATTGAATAAAGCCTTGTTTTGTTCATTTTGTGCAAGCCATGAATCTAACACATGCTGACTCCCAACATCCAGTTCTTTGCTGAGAATATCACTGATCTTATCAGATATAGAGAGGGTTTCTTTTATTTTATCCTGTTCTTCTTTAAGCATATCTTTTGCTTGTGTTATGTCCCAATAAAATATCATTAGTATTGTTAATACGCATAACCAAGAAAAAAAGGGGGGGTGACTGAAAAAATTATAGATAATATCGTATTTTTGGGAAAAGGTTCGCCAGGAATTTTTTCCGAACATTCATAAATGACTGAATTTACCGGTCGGCAGTGTATCGGCAAGACCAGTCTTATATTCAAGAGTTACAAGGGCACCCTACGGTGTATAATTTCCAAAACAAATTATATACATTTCGTTTTATAAATGTGTACGATTCACTTTGCAAATTATAAAACAAGTCTGATTTTTTTAATCGCAATTTTCTCTTCCTATTCCCTATGAAGTGAAAATACACGTCTATCCTTCTCCGAACTACAAAAAGAGACTGGTTTACCATTCAATGCATCCGACATCTGTCGTTTCCTTTACACGCAATTTCTCCCTCCGAAGTCGAAAACGTTATGAAGACTCTGCTCCGTAGAAAAGTCACCGAAAAATCCAGCCGGAAAACCCCAATTGTATTCTATCTCGAACAGGTATACCTAAACCAAAAACAAACCTCACCGAGTTCCCACTTCACCGACAATTTTCAATACTATTTCGATTTCTATTAGCAGAAAAACAACTTACCTTACGAAAAGCCGTTGTTAACGGTAGAAGTTCCATTACACAAATGGAAAAAAATCACCAATACCTTCAGTGACTCTAACTATATATATTCGAATACGAAATCATTCCGGCAGGTATCAAAGCACACAACAATCATATGCAAGCCAGGAGGTCCACGTCGTTCAACATTACCCTCCTGGCCGATCGGATACTTCTTCCCTTTTTATCCGGAGATACCCCGGATAAACCCGAATACGACTATCGTCTGATCGAAGTTTCTTTCCCGTTACACCCTAATGTACATCTCACTTATATCCCCTGTTTCCCCTGTCCGCAGAAGATGCCCAATTATCCCTGGGCAATCACTCCTACCCCTTGGAATTTCATGCAGACAGCAGTTATACCGTTGACATTCATTTATCCCAACCTGCACGAGGAGGGATCGGAGTAAGCCCTATTCAGCTGATGCCGGAAGATTCTCTGATCATCCGAAATCGGAGAAGCCTGCTTCACCGACCAAGGCCGGGGAGCTGCCGATTGCTTTTTCAATCAGGCACTTTACAAACATCACAATTTCTTTTTCAATTACACAAACATATGACATTTAATGACTTACAAAGAATTTGCCGCAACACTAGAGCAGGGTAAAAACATCTACGAACAGTTATTCTCCAAATACGGAGAAGCAATTTTGTAACCAAATCTGTCACCTGATGAATATAAAAGCTATTATTGCCGAAGATGAACAAAAGAACCGCGAAAACCTACGGCAACTTCTGTTGAAACATTGCCCGGGAATCGATATTATCGACTGCTGTAGTTCAGCAGCCGAAGCTTATGAAATCATTGTGTCCCTTCAACCCGAATTGGTTTTTCTGGATATCGAAATGCCAGGAAGCAATGGATTTTCATTACTGGAAAACCTGCCGGAAATTCATTTTGAAGTGATCTTTGTCACTGCCTATGACCACTATGGGATACAGGCCATCAAATTCAGTGCCTTAGATTATATTCTTAAACCGACAGATATCGATGAACTGATCCAGGCAATTACAAAAGCGAAGAAAAAAATCAGTACCCAAGCAGAAAACCGGCAAATGCTCCATTTACTCCAAAACAATAAACTGCCGGATAAACACAAAACCCCGGCCCTCTCTCTAGCCGATAAAATCGAATTTATAGAAATCGGTTCTATTGTCCGTTGTAAAGCTGAAAATAACTATACTACCTTTTATCTGAAAGACGGACAGCAATTAGTCGTTTCTAAAACGCTGAAAGAGTTCGATGAGCTGCTCGTCCCCTACCACTTTTTACGGGTACATCAATCCCATCTGATCAATCTGAACGAAATGAAAAGTTATATCAAAAGTGACGGCGGGTATATCCGGATGAAAGACGGATCCAGCGTCAGTATTTCCCGTCAACATAAAGAATAGGGCTTAAAAATCCTGACAGGAAAAACATCCAGAACCTACAAAAACAACATTAAGATCAATTGAGCAAAAATCACACGGATAAACATGGACAGCGGATATACCGTTGCATAAGATACGGCCGGATTATCTCCCTCGACGGTCGCATTGACATAATTCAACGCCATCGGATTGGCCATACTTCCACACAACATCCCTGCCAGGGAACCGAAATCTATTTTCATCAATTTCAAAGCGATAACGGCCACCAGGACAACAGGTACAAAAGTGATCGTAAATCCTAAAGCTACCCACAGCAGCCCTTCGGGACGAAACACCGTCTCAAAGAAATGTACCCCGGCATCTAACCCCAGACAAGCCAGATAAATGGAAAGTCCCAATCCCCGGAGCATCAGATTGGCGCTCCGGGTCGTATAAGTAATCATATGTAAACGCGGTCCGAACGCCCCCATCAGAATCCCGACGATAATCGGTCCGCCTGCTATTCCCAAACGGACAGGGAAACTGACTCCGGGGATAGAAAAGGGAATAGCCCCGACAGCCAAACCCAACACAATCCCCACAAATACGGCGATCAAATTCGGTTCTTTAAGACTAATAATACGGTTTCCCAACACTTTCTCCACATTGCTGATAGCAGCAGCTTCCCCCACAACGGTCAATTTATCTCCCAATTGCAGTACCAGCTCGGGAGTTGCCAACAACTGTACCCCAGCCCGATATATACGGGTGATATTGATACCATAATGATTACGCAAACGTAAGGATCCCAATTTCTTTCCATTGATCTCCGAACGGCTCACGACAATACGCTGGGAAACCAACTGGCTATCGATGGCATTCCAGTCGATATCCTTTTTATTCCAATCCACCTTTTCCTCTTCACCGAAAAGGATACGCAAGGATTCTTCCTCAGCCTCGGTGGTAATCACCAGCAAACGGTCTCCTTCGAGCAATACCGTATCGGAAGTGGGGATCGTCACTTTCCCATCGCGCCATAAGCGTGAAATAACAAATCGATGTGCCGCAAGATGAGCTACTTCTTTTACATTCTTCCCAAAAATTCCGGGATTGCGGACTTCAAAACCGGCAATAAAAGTGTGCTTGCTTTTATCTTCTGCCACAACGGTTTCTGCCGTCCGGCGAGGAAATATCTTACGCAATACGATAACCGCCAGAATGACACCGACCACTCCTAAAGGATAGGTCACCGCACACCCTAAAGCAGGATCAGCCGCATCGATATGCATCTGCTTCAAAGTTTGCTGTGCAGCCCCCAAAGCAGGGGTATTGGTCACAGCACCACTCAATATACCTACCATATCGGGCAATGACACGCCTGTCACCACATGAAAGCCCAAAGTCATTGCCGTGCCCACCAGGATCACAGCAAATGCAAGCATATTCAATGTCATACCTCCCTTCCGGAACGAACCGAAAAAACCAGGCCCGACCTGCAATCCCAAGGCATAAACAAAAATAATCAATCCGAAACTCTCGGCATAATTCAACATTTGGGGATCTATCGACAAGCCGAAATGTCCGGCCGCAATTCCGGCAAAAAAAACAAAAGTAACCCCCAGCGAAACCCCGTAGACGCTGATCTTTCCCAAAGCCAATCCTAAAGCCGAGATCATAGCAATCACAACAACAGCCTGTATGACACTGTGTTCTATCCATAGTCGATTTATTAAAATCCGAACCCGTTTTTCCTAATTTAAAAGTGGGCACAAAGGTAGTACAAATAACTTCAATTCATTAAAAATAAACAGGTAAAAGCAACGAAAACAATGCTTTAACAGAAAACGTTAACATGTTAAATAAAGTTGTAATCTATAGACAATCAGTAGGTTTTGAAACTTTTTCAATTATCTTTGCGTTTCAGGAATGATCTAATTTGTCTTTTTAATAGTAAAAACA
>OBAE01001437.1_pt1 | contig 12271 bp, 8 predicted proteins | sample 1517641 | NCBI WGS metagenome assembly OBAE01 (sample SAMN04571701, study PRJEB22368) | human gut metagenome | biome: human gut; material: stool | host: Homo sapiens | place: Luxembourg | collected 2012-08-30 | reverse complement strand
TTCAGCTCGGCGTCCTTGTAGATGGTCATGCCGCCGATGATCTCCGTCCACTTCTCGTCCTTGTCTGTGTCGCCATTGCTTTCGTTGCAGATGAGAAAGGTTCCGCCGGGCTTCAGCACCCGGTAAACCTCCCGGAAGCACCGGGGCAGATCAGGCCAGAAATAGACGGTCTCAAAGGCTGTAATGGTGTCAAACCAGTCGTCCGCAAACACCATATCCGACACACTGCCCTGCAGAACGGCGCAGCGACCCTCCGCGATGGCGGCTTCGTTGACCTTTTTGGATTTCTCCACGCTGACGGGCGAATAGTCGATGCCCTTGACGACACCCTGCGGGCATTTTTTCAGCAGCCTTTTCATGTTCGCCCCACCGCCGCAGCCGCAGTCCAGCACCTTGGCGTCCGGCGCAGCATTCAGAAACCGAAGCCCCCACCGTGCCACGGCGCTGTGACCGACATTCATCATAGTGACCATGAGCTTCCCGCCAAAGCCTTCGGGCTTGCGGGTATTTTCAAAGAATGACATATCACACCTCCATTTTTACACACTCGGCATAGGTCAATGGGAAGGACGCCTTCAGCACAACGCTTTTCCGCACCGTCCAGCCGTTCTGCCGCAGGAAGCGCAGGTATTCCGCGCTCGTCCACTTGCTGTGGAGGGGAAAGCCCACCAGCCTCATGAAAAAGGCTTTGACCTTGCCGCGAAACGAATTTCCCGCGTGGGTGAAGGTCGGCGCAATCAGCACGCCGTCGTCCTTCAGCACCCGCTTGATCTCAATAAGGGCTTTCTCCGGCCGCGGCACGATGTGCAGGGCGTTGGACACGATCACCACATCAAAGGACTCATCCGCATAGGGCAGATGGAACATATCCTGCGCGGAAAAATGAAGCTTCGCCGATCGGTTATCCCGCTTCGCCTCGGTGATCATCTCCGGGGAGGCGTCCGTCGCCTCGATGTGCGCCGCCGCGTTTACGATGCGTTTTGCGATCAATCCCGTGCCGGTCGCCAGTTCCAACACCGTCTTAGCTTTTACAACCGGCCGGATCAGCACATACATCTCGTCATACGCCGCCCGATCCTTTTGCATAAAGCGGTCGTACCGACCGGCATTTTTGTCCCAGAAATTCTTGTGTTCTCGCATCTCTTTCATTCCTTTTGGCGTTAGATTTATCTAATCGGTGTGCGCAGCCGCACGGTTAGAGGAGGCTAACCGGCATGTCTTGGAAAAGCCGCATCTCTGCGGCCTTTCGGCTTATTCAAATAGCTCCCTGCAAGCGCCGTACACCAGGGCTTCCAGCACCTGCGGATACAACTCCCCAATCTGCTCCTTATGGGAAACTGTGAGGATCAGTCCCCGCACCGTCGCGGCAGCCAAAGAAGCGCCGCGCCTTGGCATCAAATCATATTTTTCCAAGAGCTGACGAATATGCGTTTCGTCATCGTGGTAATGGACATTTTTGACGCCCTCCGGCAGTCTCTGCAAAAGCAGCTTCGCATCGTTTTCAATGAAAACCATGTCGCCGGTATCGGACAGCCGCCGGCAGACGGCAAGAACCGCCTTTGCCGCACGCTCCGACGGCGGCAAGCCGTTTGCTTCGCTCAGTGCATGGTCAGCCACTCCGTAAAGCTCGGAGTGGATACTTTCCAGAACCGCGAAGAAGGCCATCTCCTTGGATTCGTAGAATTTATAAAACGAGCCTTTTGCGATGCCGACCGCCTTCGTCAGCTGATCCACGGAGGTTTTCTTCATCCCCAGCGTGACAGCACAATGTCTCGTTTCCTTCAGCAACGCCTTGCGGAGCTGCTCAGTCTCGTAATCGGTAAAAGCCAAGGTCGCACCCCCATGAAATATGACCGTTTCGGTTCTTCTGGTCATATTATACCGCGCTTTTTTCTGGTTTGCAAGGGGTGTGGAGAAAAAATCGCTAATCAAAAGGAGTGCAGTGTTGCAGAAAGAGACGACGGAATTCCGGTAATCGTTGTCGCCGCTGTAAAAGAAACTATATGGGATTTTCAGACTTTGCGGCGGGGACTGTCTGCTGAAAGCAGATTGTTCCCGCTGCAAAGTACGCAGGGATAGCCGCACAGCGGCGTAAGGGGTACAGCCCCTTGTACGGAACGAAGTGACGCAAAACAGCCCGGACATTCAGGTGTCCGGGCTGTCTGCCTCGCAGAGCGCATATACAGGGCTTGCCCCTGTATAGAAGTGCGCCCCTTGTTCCAAAGGGATTATTTTACGTCAATCGCTCCGTTTATTTGTTCTCACTTAATCATTTCAACGCCTTCATTTGTTGGGTAGAATTGAAGCGCATCTTGGACTGTCATAAACGCTCCGGCATCATTCCAGCTATTTGTCATTCGTTTTTCCATTGCTGTCATTGCAGGATACTGGAGCCAGCTTCGTTGATGAGTGTAATTGACCCAACTGCTGATGATATAGCCATCCTGCATCTCCGAAATGGGATAAGCAACATAGCCACGATAATTTTCGCCTTGCCTTGGCATAGAAAAAGCGGCAAAAACATCGGCACTTGTTTGCTCTCCCCAGAAAATGCTGTTAGATGTAAAAGTTTGATTGTCAAGAGAATAATAAGGGGCAGCGAAGGTTTCCCCACCCTTGTCATACAGCACACGTCCAGTTACTTCACCGTTAGAAGCCCATCCATCTGAAATATCTCGATATACGGGCCAAAGCTGAATCGACTCTGTGCCGTAAAATCCAGGATCGGTAGTCCAAAGGAAATGATGAAAAATGATCCATCTTTCTCGTTCGCCAGGTATTTGCACTCCAACGCCGGTAATGCGTAACTCTTTTACATCATAGACAGTCTTTTGCTCGATATGGCGTTTCTCTCCATTACTATTACTATACTCCGTAGTTACCGTTCTGCCGTTATTCACTGGTTCGTCCGTGATGTCAACGACAACCTGTAAAGCACCATCACAAGCTGCAATGTCTTCTGGCGTGAGATCGTTCAAAACATATTCTGGGAAGCCAAGTTCCATGAGATGGTTCTTGATTACCTCTATTTCAGTATGTTCTGACGAATCCACTGTACTCCAGTCCATCGGATAGCTGCCACCGAAAAGATAGCCAAAAGCACAGCCGATGATAAGCACTGAAAGGAGAACGAGCACGATACATCTGTCTGTTACCTTAATAGATACGGTTTGAATTGAATACCCAGCTTCATCAAGTTCTTTTGAGAGCATATAGATATTACGGATAATGAAGATGTATCCAATAACCATTGCCCCAGCAATTACCAGTCCATTATACTGAATAACAGCCAGAACGCACATGAGTGCATACCAGATAATCAGTGTAACGGCACCTCCCGCTCGCGGAGGAAGATTTACTTTTCTCTGCACAGCTCTGAGTCCACGCCAGAGACAAAAGAACTCGACAAGCAGAAGCAAAAGGTTTGCAACGGTTAGCACCGAGGTGACTTGGGGAGTAAAAATTGTGCTTTGGATAATGGTCGTATTTAGAATCAGCATCGGGAAAAAGTATGCCGCTCGGATTACTGTTATAATAAAGCAATTTCTAAACCATTTATTTTCACGCCATAGAGAACGAAACCCTAATAGTGACAGCACCATTCCAACGGCAGGAAGAATATAATTTAGGCACCAAAAGTTCAGCGTGATAGCGCAAAGTGCCATGCCAATGAGTACACGGCTCATTGCTTTTCTCCATGGTGTTACATCTTCAACAACATCATCAGGGGGAAAATCTAAAACGCTTTTTTCAAGCATTGTCTCAAAATCTCTTTCGTTCATGGATTCCCATTCATGATTACTCATGCACTTCACCTCCTAACATCTTGCGAAGCTGCTTTTTCAAGCGATACAGTTTTCCCTCGACCGCTCTTTCGGTCATCCCCAGCTCGGAAGCAATTTGGGCTGTTGATTGTAAGTAATAATATTTTCTGTAAAACAGCATCCTGTCCTTGGGCGATAACTGGCGCAAAGCATAATTAACCGCAGATTGCCGTTCTTTTTGTATAATCAGTTCTTCAGGACTTGGCTCCGGTGATGGTGTACCGTCTGGAATTTCTTCAACGCTATTATGGCGGTGAGTATCCCTTGTATAGTTCAGCGCAGCATTTCTGGTAATCGCCGTCAACCACGTCTTCCAACTTCCTCGTTCTTGGTTGAACTGTTCTATTTTTTCCCAGACACGCATTGCTACTTCTGAAAGGCAGTCCTCTTGATCCTGTGGATTTTGCAAAATAGGCGCAATAATGTATCTCATCAGTGGCCCATAGTGCAACAATAAGGCATCCATGCCTTTTCCATTTCTTTGAAGCAGCAATTCGATAATATCCTGTTCTTGCACAGCATCGCCTCCTCTCGGATTTGTTTTCTATTTAATTATACACGAGTTGACAAGAAAACCCACAAATATGACTTAATTATACTCGAAATCTGTGAATAAATCTATTGCTTTCAGTTAAGGGCAAAAAAATAACGGGTACTCAGCTTTTACGCCGAATACCCGTTATTCCGTTGCCAATCCTGCCTGACAGATGCTCATTTCGTAATTTCGGTCTAAACCTGTTTTACGAACACCCGTCTAAAGGCGTCCTTCCCTTTTATACACTTTCACATTTCCTGAGCCTGTAATTGGAGGCGGTCGGCGATCATGGCGATGAATTCGGAGTTTGTGGGCTTGCCCTTCGCGGAGTTCACCGTATAGCCAAAGTATTTCTGCAGCGTTTCCAGGTCGCCGCGGTCCCACGCCACCTCGATCGCGTGGCGAATGGCGCGCTCCACTCGGCTGGGCGTCGTCCCGAACCGCTTTGCGATCTCCGGATACAGCACCTTCGTCACCGCGTTGATGACCTCCATGTTCCGTACCGTCAGGATAATGCCTTCCCGCAGGTACTGGTAGCCCTTGATGTGCGCCGGCACGCCGATCTCGTGGATGATGGCCGTGACCATCATCTCCAGCTGCTGCAGCGGCAGGTCGCAGCGCGGGCCTGCCGCGTGGCGGATATGCTCCAGCACTGAGGTGTCGTCCGCCGGCTTGGGCAGGAATACATAGGCGCCGGCATCCCGGATGTCCCGGGCCGCCTCGGCGGTGCGGAATTCCGTCACCACAATGCACCGCGTCTCGGACTTGCCCTTCAGCCGCCGCAGGATGCCCGTGCCGTCCAGGCCGGGCAGCACCGTGTCCAGCACCAGCACGGCGGGGTGCTGTGCCTCCACCATTGCCAGCGCCTCACGGCCGTCGGCGGTGTCGCCGATCAGACAGATATCCCCCTGCTTCTTCAAGAAATCGCACAGCTCTGTCCGATACGCCTGGTCCGCATCCGCAACGCATACAGTGATCTTGTTCTCCATATTCACTTTCCCCTTTAACATAATTTTAACGGCACGCAATTCCCCATATACACACCACGAACCGCTTTGACGCTATCAAAAATACCACAAACAGACAGCAAATGCAAGGGCAATTTGTCGAAAACCAACATTTTCGTTCGACACCCAGCGACCGCATTCGACAAAAAGTGGTGCTCGCGAGATGAAATGTTCCATTTTACCGATATTCCGCCTCTATAATTGCGCATAGATCGGCAGTTGTGCCCGCTAATCGGCATTTCATGTGCAATGTATCGAGTTTCCGTTTCTCCACAGGTCTACGGCTGCCCCAAGGAGATGCAGGGGGTGCCGGTCAGACCGGCGCAAAAGGCAAAACAACTCCGCGCGGAAATGGTTGTGTTGGCGGGAAAATCGGCGTATAATAAATTGAAAACGATCACAAAACGGAGGCTCACGTATGAAACTGATGGTTCTCGACGGCAACAGTATCGTCAACCGCGCCTATTACGGCGTCGGAAAGGCGCGCCTGCTGACCACACGGCAGGGGCTGCACACAAACGCCATTTACGGCTTTGTCACCATGCTGCAGAAGCTGCTGGACCAGGAGAAGCCGGACGCCGTGTGCGCTGCCTTTGACCGGCGGGAACCAACATTCCGGCACAAGGCCGACGCGGCCTATAAGGCCAACCGAAAGGGTATGCCCGAGGAACTGGCCGAACAGATACTGCCGCTGAAGCAGGTGCTCGACGCCATGTCCGTGCCCTGCTATGAGCTGTCCGGCTACGAGGCCGATGACCTGATCGGCACGATCAGCCGCAAGTGCGAGGCCGCCGGATGGGACTGCACCATCGCCACCGGCGACCGCGACAGCTTGCAGCTGATCACCGCCCACACCCATGTGCGTCTGTTGACCGGCGGCAAGGGACCGGACGGCGACCGCTGCATGACCGAATCCACTTTCCGGGCGGAGTACGGCTTTGACCCCATCCACATGATCGACCTGAAGGCTCTGGCCGGCGACAGCAGTGACAATATTCTCGGTGTGCCCGGCATTGGTGAAAAGACCGCCATGGCGCTGGTACAGCAATATGGCTCCATTGACGCCGTGTACGCGAACATCAACAGCGTGCCCCTGAAGCCCGGATTTTTATGTAAACTCAAGGAAGGCGAGGCCTCTGCCCGCCACAGCTACTGGCTGGCCACCATCGACACAAATGCGCCGCTTGACTTCGACCCGGAGGCTAACCTGCGCCAGCCCTTCAAGCCGGAGCTGTATGACCTGTTTTTGAAGCTGGAATTCCAGAAGCTCATCGATAAATACCAGCTCTCCCCGGCCTGCGTGGCAGAGGAGCTGCCCACATATACCGCGGAGGCGGAAATACTGGAGACGGCCGAGCGTGCCGAGGCGTGCCTGGCCCTGTGGCGCGAGGCGGCATACGTGACCGTATACGGTACACCGGATCTGGCGGCGCTGGCGGTGGAATGCGAGACCGGGGCAGACAGCTCTCTGATGGTTGAAATTTATGTCAACCGATATGCCGGTGATTGGCGGGCGCTGCTGTCCACCCTGTTTGCGCCGGATATCCGGAAGGTTGGCCACAATGTCAAGGACATGATGCGTGCCCTGCTGGCCCAGGGACTGCCCGCCGATGGTTTCATCTTCGACACGGCGCTGGCCGCCTATCTGGTAGACGCCACCGCCGGCAGCTACGATCTGCAGCGGCTGTTTGTCACCTACTATAACGAGCAGCTGCCCCAGCCCGACCATCTGACGGCGGATGCCTTCAATCCCCTGGCTGGGGAGAACATCGCCGCCCAGACGGCGCTTATCAGCTACACCGCCGCCGTGTCCGCCCTGCACGGGACGCTCGCGCCCAAGCTGCGGGAGCTGGAGATGGAGGAATTGTACTATAGTGTGGAGTTGCCTCTGTGCCGGGTGCTGGCGGATATGGAGACAGCTGGTTTCCTGGTGGACCGGGACGCCCTGGCGGATTTCGGCGCAGCTCTGCAGAAGACCACGGACCGCGTGGAGCAGGCTATCTACGATGCCGCCGGAGAGACGTTCAACATCAACTCCCCCAAGCAGCTGGGGTATATCCTGTTCGAGAAATTGCAGCTGCCCCACGGCAAAAAGACGAGGACCGGCTGGTCCACCAACGCCGATGTGCTGGAAAAGCTGCGTCACGCCTATCCCATCGTGGACGACGTACTGTGCTTCCGCCAGTACACCAAGCTGAAGAGTACCTATGTGGACGGGCTGATGAAGGTCATCGATATGGACGGCCGGATACGCACCAGCTTCCAAATGACCGTCACCGCCACCGGGCGGCTCAGCTCCACGGAGCCGAATTTGCAGAATATCCCCACCCGCACTGAGCTGGGCAGCCAGCTGCGGCGGATGTTCACAGCGGCGGAGGGCTGTGTGCTGGTGGACGCGGACTACTCCCAGATCGAGCTGCGCCTACTGGCGCATATGTCCGGCGATAAGGTCATGCAGGCGTCATTCCTGTCCGGTGCGGACTTCCACACCGCCACCGCCGCCAAGGTCTTCCACGTGCCGGAGGAGGATGTGACGCCGGAGCTGCGCCGCCGGGCCAAGGCGGTGAATTTCGGCATTGTGTACGGCATTTCCGCCTTTGCACTGGCCCAGGACATCGGCGTCACCGTGGCAGAGGCCAAGGCGTACATGGACCGCTATTTCGAGACGTACAGCACCCTGCGGCAGTATATGACTGACGTGGTGGCACAGGCGGAGCAGGACGGCTACGTGCAGACCATGATGCACCGCCGCCGCCCCCTGCCGGAGTTGAAGAGCAGCAATTTCAACCTGCGGGAATTCGGCAAGCGGGTGGCGCTGAATATGCCGGTGCAGGGCAGCGCCGCCGATATCATGAAGCTGGCGATGGTGCGTGTGCATGACCGGCTGAAGCGGGAGGGCCTGCGTGCCCGGCTGCTGATGCAGGTCCACGACGAGCTGATCGCCGAGTGCCCGGCGGAGGAGCAGGCGCAGGTGAAGCGCATCCTCACGGAGGAGATGGAACACGCCGCAGCGCTGTCCGTTCCCCTGACGGTGGACGCCCACTGCGGAAAAAACTGGCTGGAGGCGAAGGGATAAAGCTATGAAGCACATCAAGATCGTACCCATGGCGGCGGAGCATTTGAACGACGTGGCGGCGCTGGAGTTGGCCTGCTTCTCCCGCCCCTGGTCCCGGCAGATGTTGGCCGAGGAGCTGGACAACCAGTGCGCGGCCTTTTTGGTGGCGTTGGAGCCGGAGACGGAGAAAGTTATCGGCTACGCGGGATTGCTGGTAGCCGCCGACGAGGGCTATATCACCAATGTAGCGGTGGACCCCTCCCGTCGCCGGCAGGGCGTGGCGGCCCAGCTTTTGCAGGTATTCGACAACTTTGCCCGCGGCAATCAGTTGGCGTTCCTGACGCTGGAGGTGCGGCCCTCCAACACCTCGGCTATCGCGCTGTATCAGGGCTTCGGCTTCCGCGAGGTGGGCCGCCGCCGCAACTATTACGACCTGCCCAAGGAGGATGCCCTGATCCTGACGAAATACTACACGGAGGAGGCGGCGCAATGAACATATTAGCTTTCGAGTCCTCCTGCGACGAGACAGCGGTGGCCGTGGTCCGGGACGGGCGGACGCTGCTGTCCGACGCCATATTGTCCCAGGCGGATATGCACGCCCTCTATGGCGGCGTGGTGCCGGAGATCGCCTCCCGCAAGCACGTACAGGCCATCGCTGCCCTGACGGACAAGGCGTTGGCCGACGCCGGACTGGCCAAAAAGGACATCGATGCCGTGGCCGTCACCTACGCACCGGGGCTCATCGGCGCGGTGCTGGTGGGCGTCAGCTTTGCCAAATCCGCCGCCTACGCGCTGGGTGTGCCCCTGATTCCGGTGCACCATGTGCGGGGGCACATCGCCGCCAACTATCTGGCCTTTCCGGAGCTGGAGCCGCCCTTCGTGGCGCTGGCCATCTCCGGCGGCAATACGCTGATCGTGGATGTGGCGGACTACACCGATATGACCGTGCTGGGTGCCACCCGTGACGATGCCGCTGGCGAATGCTTCGACAAGGCGGCGCGGGTGCTGGGGCTCCCCTACCCCGGCGGCAGGCCTATGGACCAGCTGGCGCAGCAGTCCGCAGGCGGCGTGTACGACCTGCCCAGCGCCCATGTGGCCGGGGCAGAGTTGGACATGAGTTTTTCCGGCCTGAAGACCGCTGTGGTGAACCTGGCGCACAACGCCCAGCAGAAGGGCGATCCGCTGGACGCCCCGGCACTTGCCCGGGACTTTGCCCGCGCCGTGTCCGGGGAACTGGTGCCCCGCGCCATGCGCGCCCTGGAGCTTACCGGCCGCAGAACCCTGGTGGCCGCCGGCGGCGTGGCCGCCAACTCCGTTATCCGCGCCGACCTGCATGCCGCCTGCGGCAAGGCGGGCGTCAGGCTATTTCTCCCCCCGCTGAAGTGGTGCGGCGACAACGGGGCCATGATCGGTGCCCAGGGCTACTATGAGTATCAGGCGGGCCGCACCGCCGGGCTCGACCTCAACGCCTACGCCACCATGGACCTGGGCGCACCCCTACTGTGACCAAGCACCCCCGTTTTCGGGGGTGCTTTTTGTCAACCAACCGCCGGCGGCGGTGTTATGGAAATCATCACGCCTATATCCTTCGTTCTTCTCTATGATATGACATTATGTTAAGCTAACGGCGTGTGTTTCGCGGGTGAAAGAGGTGTTTTTCGGTACTTACATTTTCTTCCATAACAAGAAAATTCAGTGTATTTAAAAGGATTTTCGCAGTGTGGAAAAAGTGGTGGAAAATGTGGATAACTCATTGTAAAAATTATGTCATGTAGAATTATGTCAAATTAACGTAAAGGCCTCCGGGTTGCTGCCGGCGTGCTGTTTTGTGTGAAAAGTATACCGGAACGGAAAAATATGCAGGGGATTTCCCGTAAGTGCTCGCCGCTGCGCAGCGCACCGCCGGCGGCGTTTTCCTTACTTTTCCGGAAGATCTGCGGCCGTTGTCAGCAAACGATTACATTATGTATTGTCATTCCCGGTACGTACCCACTTCGGAAGTAGGCGGAGCAGAAAAAGGCTCTCTTTGCCGGAAAAGCGGTTGACGGCGCCGGCGAAGTGTGCTATACTACCATCTGCGTTGATGCTTGTGTGGCTCAGCTGGCAGAGCAGCTCACTCGTAATGAGCAGGTCGCCGGTTCGAATCCGGCCACAAGCTCCAAAAAAGCAACTCCCGATAGGGTGTTGCTTTTTTTATTGAGCTTGTCCGGAGTCGAAGTTTATCCCCCCTCGCGGGGGAAATCCGGCCACAAGCTCCCAAAAGCAACTCCCGAGAGGGTGTTGCTTTCTTGTTTGAAACGACAAATAGATGCGTTATGCACGAAACGCCTATTAGTGATCATAATCGCTGGTATATGCGCAATTATTATGGCGAAATATCGCTCCAAAAAGGTACATCGTCTCCCAAGCGCTGCCTTTTGTCGAATGCGGTCGCTGGGTGTCGAACGAAAATGTTTGTTTTCGACAAATTACCCTTGCATTTGCTGTCTGTTTGTGGTATTTTTGATAGCGTCAAAGCGGTTCGTGGTGTGTATATGGGGAATTGCGTGCCGTTAAAATTATGTTAAAGGGGAAAGTGAATATGGAGAACAAGATCACTGTATGCGTTGCGGATGCGGACCAGGCGTATCGGACAGAGCTGTGCGATTTCTTGAAGAAGCAGGGGGATATCTGTCTGATCGGCGACACCGCCGACGGCCGTGAGGCGCTGGCAATGGTGGAGGCACAGCACCCCGCCGTGCTGGTGCTGGACACGGTGCTGCCCGGCCTGGACGGCACGGGCATCCTGCGGCGGCTGAAGGGCAAGTCCGAGACGCGGTGCATTGTGGTGACGGAATTCCGCACCGCCGAGGCGGCCCGGGACATCCGGGATGCCGGCGCCTATGTATTCCTGCCCAAGCCGGCGGACGACACCTCAGTGCTGGAGCATATCCGCCACGCGGCAGGCCCGCGCTGCGACCTGCCGCTGCAGCAGCTGGAGATGATGGTCACGGCCATCATCCACGAGATCGGCGTGCCGGCGCACATCAAGGGCTACCAGTACCTGCGGGAAGGCATTATCCTGACGGTACGGAACATGGAGGTCATCAACGCGGTGACGAAGGTGCTGTATCCGGAGATCGCAAAGCGGTTCGGGACGACGCCCAGCCGAGTGGAGCGCGCCATTCGCCACGCGATCGAGGTGGCGTGGGACCGCGGCGACCTGGAAACGCTGCAGAAATACTTTGGCTATACGGTGAATTCCGCGAAGGGAAAGCCCACAAACTCCGAATTCATCGCCATGATCGCCGATCGCCTCCAATTACAGGCCCAGGAAATGTGAACACGATATATCCGGGAAATGTGAACAAACCCATACAAAAGGGGATACCTTTATGTACGCAAAAAAGGCGCCGAAGGGCGCCTTTTTTATACCTATATGATACTTCCAGTTCACGCTTATGACATCTTCCGATACATTGTGGGCAGACAGCCGTACTGGTCCTTGAAGGCGGCGGTGAATTTGCTCTGGCTTTCATAGCCCACCCGGCGGGCGACCTCCGCCACACTGGCATCCGTCTCACGGAGGAGGCGGGCGGCCTTCTCCATGCGGTGCTCTTTCAGGTGGGCAGCGATGGAGGTGCCGTACACATCCTTGAACACCTCTTTCAATGTGGTCGGGTTGATGGGGTACAGATGGCAGAGGCCCTCGATGGTGATACGCTGGTCCATGTGCGACAGCAGGTAGTCGTGGATCTCCCGGATCAGCCGGACCTGCTCTGCCTCGGCGCGCCACTGGGGACAGGCCACGTCCATGACCTGCTCGATAAGCTCGTGCAGCAGCCGGGCCTGGGCGGTATCGGCGGCGTGG
>OBAE01001430.1_pt1 | contig 12301 bp, 10 predicted proteins | sample 1517641 | NCBI WGS metagenome assembly OBAE01 (sample SAMN04571701, study PRJEB22368) | human gut metagenome | biome: human gut; material: stool | host: Homo sapiens | place: Luxembourg | collected 2012-08-30 | reverse complement strand
GCTCAGGATTTTAAGAAAGGCAAAACACTGGTTGACGGACATGGAAACTTCGGTTCCATCGAGGGCGACGGTGCAGCGGCCATGCGATATACAGAAGCCAGACTGGAGAAACTGACACAGGATGTCTTCCTCGAAGATCTGGATAAGAATGTAGTAGATTTTATGCCGAACTTTGATGAGACAGAGAAGGAACCGGTGGTACTTCCTGTCAGAATCCCGAATCTGCTGGTAAACGGGGCGGATGGTATCGCTGTCGGTATGGCAACCAGTATTCCACCTCACAATCTGGGTGAAGTGGTAGATGCTGTAAAAGCATATATGAAGAATAACGACATCAGTGTCAAAGGGCTGATGCGCTATCTCAAGGGACCGGACTTTCCGACAGGTGGTCTGGTAGTAAATAAAGATGACCTGCTCAGGATTTATGAGACAGGAACAGGGAAGCTCCGTGTCAGAGGTAAGGTGGAGACAGTGAAGCTCAAAGGCGGCAGACAGCAGCTTGTGATCACGGAGATTCCTTACACAATGATCGGGGCAAATATCGGAAAATTCCTGAATGATATTGCGTCTCTTGTGGAAAACAAGAAGACAACAGATATCGTGGATATTTCCAACCAGTCTTCCAAAGAGGGAATCCGTATTGTTCTTGACCTGAAGCGTGACGCAGATGTAGAGAATCTTACAAATATGCTCTATAAGAAGACAAAGCTGGAAGATACTTTTGGCGTGAATATGCTGGCAGTTGCGGATGGCAGACCGGAGACTCTGAGTCTGAAGCAGGTGATCGAGCATCACGTAGATTTCGTATTCGATGTCACGACCAGAAAGTACACCACACTTCTGAATAAAGAGCAGGAGAAGAAAGAAATCCAGGAAGGTCTGATCAAGGCATGTGATGTGATCGACCTGATCATCGAGATCCTGCGAGGAAGCAAGAACAGAGAACAGGTAAAGAAATGCCTGGTTGACGGTGTGACAGAAGGAATCAGGTTCAAGAGCAAATCAAGCGAGAAAGCTGCGCAGAAGCTGCATTTCTCAGAAAAACAGGCAGCTGCGATCCTGGATATGCGTCTGTACAAACTGATCGGTCTGGAGATCGAGGCACTTCAGGCAGACTATGCAGAAACAATGAAGAACATTGCCATTTATGAAGATATCCTGAATAATTATGATTCCATGGCAGAAGTGATCATGAAAGAACTGGATCAGATCAAGAAAGAATACGGTACGAAACGCCGCACAGTGATCGAGAATGCAGAAGAAGTTGTCTATGAGGAAAAGAAGATGGAAGAAATGGAAGTCACATTCCTTATGGACCGCTTCGGATATATGCGGACCATTGATAAGTCTGCATATGAGAGAAATAAAGAAGCTGCCAACGCAGAGAACAAATATGTGTTTAACTGTATGAATACAGATAAGATCTGTATCTTTACAGATAATGGAAAGATGCACAGTATCAAGGTGGCAGATATTCCGCTGGTTCGTTTCAGGGATAAGGGGACACCGGCAGATAATCTGAGCAATTATGACAGTGCACAGGAACGTATGCTCTATGTAGCACCACTGGCATCTGTAAAAGAAAATACACTTCTGTTTGTCACTGCTGCATCCATGTGCAAGCTGGTGAGTGGTGCAGAGTTTGATGTGGCGAAGAGAACGATCGTGTCTACGAAACTTGCTGAAGAGGATTCTCTGATCTTTGTGGGTTCTGCGGATGAAATGGAACAGGTGGTATTCCAGAGTGAAGGCGGATATTTCTTAAGATTTCAGAAACAGGATATTTCTGCTATGAAGAAAACATCTATCGGGGTGCGTGGAATGAAACTGGCAGAAGGAGATAAGCTGGATCATGCATATCTTCTGGAAAGCCGCCAGGAATATACCATTACTTATCATGATAAACCCTATGTTCTCAACAGGATAAAACTGTCCAAACGGGACAGTAAAGGAATAAAACCACGTATATAAAACCAACAAATCCGCTAAAATCAAGGTTTTTGCAGGAAAAGCCTTGCAATTGCCGGAAATTGGTGTTACAATACATCTAAATTAGAACTTGTTGACAAAGGAGTGGGCGTGAGCCCACTCTTATTTGTTGCATGGAAAGGCAGGTGGGAAAATGAGCAGACGGGAAGAGTATGAAAAGCGCGCAGAGGAACTTCTGGCACCGATCGTAGAACTTAACGGCTTTGAACTGGTTGATGTAGAATATGTGAAGGAAGCAGGTAACTGGTATCTGAGAGGATACATTGACAAACCAGGCGGAATTACAGTAAATGACTGCGAGACAGTCAGCAGAGCATTCAGTGACAAACTGGATGAGAATGATTTTATCGAAGACAGTTATATCATGGAGATCAGTTCGCCGGGACTGGACAGACCGCTGAAGAAAGACAAAGACTTTGAGAGAAACATGGGAAAACTGGTGGAAATCCGTACCTACCGGCCAATCGAGAAGCAAAAAGAGTTCTGCGGGATTTTGACCGCATATGATAGTAACAGTGTGACAATCGATGAGGATGGAACCGAGCGTGTTTTTGATAAGAAAGACACAGCCCTGATACGCCTCGCAATAGAGTTTTAGTTAATTCGGGAGGATAAGAAAAAAATGAGCAGAGAGTTAAAGGAGGCACTGGATATCCTTGAAAAGGAGAAGAGTATCAGCAAAGATACTCTGCTTGAGGCAATTGAGCAGTCTCTGATCCAGGCCTGCAAAAACCATTTTGGAAAAGCTGACAATGTACATGTAACTATTGATCCGGAAACCTGCGATTTTTCAGTGTATGCAGACAGAAGTATCGTAGAATACGTAGAGGATCCTGCAATGGAGATTTCTCTGGCAGATGCTTTGAAGATCACATCAAGAGCTGAGATCGGAGGCATGATACAGGTTCCGATCCAGTCTAAGGAATTCGGACGTATTGCGACACAGAATGCAAAGAACGTTATCCTGCAGAAAATCCGCGAGGAAGAACGTAAAGTGCTGTATGATGAATACTATGGAAAAGAAAAAGAAGTAGTAACCGGTATTGTACAGCGTGTGATGGGCAAGAATGTAAGCATCAATCTTGGTAAGGCAGATGCAGTATTAAGTGAGAATGAACAGGTGAAAGGGGAAACCTTCCAGCCGACAGAGAGAATCAAGGTGTATATTCTTGAAGTCAAGGATACCCCGAAGGGACCTCGTATTCTGGTATCCAGAACTCATCCGGGACTTGTGAAACGTCTCTTTGAGTCAGAAGTTGCAGAAGTAAAAGACGGAACTGTTGAGATCAAGAGCATCGCACGTGAGGCCGGTTCCCGTACAAAGATCGCTGTATGGAGCAACGATCCGGATGTAGATGCAGTTGGTGCATGCGTAGGTATGAACGGCGCACGTGTCAATGCAGTAGTTGAGGAACTTCGCGGTGAGAAGATCGATATCATCAACTGGGATGAGAATCCTGCGATCCTGATCGAGAATGCATTGAGCCCTGCAAAGGTTATCGCAGTTATGGCAGATCCTGATGAGAAGACAGCTCTGGTAGTTGTTCCTGATTATCAGCTGTCCCTTGCAATCGGTAAAGAAGGTCAGAATGCACGTCTTGCTGCAAGACTTACAGGATTTAAGATTGACATCAAGAGTGAGACTCAGGCAAAAGAAGCCGGAGATTTCTATGATTATGATGATGACGAGACTGCAGAAGATGCAGCTGAGGCATCAGCAGAGGAAACTTCAGCAGAAGATTCCCTGACAGAAGAAACCGAAGCAGAAGAAGTTTCAGAGGAAGTTCCTGTAGAAGAAGAGCCACAGGCTCAGGAAGCAGGAGAGAATGAAGACGAAGAATAAGATTCCCATGCGCCAGTGTACCGGCTGCAGGGAAATGAAAAGCAAGAAAGAGATGCTCAGAGTTCTTAAGACTACAGAAGATGAGATCGTGCTTGATACTACCGGTAAGAAAAACGGCAGAGGCGCATATCTGTGTCTTTCCAGAGAATGTCTGGATAAAGCGATTAAAAATCATGGACTTGAGCGTTCACTGAAAACTGCGGTTCCGGATGAGGTATACGAACGACTTAAGAAGGAGCTGGAAGATATTGAAAAATAACAGAGTACTGTCGCTGATAGGGCTGGCTACCAAAGCAGGCAAGACCGTAAGCGGAGAATTTTCCACAGAGAAATCTGTAAAGACCGGAAAAGGATTGCTTGTGATCGTTGCTGAGGATGCCTCCGAGAATACAAAGAAGAAATTCAGGAATATGTGCAGTTTTTATGAAGTTCCGATTTTCTTCTTCTCAGATAAAGAGAGCTTAGGCAGAGCAATGGGAAAGGAGTACCGCGCCTGTCTGGCTGTCCAGGATGAGAACTTTGCGAAAGCAATCATGAAGGAGGTATAGCGATTGTCAAAATTAAGAGTACATGAGCTGGCCAGAGAGCTTGGACGACAGAACAGAGAAGTGATCGAGTTTCTGAAATCAAAAGGCGTTGATGTGAGAAGCCATATGAGTATGGTGGATGAGCCTGCGGTTTCGGAAGTAAAGAATAGATTCAGAAAAGACAATAATAACAGGGGAAAGGAGCATATTGCGAAATTGGAGACTCCCAAGACAGAAGAAAAGGTTGTAACAGCAAAATCAGAAGGAGATAAAACTGAAACACCTAAAAAGAAAAAAAATATTATCCGCGTTTTTCATGCACAGAATGCAAGTGACGGAGGAAAAACAAGAAAGAAACCTGTGAAAGCTGAAGGCGAGAGAACAGGTTCACCAAGAAATGCAGAAGGAAGAAATTCCGACAGTTCAAGAACAGACGGTGACAGACCAAGAAGAAATAATAATGACCGCCCAGGTACAGGCAACAGAAGACAGGACGGACAGAACCGTCAGGGAAGACCTCAGGGTGAAGGAAGATCCCAGGGAGGACGTTTTGGCCAGGGAAGAAACCAGGGCGAAGGAAACCGTCAGGGAAGACCTCAGGGCGAGGGAAGATCCCAGGGAGATAACCGCCAGGGAGGACGTTTCGGCCAGGGAAGATCCCAGGGCGATGGTCAGGGCCGTCCGGGCGGAAGATTCCAGGGCGATGGAAATCGTCAGGGAGGACGTTTCGGACAGGGAAGACCACAGGGAGATGGAAACCGTCAGGGAGGAAGACCGCAGGGCAATGGCCAGGGTCGTCCGGACGGAAACAGAAGTGAAGGACGTGACGGACGCTTCGGCGGCAGTCAGGGACGTCAGGGACAGCGCCAGAATACAAGAAAGAATGACGATATGGCATTTGCACCGGAACTGACAAAGACTTCCAAAGACAGCAAGAGAGAAAGAGACAGAGAGAACAAAAACAAGAAAAAAGATTTTGATAAGACACAGAGTGGCGGACGCAGACCAAATCAGGGTGGATTCAATAAGAATTCCAGAATCCCGAAAGCTCTGCAGAAACCGGCTCCGCAGCCAAAACAGGAAGAGAAGAAACCTGAGGTTAAGGAAATCACACTTCCGGAGAAGATGACGATCCGCGAACTGGCAGAAGCTATGAAAATGCAGCCGTCAGTAATTGTGAAGAAGCTCTTTATGCAGGGTATGATGGTTACCGTAAACCATGAGATCGATTTTGAGAAAGCTCAGGAGATTGCTCTGGAATATGATATCATCGCAGAACCGGAAGAGAAGGTAGACGTTATCGAAGAACTCCTCAAAGAGGATGAAGAAGACGAAAAAGATATGGTTTCAAGACCACCTGTAGTCTGTGTTATGGGGCACGTTGACCATGGTAAAACATCTCTTCTGGATGCAATCCGTAAGACAAATGTAACACGTGGAGAAGCCGGCGGTATCACACAGCACATCGGTGCTTCTGTAGTAGAGGTTGGCGGACAGAAGATCACATTCCTGGATACACCTGGACATGAAGCTTTCACAGCTATGCGTATGCGTGGTGCAAACTCCACAGATATTGCAGTTCTGGTTGTAGCAGCTGATGATGGTGTGATGCCTCAGACAGTAGAGGCTATCAGCCATGCGAAGGCGGCAGGCGTTGAGATCATAGTTGCAATCAACAAGATTGATAAGCCAAGTGCTAATATTGAGCGTGTAAAACAGGAACTTTCTGAATATGAACTGATCCCGGAAGACTGGGGCGGAAGTACGATTTTTGTTCCTGTATCCGCACATACAGGAGAGGGAATCGATACTCTTCTTGAGATGATCCTTCTTACAGCCGAGGTATGTGAATTAAAGGCAAATCCGAACCGTTCCGCAAGAGGTCTTGTAATCGAGGCTCAGCTTGATAAAGGTAAAGGTCCGGTTGCCACGATCCTTGTCCAGAAAGGTACTCTTCATGTGGGAGACTTTATTGCAGCAGGAGCATGCAATGGTAAGGTTCGTGCCATGATGGATGATAAGGGACGCAGGATTAAAGAAGCAGGTCCTTCTACTCCTGTAGAAATTCTGGGACTTGGTGATGTGCCGAATGCAGGTGAAATTCTTCTTGCATTTGACAGTGATAAGGAAGCCAAGAACTTTGCAGGTGCATTTGTATCTGAGAACAAGAACCGTCTTCTTGAGGAGACTAAGGGCAAATTATCTCTGGATAATCTCTTTGATCAGATTCAGGCAAGCGATCTGAAGGAACTTCCGCTCATTGTCAAAGCAGATGTACAGGGATCTGTGGAAGCTGTAAAACAGAGTCTGACCAAACTTTCCAACGAAGAAGTGGTTGTAAAGGTGATCCATGGCGGTGTTGGTGCGATCAATGAGTCTGACGTAAGTCTTGCGGCTACATCAAATGCGATCATTATCGGCTTTAATGTCCGTCCGGATGCAACCGCAAAACAGCTTGCTGAGCAGGAAGGTGTAGATCTTCGTCTGTACAGAGTTATTTATCAGGCAATCGAAGATGTAGAAGCTGCCATGAAGGGTATGCTTGATCCTATATTTGAGGAGAAAGTTATCGGTCATGCGGAAGTGCGTCAGCTGTTCAAGGCATCCGGTATTGGTACGATTGCAGGAAGCTATATTCTGGATGGTATCTTCCAGAGAAACTGCAAGGTTCGTATTTCCAGAGAAGGCGAGCAGATATTTGAAGGTGAGCTTGCATCCCTGAAGAGATTCAAAGACGATGTTAAGGAAGTTAAGGCAGGATACGAATGTGGCCTTGTATTTGACGGATTTAACGATGTGAAAGAGGAAGATAAAGTAGAAGCTTATATCATGGTAGAAGTACCGAGATAGTAATGGTTTATAAAGGTAGGGTGCGCGATTCATAGTGTCAGGTACAGTGTGGTGCGCACCTTGACTTGATTGTGGTAATTCAGAAAATAATGTGATCAGGATAGTCGATGATCCGGATTGCTCACAGTATTTGACAGAATTGCCGGATATATAGGAGTAAAACTTAAAATGAGAAAAAACAGTATTAAGAATACCCGGATCAATGGGGAAGTCCAGAAGGAACTCAGCACCATTATCCGCAACGAGATCAAGGACCCGCGTATTCATCCGATGACTTCTGTCATGGCTGTAGAAGTGGCTCCTGATCTGAAAACCTGCAGAGCATATATCAGTGTGCTGGGTGAAAAAGAAGCAAAGGAAGCGACGATCAAAGGTCTGAACAGTGCAGAAGGCTACATCAGACGCCAGCTGGCGCGTAATTTAAACCTGAGAAATACACCGGAGATCCGTTTTATCCTGGACGAATCTATTGAGTATGGTGTAAATATGTCAAAGCTTATTGATGATGTTACCAAGAAAGACAGCAACTCCCACAGACAGGATGAGGAGCAGGATGAGAATTAAAAGAGGATGAGAACATGGAAAATATTGCGGAAATACTGGAAGGTGTGAAAACAATGGGAATCGGCGGACATATCCGTCCGGATGGTGACTGCGTTGGTTCCTGTATGGCGTTATATTTATATGTAAAAACCTATTATCCGGAAATTCAGGCAGATGTGTACCTGGATAATCCCAAACCTGTTTTCGGACATATTGACTGTATGGATGAGATTAAAACAGAGCTGGACGGTGACAAAGAGTATGACCTTTTTGTTACCTGTGATGTAAGTGCAAGAGACAGACTTGCCATTGCAGGTCCATACTTTGACACTGCAAAAAGAACAGCATGTATTGATCATCATATCAGTAACTCCGGATTTGCACAGGTGAATCATATCAGGGGAGAGGTAAGCTCTGCCTGTGAAGTTCTCTATGGGCTTTTTGATCCTGAGAAAGTGGTCCGTACCATTGCAGTGCCGATCTATACGGGAATGGTTCATGACACAGGGGTATTTCAGTACTCTTCAACTTCACCGGAGACCATGCGTATTGCCGGGGAACTGATGAAGACAGGATTCAATTTCAGTAAGATCATTGACGAATCTTTCTATCAGAAAACTTATGTGCAGAATCAGGTAATGGGGCGTGTTCTTGCAGAGAGTATCCTGCTTCTGGATGGAAAATGTATTATCGGATATCTTAAAAAAAGAGACATGGAGTTCTATGGTGTGGATGGCAAGGATCTGGACGGTATCGTCAGTCAGCTTCGCCTTACAGCGGGAGTGGAAGTTGCCATGTTTATCTATGAAGTGGAAACTCAGTCTTTCAAAGTTTCCCTGCGTTCCAACGGAAATGTGGATGTAAGCAAGATTGCAGTATATTTTGGCGGTGGCGGTCATATGAGAGCAGCAGGATGTGATCTTCAGGGTTCTGTGTATGATGTGATCAACAATGTGACAGAACAGATCTGCAAACAGTTTCAGGAGCAGGAAGTCTGATGGATGGAGTAATTGTAATCCGTAAGGAAAAAGGATTCACTTCCCATGATGTGGTGGCAAAGCTTCGGGGAATCCTTCATATGAAGAAAATCGGACATACCGGAACTCTTGATCCGGATGCAGAAGGAGTGCTCCCGGTGGCTCTGGGAAAAGCAACCCGTCTGGTGGATATGATCACAGATAAAGAGAAAACCTATGAGGCAGTGATGCGTCTGGGTGTTGTTACGGATACCCAGGATATGAGCGGAACTGTTCTCTCACAGACTACAGAGCTTTCCGTTACAGAAGAAGAGCTTTGCACAGTGGTCAGTTCTTTTGTGGGAGACTATATGCAGGTGCCGCCAATGTATTCAGCACTGAAGGTCAATGGAAAGAAACTCTATGAACTTGCCAGAGAGGGCAAGACTGTGGAGCGTAAACCAAGACCTGTACATTTTTATGAGATAGAAATTCTGGATATCAGTTTTCCGCTGGTGCGTTTTCGTGTGACCTGCAGCAAGGGAACCTATATCCGTACTCTGTGCCATGATATAGGGGAAAAGCTGGGCTGTGGAGCTGCCATGGAAAGTCTTTTGCGGACAAAGGTGGGCAGATTTACACTGGATGATGCCATTACCCTGGCGCAGACAGAAGAGGCAGTGCAGAAAGGAACCATAGAGAGTAAAATCCTCGGTATTGAGGAGATTCTTGCAGAGTATCCAAGGGTATGCTGTACAAAAGAAGGGGACAGACTTCTGGCTAATGGAAATCCTCTTGTACAGGCACTGGTCGATGCACAGGAGAAAAACGGATGGATCCGTATGTGCAGCAGTGAAGGCAGTTTTGCCGGAGTTTACCAGTGGGACGAGAAAAGAAACAGGTATTTCCCTGTAAAAATGTTTTAGGAGACATGATGGAATATTTAAGGATTGAGAATGATTTTCCCAGAATTTCACACAGTGCGGTAACACTTGGGAAGTTTGACGGCATACACCGCGGACATCAGAAACTGGTTGAGAAAATTATTGAGCAGAAACAGGAAGGTGCACAGGCGGTTGTACTTGCGCTTGGAACTGCCTCAAGAACAATCCTCACAAAGGAAGAGAGATGTCGTATATTGGAAGAAATGGGAGTGGATATACTGTTGGAATGTCCGCTCACAGAGAAAATACGGCACATGAAAGCAGAGAATTTTATAAAAGAAATATTGATAGGAGATCTGCAGGTTTCCTATGTGGCAGTTGGAGAGGATTTCCGTTTTGGCTATGAGCGGAAAGGAACTCCTGCCATGCTCAAAGAGTTCGGAAAGAAATATGGATTTCATACGGAAGTCCTGCCAAAAGAAATGGACGGACGCCGTAAGATTAGTAGTACCTTTGTCAGGGAAGAACTGAACAGAGGAAATATGGAAAAATTCCGTTTCCTTATGGGAACAGATTTCTCAGTAGAAGGAATCGTTGAACATGGACGTGGAATGGGACATAAATATCTGCTTCCGACCACCAACCTGATCCCTCCGGTAGAGAAACTGATGCCTCCAAACGGGGTTTATATCACAGTATCCCATTTCAGAGACAGAAGTTATCAGGGAATTACCAATGTAGGTCATAAGCCTACTGTTGGCGGCGAGAAGTTTATTGGTGTGGAAACATATCTGTTTGACTGCAATGAAGATCTGTATGGGGAATACTGCAAGGTAGATTTCAAAAAATTCCTCAGACCTGAACAGAAGTTTTCTTCGCTGGAGGCACTGAAGGCACAGCTGGAGAGGGATGCTGTGAAGGGACAGGAATATTTTGAAACTTTGTAAAAAAGAGGTTTACACGCCAGAATCAATGTGCTATACTAACCAAGGTGAATTTAGCCCATGTTCAGGGACCGGACGCTCCGACCATCTCTTAATGTGTGGCGGTCAATCAATAATAATTATAGAATACAGGAGGAAATCACAATGATTTCAAAAGAAAAGAAAGCAGCGATCATGAAAGAATATGCAAGAACTGAAGGCGATACAGGATCACCGGAAGTACAGGTAGCAGTTCTTACAGCAAGAATTCAGGAACTTACAGAGCATTTACAGAGCAACCATAAAGATCATCACTCCAGACGTGGTCTTCTGAAAATGGTAGGTCAGAGACGTGGACTGTTAGCTTACCTGAAGAAAACAGACATCGAAAGATACCGTGCACTGATTGAAAAATTAGGCTTAAGAAAATAATAGCCTTTTAGTATGCGGAAGGGGGCGGATTTCCATCCGCCTCCCTTTTTATGTATATGGCAGTTCTGTAAAATATGGTGTTTTTCAGGATTGCGGTGGCTTGTTGTTTCGACTGCATCTGCATATTCAGAAGCTGCGAAACATGACAGGAGTTATTTCCGAGACTACTGAAAAGATTATTTTGTATATGAAAGTAACAAAACAGGCAGATATATTTGCCTGAAAAGTAGTTTTTTCAGTTGTTTCGGACTCCTGTTTTAATGTGACAATTTCATAAAAAGTCTGAACGTTGATGGACAAGATTGTCAGCAGACGGAACAGACAAATTTGAAAAGAATAAAGTAGTTACCGGACATGCAGTGAACGGTAACAGAAAATGACAACAGAATTATGAAAAAAGGAGAATGAACATATGTACAAAAGTTATTCCATGGAATTAGCCGGAAGAACCTTGACAGTAGATATCAACCGCGTTGCAAAACAGGCAAACGGTGCAGCATTAATGCACTATGGTGATACTACAGTTTTATCTACAGCAACAGCATCCAAAGAGCCAAGAGAAGGAATTGATTTCTTCCCGTTAAGCGTTGAATATGAAGAGAAAATGTATGCAGTAGGCAAAATCCCAGGAGGATTTAACAAGAGAGAGGGAAAAGCAAGCGAGCATGCAATCCTTACTTCCCGCGTGATCGACAGACCAATGCGTCCTCTGTTTCCGAAGGACTACAGAAACGACGTAACACTGGTAAACATGGTTATGTCTGTTGATCCTGAGTGTAATCCGGAGATTCCGGCTATGCTTGGTTCCTCTATTGCAACCTGCATTTCCGATATTCCGTTTGATGGTCCGTGTGCTACCACACAGGTTGGTCTGATCAATGGTGAATATATCATCAACCCTACCATGGCACAGAAAGATGTATCTGACCTTCAGCTTACAGTAGCTTCCACAAGAGAGAAAGTAATCATGATCGAAGCCGGCGCAAAAGAAGTTCCGGAAGACAAGATGATCGAAGCTATCTATAAAGCTCATGAAGTAAACCAGGAGATCATTAAATTTATCGATAAGATCGTAGAAGAATGCGGAAAACCGAAACACAGCTACGAATCATGTGCAGTTCCGGAAGAACTCTTCGCAGCGATCAAAGAGATCGTACCTCCGGCAGAAATGGAAGTTGCCGTATTCTCTGACGATAAACAGACAAGAGAAGAAAATATCCGTCAGGTAACAGAGAAACTGAAAGAAGCTTTTGCCGACAAGGAAGAGTGGCTTGCAGTTCTGGGTGAGGCTGTATATCAGTATCAGAAGAAGACTGTCCGCAAGATGATCTTAAAAGACCACAAACGTCCGGAT
>OBAE01001425.1_pt1 | contig 12322 bp, 10 predicted proteins | sample 1517641 | NCBI WGS metagenome assembly OBAE01 (sample SAMN04571701, study PRJEB22368) | human gut metagenome | biome: human gut; material: stool | host: Homo sapiens | place: Luxembourg | collected 2012-08-30 | reverse complement strand
GCTCGCTGAGCGTGGACGCGCCCGCGCGGCAGATCACAAGGTCGGCGGCGCGCATGACGTCCGCCATGTCGTAGATATACTCGCGCACGTCGAGCGAGGGATGGTCGCGCAGGTCCACGCCGTACCCGCTCACCCACTCGTGCATTTTCTGCCAGCCGAGCGAGCCGACGGAGTGGACGTGATGGAACGGCTCCTTTGCCGCCTCAAGATAAAGAAGCTCCGCCGTGACGCGGTTCATGTTCCCCGCGCCGAGGCTGCCCCAGAAGGAAACGACGAGCGGGCGGCCGTCGTTCACGCCGAGCTTTTCCTTGGCCTGCGCCTTCGTCTGCGTGAAGAAGTCGCCGCGCACCGGCGTACCGGTGACGACCACGCGGTCCTTGTGCTTATAATACCGCCGGCAGTCCTCAAAGCCGACAAGAATGCGGTCGCAATGGTTCTCGAGCAGTCGGGTCGTCAGCCCCGGAACGGCGTTCGACTCGTGCACCGCCGTCGGAATGCCGCGCGCGTGGCCGTAGCGCACGACGGGATAGCTCGCGTAGCCGCCCGTACCGACAATGAGGTCGGGCTGAAATTCATCGAGAATGGCGTCCGCCTCACGCTTCGCGTGCATCAGATTGCGCACGGAGACGAGGTTATGGCGCAGCTCCTTCGGCCGAAGGGAGCGGTGGAAGGACGAGATGTTGACCGTGCGGAACGGATAGGGCGTGTGCGCGATCAGGTCGCGCTCCAGTCCGCGCTCCGCGCCGACGAAGAGGATGCGGGTCTTCGGGTCTCTCTCCCGCAGGAAGCCTGCGAGCGCCAGCGCGGGGTTGACGTGTCCCGCCGTGCCGCCGCAGGTGAAAATAACGTTCATGCCTTCCGTCCCCCTTTCTTCCTCGCGGCGGTCTGTTTTCCGCCGCGGCATATTTTTGAGCTTTTCAGCCTGGCGGCATCTGCCGCGAAACACTCAGCACCACGCCCATTTCCGCGAGCTGGATGGCGAGCGCCGTGCCGCCGAAGCTGAAGAACGGCAGCGAGATGCCGGTGTTCGGCACAAGATTCGTCACGACCGCGATGTTTAAGAAAACCTGTAAGGCGATCTGCGTGGTAATGCCCACGACAAGAAGGCTGCCGAAGCGGTCGCGCGCGTGGAGCGCGATCCAGTAGCCGCGGATGATGAGCAGCGCGAAGATGGCCATGATGAGCGTCGCGCCGATCAGGCCCAGCTCCTCGCAGATGATGGAGAAGATGCAGTCGTTGTGCTCCTCGGGCAGGAAGAGGAACTTCTGCCGGCTCTTGCCGAGACCGAGACCGAGGAGACCTCCCGAGCCGATGGCGATGAGGCTCTGGCGCGTCTGATAGCCCGTGCCCGTCTTAAAGGCGTCGTTGAGCGGGTCGAGCCAGATGGCGATGCGCGAGGAGTTGTAGGTGATCAGGCCCGAGAGGAACGCATACGCCACCGCCGCGATACCGCCGATGCCGATGCCGACCCAGTAGCCGCGGATGCCGCCGACGAACATCATCGCCGCGCCGATGCCGAGAATGAGCACGGTGCCGGAAAGGTGCGGCTCGAAGTACATCAGCACCGCAATGAGGGCAAGGATAAAGCCGTAGGGCAGGATACCGTAGCGGAGCGTTCTCATTTTGTCCTTCTTTTTGGAGATGCTGTCGGCAAAATAAAGGATGACGCCAAGCTTGGCGATCTCCGACGGCTGAAACCGCATCGTGGTGCCCGGGATACCGAGCCAGCGCGTCGCGCCGTGGCTTGTGATACCGACGCCGGGAATGATGACCGCAACAAGCAGAGCGATGGAAATGCCCAGCGCGATCTTGGCCACGCCGCGGAAGCGCGCGTAGTTGATGCGCCCGATGACGACCATGGCGGCAAGGCCGAGCGTGGCAAAGGCCGCCTGCCGCTTAAAGTAGTACAGCGGGTCGCCCGACTCATAATAGGCAGATGGAAAGCTCGCCGAGAGCAGTATGATGAGCCCCACGCCGGTGAGCAGCAGCACGAGCAGGAGAAACGGCACATCGATGGGTCCGCGGCCCGCCTCCTTCGCGGCGGCCTCCATGCGCTTCATGTGCTCGCGCTGCTCGCGCCGCAGCTCGCGCTCCTCCTTCGTCATACCGGTTCACCTCCCCCGATCGTTTTTTGAAATGTGCCTTAGAAGTGGTATCTTCCGATCACGCCCCAGAGCGCCAGCATACAGAACACGGCGGAGACGAGCGTGAAGATGGTCACGAGCTTGACCTCGCTCCAGCCGCACAGCTCAAAGTGATGGTGCAGCGGCGCCATCTTGAAAATGCGCTTGCCGTGCGTCGCCTTAAAGTAGGCGACCTGAATGATGTCCGAGAGCGTCTCACAGATGTAGACGATGCCGACGAGCAGCAGCACGAGCGGCATATCGTAGGCGAACGCCAGTCCCGCCACCGCGCCGCCGAGAAAGAGCGAGCCGGTGTCGCCCATGAATACCTTGGCGGGATGGAAGTTATAGACGAGAAAGCCGATCAGTCCGCCGACCATCGCCGCGGCAAAAACGCCGAGGTCATTCTCATAGCCCCACCACGAGCCGACCACCGCGAAAAACAGCGCCACCGGCACCGTCACGCTGCCGGCCAGACCGTCGATGCCGTCCGTGATGTTGACGGCGTTGACCGTGCCGACGATGACAAAGGCGGCGAAGATCATATAAACGATCCACGGCAGGATGACATAGGTATTGGCGAACGGAACGTAGAGGTTCGGCGTCAGCATCCCCTCATAGCGCATCAGGCAGAGAAACACCACCGCCGCGGCAAGCTGGAGGGCAAACTTCTGGATCGCCGTCAGGCCGAGATTTCGGTGCATTTTCACCTTCTGAAAATCGTCAAGAAAGCCGATCAGGCCGAACACGGCGGCAAAGGCAAACACATAGAGGTGTGCGAAGCTGCCCTCGCGCATGGCGTCCCAGCCGAACACGAGAATGGTGACAAGGATGCCGAAAATGAACATCAGTCCGCCCATCGTCGGCGTGCCGGACTTGCCGGCGTGCCAGGTCGGGCCGTCCTCGCGGATGCTCTGTCCCGCCTTGAGCCTGCGCAGCTCGGGGAGCAGAAAGCGTCCGGTGACAAGCGTGATGAGAAAGCTCACAATGCAGGCAGCGATCAGTTTCATAGCGTATTCCTTCCGCCGCGCAGAGCGCGGCTCTTTCGTTTTTTATTGGCTCAGATGCTCGCGCACCACCTGCCGCTCGTCGAGCGGCAGCGTCTCGGCGCCGACCACCTGATAGGTCTCGTGTCCCTTGCCCGCGAGCACCACCACGTCGCCGGTGCGGGCGTGGTCGAGCGCGTAGGTGATGGCCTCGCGGCGGCTTTCCAGCACGGCAAACGGCGTCGCGCTGTCCGCCATGCCGGCGAGAATCTCGTGCAGAATGGCGTAGGGGTTTTCCGTGCGGGGATTATCCGAGGTGACGATCACCTCGTCCGCGAGCCGCGCAGCGATGCGCCCCATTTCGGCGCGCTTCGTCCGGTCGCGGTCGCCGCCGCAGCCGAACACGACGAGCACGCGCGCATCGGCAAAGCCGCAGACGGTCGAGAGAATATTTTTCAGCCCGTCGGGCGTGTGTGCATAATCAATGAGCACGGTGTAGTCCGTGTCCGTCGGCACCACCTCCGCCCTGCCGCGCACGCCCTGACAGAGTGAGAGGGCCTGCGCCGCGTCCTCGATCGGAATGCCGAGGGCCTGTGCCGCGGCGAGCGCGGCGAGCGCGTTGTAGAGCGAGAACGCCCCGGGAATGTGCAGCGTCACGGGGATGTGCTCGCTGTCGCTGCACGCGGTGAAGCTCACGCGGTCGGCGCAGTAATGCGCGTCCCAGCCGACGAGATCGTTTGCAAGTCCCTGCCCGAAGCGTGTGACCGGACAGGTCACATTTTCGAGCAGCCGCGGCGTCCACGGATCGTCGCCGTTGACGGCGGCAGCGCGGCATTGGCGGAACAGACGCGCCTTGGCGTCGCAGTAGGCTTCCATTGTACCATGGTAGTCAAGATGGTCCTGCGTGAGATTGGTGAACACGCCGAGCGCGAAGTCGATCGCGCCGGCACGCCTTTGCACGAGCGCGTGGGAGGAGACCTCCATCACCACATGGGTGCAGCCCGCGTCCGCCATTTCGCGCAGCAGACGCTGGAGCGTCAGCGCGTCGGGCGTGGTGCGCTCGGCAGGCAGAACGGCGTCGCCGATCATGTTCTGATTCGTGCCGATCAGACCGACCTTTGCGCCCAGACAGCGCTCAAGGAGCTGCTTGAGAAGATACGTTGTGGTCGTCTTGCCGTTCGTGCCGGTCACGCCGACCACTGTCATGCGTCCCGCCGGCTCGCCGTACCATCTCGCGGCGAGCTTTGCCGCCGCCTCGTGCGCGTCGGGGACCAGCACACAGGGCACGCCCTCGGCCGCGTGCTCGGTCACGACGCAGACCGCGCCGCGCGCGGCGGCCTCCTTTGCGTAGTCTGCGCCGTCCTCCCGCGCGCCATGCAGGGCGAGGAAAAGGCTTCCTTCTCCCGCCGTGCGGGAATCGAGGGTGAGGTCATGTATCTCCGTCCGCGCGTCCGCGCGGAGGAGTCGGAAGTGATCGAGGGCGCTCAAAAGCTCGCCGAGCTTCGTAGGCGCGTCGTCCTTTCTCCGTCAAATCTTGCTCTCTTTTGCGGTTTTTAATCCGTCACCGAGCTGTCGCTGAACTGGACGCGCACCACCGTGCCCGCCGCGACCTCCGTGCCCGGCGTCTCCGACTGGGAGATGGCGCGCACGCTCGCGGAGCTGCCGCCGGTCGCGCCGGAGACGGACATGATAAGCCCCGCGTCGGTGAGCTTGCGGTTGGCTGCCGCGGCGCTGTCGCCCACGACGTTCGGCACGATGCACAGCTCCGTGGATTTCTCCGCGCCGAGATAGAGGATGATCTCCGCGTTGTTCGGCACGATCGCGCCGCCGAGCGGCGTCTGGTCGGTGACGGTCTCGCCGTCGCCGACGGTGCGGCAGGAGAAGCCCTCCTCCTTGAGCTTTGCCGCCGCCTCGTCGTGCTTGAGCCCGACGACGTTCGGCACGGTATGATCCGCGCCGACGAGTTCATCGGCGCTGTAGGTCGGCTCGATGCCGAGGTAGGGCAGTATCTCCGCCATGATGCTCGACGCCACGGGCGCGGCCATGTTGCCGCCGGAGCGGTAGGTGCCGGTGTCGTTGCTGGCGCTGCTGAGGGTGAGGAGCATCATGATCTGCGGGTCGTCCGCCGGCGCGCAGCAGGTGAACGAAACGGTGACGCTCCCGTCGATCTGGTCGGCAGTGCCGGTCTTGCCACCGATGCGGTAGCCCGCGACCTTGCCGTTCTTGCCCGTGCCGTGCTCGACCTCGTACTCCATGATCTCGCGCACGGTCTTGGAGGTATCCTCGGAAATGACCTGCCGCAGCGGGGTGGTGTCGTGGCGGTACTTGACGTTGCCGCTCTGGTCGAGCACCTCGGAGACGATGTAGGGCGTGCGGAGGTAGCCGCCGTTGACGCAGGCCGCCTGCGCGTTGATGAGCGAAAGCGGCGTGACGTTGAAGTTCTGGCCGAAGGCGTAGCACGCCAGCGCCAGCGTGGAGTATTCAATCTCCTTGTTAACAAAACCGCTCGCCTCGCCCGTGGTGTCCACGCCGGTCTTTCCGGTGAGGCCGAAGGCCTTCATGTAATTATAGAACGTCGTGTTGCCGAGGCGCAGTCCGATGTTAATGAACGCGGGGTTGCAGGAATTGGCGAACGCCGTGATGAGGTCCTGATGACCGTGACCGGGCGCGCGCTTGGAGCAGTTGATCTTCGCGCCCTCGATAACGACATAGCCCGGGCAGTTGAAGGTGTCGGACATTTTGACCTTATTCTCCTCCAGCGCCATGGCGAGGGTGAGGATCTTGAAGGTCGAGCCGGGCTGGAAGGTGTCGTTGATGGCCTTGTTGCGCCATTGCATATTTTGCAGCGTGTCGGCCGCCGCGGCGAGCTCCTCGTCGGTCATGCCGGCGGCAAGCATCTCCTTGTTGTAGATGCTCGCGGGGGCGTTGAGGTCGTAGGTCGGCAGCGACGCCATCGCGAGGATGCCGCCGGTGTTGACGTCCATGACGATGCCGGTCGCGCCCACGCCCGTGCCGTAGCGGCTCTCGAGCTCCTCAAGGCCCTTTTCGAGGTAATACTGCACCGTCTTATCGAGGGTCGTCACCAGGCTGTCGCCGTTCTTGGCGTCGAAATACTGCTCATACTGATAGAGCAGCGCGTTGCCGTTGGCGTCGCGCGCGGAGACGACCATGCCCTTTTCGCCGGTCAGCTCCTCGTCATACACGGCCTCAAGGCCGTAGGCGCCGCCGTTGGCGTTGACAAAGCCGATGACGTGCGCGGCGAGCGAGGAATAGGGGTAGTAGCGCTTGGAGGTCGGCTCCAGAAAGACGCCTTTGATGTCGTTGTCGCTGATAAACACGCGGACTTTGTCCGCCGTCTCCTGCTCGACCTTCTTCTTGATGACCTTGTACTGCGAGGCGGTATCCTTCATATCGTCGAGGATGCCGCCCGGGTCCACGCCGAGGATCTCGCCGAGACCGTTTGCGATCAGGTCTTGATCCTGCTCGTTTTTGGCGACGTCGAGAGGCGAGACGCAGACGTTCTCCGCCGTGGAGGAGAGGGCGAGGATGTCACCGTTTTTATCGTAGATGGTGCCGCGGCTCGCCTCCACGGTCGTGCGCAGCGTCTGCTGGCGCACGGCGAGCGTCTTGAGCTCGTCGTGCTGCTTGATCTGCAGCTTGTAGAGCTGGGCAAAGAGCAGCAGAAACGTGCCGATGCCCAGCAGCGCCAGCAGCAGAAGCGTCCGCTGCTGGATGATGCGGTTGGCGCGGCGCGCGCTGTCCGGTTTTCTTTTCGGGGGTGTCGGCACGGTCTTTCCTCCTCATACGGCAAGGGGCATAATGGCAAAACAAGGAGTAAGGAAGCTCCTTACTCCTTATGTATAGGCTTCGCTCAACTGAAATATTCCACCACGCTGAAAACGCCCTGCCCCAGCGAGGTGAACACGCGGCTGAGCACGCTGACGTTCTGTGCTTCGCAAAGCTCCACGCTGTCCGGCGCGGAAAGGTCGATGTAATTGATCTGCGAGGAGCTTGGCTTGTTCATGCCCGCGGCGGCAGCCGCCGCCTTGACCGTTTCGAGATCAAAGGTGCGCTCGTACTGCGTGAGCAGCGCGACGTGCTCGGCGTCGAGCGTCTTGAGCTCCTTCTGCATCGAGACCACGTCGGCGGAAATGCTCGTGAGCTGCGCGTAGCTCATCAGCACAACCACAACCATCGCGGCCAGCGCGGCAAAGCCGAGCGCCAGCACGCCGGAGACTCTCTGCCGCTCGCGCACGCGCGGACGGACGGCCTTCTTCTCCTGCCTGCGCGGCGGGCGGATGAACTCCTCGCGCGGCTGCTCCCGCTGCTCGCTCTCGCGGCGCGGCGCGCGCCGCTCGGCATAGCGCTCATCGTAGGCGAGATTGCCGACCACACGTCCGCCGCGGTAGCTATTCGGTTGTCTGCGGCTCGTGCGTGCCATGGCGCTCTCCTTCGTAAAAGATTTGCTTTCTCAGCATTTTTCCGCCACACGCAGCTTGGCGCTGCGGGCGCGGGGATTTTCGTTCAGCTCTTCCTCGCCCGAGACGATGGGCTTGCGGGTGATGAGCTTCATTTTGGGCTTCTTGCCGCACACGCACACCGGAAACTCCGGCGGACAGGTGCAGCCCGTGGCGAGCGCTTGCAGCTCGCGCTTGACGATGCGGTCTTCGAGCGAATGGAACGTAATGACCGCGAGCCGCCCGCCCGGCTTGAGATTCTTCTCGGCGGCGCGGAGCATCGGCGGAAGCTCGCCGAGCTCGTCGTTGACCGCGATGCGGATGGCCTGAAAGCTCCGCTTGGCGGGATGCTGCTTTTCGCGCAGCGCCGCTGCGGGCATCGCCGAGCGGATAAGATCCGCCAGCTCCAGCGTGGTTTCGATGGGCTTTTCCATGCGGTACGCACAGATCTTCTTTGCGATGGCGGGCGCGTAGCGCTCCTCGCCGTATTCATAGAGGATGCGTTTGAGCTCCTCATAGCTGACGGTATTGACCAGCTCGCGCGCGGTGTAGCTCGCGCTCTCGTCCATGCGCATATCGAGCGGCGCGTCCTGCTTATAGGAAAAGCCGCGGGCGGCATCGTCGAGCTGCGGCGAGGAAACGCCGAGGTCAAAGAGCATCCCGTCCACGCCGCGGACGCCCAGCTCACGCAGCACGTCGTCGAGTGCGCTGAAGTTGGAGTGTACCAGCGTCACGCGATCCATATAGTCCGCGAGCCGCCGCTGCGCCGCCTCGATGGCGGTCTCGTCGCGGTCGAGGGCAATGAGCCGTCCTCCCGCCGTCAGGCGGCGGACGATCTCCAGCGAGTGGCCCGCGCGGCCCAGCGTCCCGTCGAGGTAAACGCCGTCCGGCCGGATGGCGAGCGCGTCCAGACATTCGTGCAGCAGCACCGGTTTGTGGCCGTAGTTGATCTCGTCCATCTCAGAAGCCCAGCTCCTCCATCACGGCGGCGAGGTTCTCGGGGTTGAGCTCCTCGGCCTCCAGCGCAGCCCAGCGCTCCGCGTTCCAGATCTCGGCGCGGTTCGATACGCCGATGATGACCACGTCCTTGTCCAGCCCCGCGTAGGCGCGCAGCTTCTGCGGCAGCAGGATGCGGCCCTGGCTGTCCGGCTCGCACTTGGCGGCATTGGCGAACAGCGGACGCATGGCCTTGGTCTTGGTGTAGGGCAGGCTCTCGAACTTCTCGGTGAACTTCGCCCAGCTCGCGTCGGAATAGACGCTCAGGCAGGAGTCCATACCCATGGTAACATAAAAGGTCTCGCCCAGCTCCTCGCGGAGCTTTGCGGGGATGAACACTCTGCCCTTGGCGTCGATGCTGTGCTGATACTGGCCGGTCAAAGCGCTTCCCCCTTTCGGCGATCCTTGAAGCTGCTGTGAAGAGGGCAAAGCAGCGGCTCCCTCTTTTTTCGGGGAAGTCGCTCGGCTCCACTCTCCTGCGCTTTTGGGTCAGCGGCACCACTTTTGTACACTTGGCACCACTTTCCCCCACTTCGTATTTTGAGTATACATAAAACGTTTTTGAAATGCAAGCAGAATTTTTCTTTGTTTTCAGGGCTTTCACGCCCTTTTCTGCCAAATTCTTCCAGCGTTTTTCGCCGGAACTCAAACGCACGTTTTATTGTCGAAAGGGCACGAAAAAACGCGCCACAATATCTTGTGGCGCGTTTTACCTTCATCGCAAAATATGTTCAAATTAAAAAACGCTCGAAAAGCCTTTGTCAGATGTAACGAATTTTACTTGTCCTCTTTGTCGTTTTTCTCCAAAGACTTGTTCAGCTCCTCGCGGCGGCGCTGCATCTGCTCGTTGGACGCGGCGCGGAAACGCACGCGCGTCTGCTTGACCTCGTCGAGCGCCATCTGGACCGCCTCCTCCGTGCGGCGCAGAACGTCCTCGGAGTAGTCGTTCGCCACGCGGTACATCTCACGCGAGCGCTCCTCGGCACGGGTGACGATATCGTGGCCCTTGGCGCGCGCGGCGGTGAGCACCTCGCTCTCAGAGACCTTGCTCTTGGCCTCGAATTCCGCCTTCTGCATCATGCGCTCGACGTCGCGCTTGGCGGCCTCCACATACTCGTCGCGGGCGCGGACAAGCTCCTGCGCGCGCTTGAGCTCCACCGGCATCTGCGCGCGGATCTCGTCGAGCAGGTCGAGCGCCTCGTCGCGGTTGAGCACGCACTTGTCGTTCGACAGCGGCGCGTTCTTCGCCTCGTCGATCATCTCATACAGCATATCCAGCAGCTTCTGTACATTCTCTTCAGCCATCGTTATCCCCTATCCTTTCCTCTTATCCGAGCCGCGGCCGCAGCCGGCAAATACTTCTCGAGCGGCTGATGATACTTCACCATCTCGCGCGCCATGGTCGATGAAATGTGCTGGTGCGCGGGCTCAGCGCACAAAAGCACCGTGTCGAGCGCGCCGCCGGACACATCCTTATAAATGAGCGAGAGCTGATACTCCGCATCGAAATCCATACTGTTCCGCGCGCCGCGCACGAGAAAACGCGCACCCTTCTGCGCGGCAAAGTCCGTCAGCAGCCCGTTCCACAGCGCCGCCTCGACGTTGCCGAGCGGTGCGACGCTCACGCGCATCAGCTCCAGCTTCTCCTCGTCCGTGAACATCGGGTGCGTCTTTTCGCCGTTTGGCACGATGGCGACGTACACGCGGTCAAAGAGCTGCGCCGCGCGCTCGATGATATCCATGTGACCGAGCGTCACGGGGTCGAAGCTGCCGGGAAACACGGCGATGCGTTCCTCTCTCATGTCGTCTCCTCCCCATCGCGGCGGTAAAGCGTGACCTTGATCCTGCCGTAGCGGTACTCGCGCGCGACGCGGTAGGGCGCGCTGAGCTTGGGCAGCTCCTTTTCCGCCGGACTCTCCGCGATCATTATACCATCAGGCGCAAGAATGTCAAACCGCGCGATGTGCGCGACGGCGCGCTCGAGCAGATCGTCCGCGTAGGGCGGGTCGAGGAAAATGAGGTCGAATTTCTCGCGCAGGGCATTGAGATAGGCCATCGAGTCGCCGCAGACGACCTGCGCGCCTTCCTCCAGCCGCGTGAGCGCCAGATTCTCACGGATGAGCTTCACCGCGTCGGTGCGCCGGTCCACGAACACGGCGCGCTGCGCGCCGCGCGAAAGTGCCTCGATGCCGAGCTGTCCCGTCCCCGCGAAGAGGTCGAGCACGCGCGCGCCCTCCACCTCGAACTGGACGGCGGAGAAAATGCCCTCCTTGACCTTGTCGGTGGTCGGGCGGGTATCATAACCCTTTAATTCATTCAGCCGGCGCCCGCGCGCCGAGCCGGTGATGACTCTCATACCGTTTTCCGTTCCTTCTTTCGGTTTCTTTTTACATCCTACAAAAAAGCGGCGCACATTGCAAGTGGTCACGCAAAAATATTTTTCCGCATTCGCTTCCCGTTTTTTCGGATAGCTTTGTCGAAATTGCTCAAAATGAAAGTTTTCCTGCGCCTGGTCTTGCAAAATATGTTCAGATGCGGTAAAATGTAAAAAACTCTTATAAATCGCATCTATAAGCTGCCGTTTATAGGAGAAATTTTAGGAGAGAGTGTATATTATGGAAAAGAAAAAACTCAGTCTGCCGGCACAGATCTTCATTGCTCTGCTGCTCGGTATCGTGGTCGGCCTTGCCTTCTACTTTATGGGTAAGCCCGAGATCACGACCAACTACCTCAAGCCCTTCGGCACCATCTTCGTCAACCTCCTCAAGTTCATCGTTGTTCCCGTTGTCCTGCTGTCCATGATCGACGGCATCGTCTCCATGGGCGACATGAAGAAGGTCGGCTCCGTCGGCTGGAAGACCGTGGCGTATTTCCTCGTCACCACTGCCATCGCCTGCGTGATCGGCCTTGTGTTCGCCAACATCTTCAACAACGCCGGCCTCTTCCCCACCCTCCAGCTCGTTGACGGCCAGGTCTGGGAGAAGGCCACCAGCGCCAACTTCATGGATACCCTCATCGGCATCTTCCCCAGTAACCTCTGGGAGTCCTTCCGCACCTCCAATATGCTTCAGGTCATCGTCATCGCCATTCTTCTCGGCGGCGGCATCCTCACGGCAGGAGAAAAGGGCAAGCTCGCGCAGGATATGGTCACCTCCCTCTACGCGGTCATCGAGCGCGTGATGGCCTTCATCATTTCTCTCAGCCCCATCGGCGTGTTCACCATGATGGCTTGGGTCGTTGCCACGCAGGGTCCCGAGATCCTCGGCTCCCTCGGCATCGTCCTCGGCTGCGCCTACCTTGGCTACATCGTCCACGCGGTCCTCTGCTACTCCGTCTCCGCCAAGGCGTTCGCGGGCATCAATCCCATCACCTTCTTCAAGAAGGCGTCCCCGGCGATGATCTTCGCCTTCACCTCCACCTCCTCCGCCGCGACCATCCCGCTGAGCATGGAGTGCTCCGAGGACCTCGGCGCGGAGAATGATATTTCCTCCTTCGTCATCCCCCTCGGTGCGACCATCAACATGGACGGCACCGCCATCTACCAGTGCGTCGCCACCATTTTCCTCGCCACCTGCTGCGGCATGACGCTGACCCTCGGCCAGATGGTCACCATCGTTGTCACCGCGACCCTCGCCTCCATCGGCACCGCCGGCACGCCCGGCGCAGGCATGATCATGCTCGCCATGGTGCTTCAAGCGATGAACATTCCCGTCGATATGATCATGATCATCTACGGCGTGGACCGTCTGTTCGACATGGG
>OBAE01001422.1_pt1 | contig 12351 bp, 6 predicted proteins | sample 1517641 | NCBI WGS metagenome assembly OBAE01 (sample SAMN04571701, study PRJEB22368) | human gut metagenome | biome: human gut; material: stool | host: Homo sapiens | place: Luxembourg | collected 2012-08-30 | reverse complement strand
CGCAGAAGCCTCTCCAGTCCTCAGGCGTTATAAAGCCCTTAGATTGCATAAAGGCATTAAGCACGCCGACAAGCGAAACTCCCTGTCCGTTGAAATCCTGCAGATCGAGAAGCTGGAAGCCGCTGAGTTCGGAAGAACGCAACGCCGTTTCAATTTCGTCCTTATAGCACTGCGTACAATGTGCGCCGACCGCCTCAAAAAAATCTCTCCACTGCGTGTAAAGTCCCTTTTCTTCAAGCCGCTCTCTGAAAACATCAAGATAGCGAGGAACGAGAGGACCTGTGTACATTTTCATCTCGTCAAAATCAGGGAAATAATCATACTGTCCGACCTCATGTGATATTACCGGCTTATGCGGAATATAGCTTCCGTCTGCGGCGCTCAGCTTTACTGTCTTTACTCCTGTGCCGTACTGAATCTGTATCGTATCTCCGCCCTCGTTCTCCGAGCCGTTTTCGCCTCTGATTATCGCATCATAATCGTGAGCGGTATTCGGCTTGTCCGTCTGGATATGACCGAGAGGTGCGTCGCACATAGCATAAGAGCCTCTGAAAAGTCTGTCACGGGAAAGTCTTACCCCTGCAAAGAAATCCTCCTGCGGAATTTCTGCGGGCCAGAACTGGAAGTTATTTGAGCCGCTTGTGAAGAAGATTGAATGATTTTCACGGCGGAGGATGTCAATGATCTCTCCCAGTCTTTCACGGCTGCCCCAAAGCTCGTTTCCGAGCGACATCATAACAAATGAGGGGTGGTGGGAAAACTCTTTTATAATACGGATACCCTCGTTTATAAGGTAGTCCTGTTCTTCCTCGTTATAACTGTCCTCGCCCTTTGCTGCAATCGTTCCCCAGAAAGGAAGCTCCGGCTCCATATAGATACCAAGCTCGTCTGCGGCGGTAAATGCAGCGTCGGGAGGACAGCAGGTGTGGAAGCGGTAGTGGTTTATACCATAGCTTTTGGCGATTTTAAGACGCTCTTTCCAATCGTTAACGTCACAGGGAGCATAAGCGGTAAGCGGAAAAATCATTCCGTCGTGCTTTCCTCGCAGGAACGATTCGCCGCCGTTTACAAGCAATTTTCTGTCATTACCCGAGAATGTCACAAAGCCGAACGAGGTATTGAATATATCTTCACCGCAACGTAACTCAAGACTGTAGATATTGCGTTCAAATTCATCCCACAGCTGAGCGTTTTCAAGCCTGAACTCCGATTCAAATGTATCTCCGTCAGATATGATATTGGCTTTAAGCACACGGATTCCGCCGGGAGCGGTAACAGTCGCAGTAACAACGGCATTGTCTGCACCGCTAGCCGTGCCTCTTACCGATAAACTTCCGTCAGCAGACGCAATAACTCTTACATCAGAAATATAGCTCTTGGGATATATTTCGATATTCATCTTTCCGACAATACCGAGCCAGTTTGTCTGCGTATCCGGACTTGTCATGTGTCCGCCGCCCGTCTTATAACCGACATTCGCCACACGGATAACGATTTCGTGCGCGCCTGCGGTCATATATGAAGAAATGTCATAGCGGTGCGTACTGCAAAGGCTGTCGCAGGTACCTACTTCCGCACCGTCAATATACAGCGTGCTTACTCTTGTGCGTTCAAGCGTGAGTATCGACACCAAGCCCGTCATATCGCTTTCAACGGTAAGCGAACGTCTGAACCACGCATATCCCGTGAATGTGTATTTATCGGTGAGATAGCCATCGTCCTTGTTTTTGTTCTCAGCTACCTTTGCGGCATCTGACAGCGTATCGGGAAGAATTATGATGTCGTTGTAATTATCCGGAAGCGAGGTACGGTTATTTTCGCTTATGAAAAGCTCCCACTTTCCGCTGATATCAATCGTATTGATCATAGAATACTATCCTTTCGTGTGAACGTTTACATTCTTTGACTATGATACTATAAAGAAGCAACGCTGTCAATAGACGAACGGGAAGAAAATATTAAAAATAATCCGCAGAATTTAAATTCAGTTAACAAACGTCGAATATAATACAGGTACAGGGTGAGGAAAAGCCCTATTAATGTTGCTATCTTCGTTTTCATATATTTCCCCAAAACATCGGTGCCCGGCTGTAAAAGGTCGGGGACCGATGTTTTTATATTCTTTTTTCTGTTATTCGGAATAATCCTTCCACATTTCGGTTACGTTTCCTTCGCCGTTATGCTTCGCATAAATATCTCCCATAAGCATAGCGTATGTATAATCGCCGCACTGCCACACCTCACGGTAGCGTTCTCGCACTTCCATAACTATACCCTTTCCGAGCGCTTCGGCTATGTAGATATTGTTCTCGTCAAAGCCTGCTATTATCGCAATGTGACCGTCACAACCGATAAGATCGCCCACCTGCAATATTCCGCTTCGCATTACCTCCTCGTCAAGCCATACACGCTCTCCGAAATCAGAGTATTCATCGTCATAGCCGGGAGTATCACCCGCACCGACATCACCGAGTGGTACACCGCCGTTATACAGACACCACGAAACAAATCCCGAACAGGTCATGCCGTTTGCATATTTAGCACCCGGAATAAGTCCGAATTCGTCCTCCCAGTTTGTGAGCGGTTCACCCCACGTTGCAGGTCCGTATAATATGCCTTTCTTATCAAGAATGTCAAACTTACTGTGCGTCAGATAAAGTCCCTTGTGATAGAATCTACCCTCGCCGTCACAATACGGTCTTTCGGGCTGTGGATCAAGCCTGCCGTTTTCATAGAAATACGGTATCTTGTAATTGAATTCAAGCGGAATAAACCTTGCCGCCGCAACTACACCTGCTCTTGTGCCATAGCCTGCTGTATTAACTCGGCTCTCAAGCACAGCGTCGATCAGCGCCCCCTCTTCCTCGGTGTACTGTCCGGCAGGTAAAAGAGGCTTTGTTGCTGTGATTTTCGGCGCTCTGAGCAAATCGGTAACGGTTATTTCGATACTATCCGAAATGCTGTCCGATACGCTTGCTGTTATTGTCGCCGTACCCGCTTTCAGTGCGGTGATCACACCGTTCTTGACGCTGACCGTTTTCGGTGCGGAGCTGTTCCACTTTACCGACTTTTCACTGTCTGTGGGATTTCCGATAGTTTCAAAAGCAGCTGTAAGCGAACCTGTCATTCCGACATTCATATATGTATCGGTTTTATCAATCGATATACCGCTTACTACGTCGACTGCCACGGTAAATTTATCACTGCGTGTAACTTTACCGCTGTCATTGGTTACTATTATAATATAGTTTCCCTTTGAAAGAGGAAACGTTGCCTTGCCATCCTTAATATCCGATTTCAATCCGTCAAGGTCAGGTACATCGCTGTTGGTAACATAATAATGCAGACCGTCTGTTGTACCGTCGTCATTCCTGCAATCGAGCGTTACATTGCGAGTAAAATCAGAGTTCAGAACTGTGGACACTGCAACAGATCTTATTTCCGGTACAGGCTGTATTTCCGAGGCGATTATTGTCGGCTCTGCCTCAGACGACGACTCTTCGCGTTTATTTTCGATAAGTGCGTAACCGCAGAAAAGTGATATTCCCGCACAGATTGATATAACAACCGACAGAAAAGTAACGCACAAATTATGCAGACGGTCGGACTTATGCTTTTTCTCAATGCTCTTTCGGTGCGAATTGGGGTTTTCTGCTGTTGACGCCGGATTTATGCTTGTAATTTCTTTTTCTAAAGATGTTTCTGATGATGTCATAACATTTCCTTTAAATTATCTGTATTTATGAAAAGATAAGCAACTGTTTAATTTAGTATAACATTTATTTATTGAAAAATCAATTGCTAAACGGTTACAATTTGGTTACAATTTTAATAAATATTATTGTAATTATTGCATACGAATATTTTCAAAATTTTTTTAAAAGCTCTTGACTTAGAGTTAACTCCATGTGATACAATATGGTCGTAACGAAAAATCAGGCAAGAAATGCATCTCTCTGAGTTGCATACATATAAAGAAAAGGAGAAATAACAATGTATCTTGAAAAAATCAACTCACCCGCTGACGTAAAGAAGCTCAGCACGGCAGAAATGGCAAAATTAGCACAGGAAATGCGTGATGCACTTATATTCAAGCTCAGCCGTCACGGTGGACACTGCGGTCCTAACCTCGGTTTTGTAGAAGCTACTATCGCAATGCACTATGTTTTCAATTCACCCACGGATAAAATGGTATTTGACGTATCGCACCAGACATATTGCCATAAAATGCTGACAGGAAGAAAAGACGGTTTCCTTTACGAAGAGCATTTTGACGATATTTCCGGCTACTCGAATCCAGCCGAAAGCGAACACGACTTTTTCGTCATTGGTCACACCTCAACTTCTGTAAGCCTTGCACTCGGTCTTGCAAAGGCAAGGGATTTAAAGCACGAAAGCGGAAACGTTATTGCGGTAATAGGCGACGGTTCGCTCAGCGGCGGCGAGGCTCTTGAGGCTATCGACTATGCAGGCGAATTTGACGGAAATCTTATCATTATTATAAATGATAACGATATGTCTATTGCTGAAAACCACGGAGGTATGTACAAAAATCTCAAGGCTCTGCGTGAGGGCAACGGAAAAGCCGATACGAACCTGTTCACAGCTATGGGTCTTGACTGTGTTCGTAAAGGACGGCAACGATATTAAAAGTCTTATCGCCGCTTTCAGTAAAGTAAAGGACAGCAAGCGTCCTGTCGCAGTGCATATAGTTACCGAAAAGGGAAAGGGGCTGTCTTTTGCGGAAGAAAACAAAGAGGACTGGCACTGGCATATGCCGTTTGACCCCGAAACAGGAAAGCCTAAATTCAATTTTGACGGCGAGGATTATGGCGACCTTACAGCTAAGATGCTTCTTGAAAAAATGAAGAATGACGAAAGCGTATGCGTTCTTACCTCCGGTACTCCCACAGTCGGCGGCTTCTGGAAAGGCAGAAGAGATGAGGCAGGCAGACAGTTTATAGATGTAGGAATTGCGGAAGAAAATGCGGCGGCTATGGCATCGGGAATCGCAACAGGCGGCGGTAAGCCTTTGTACACCGTATACAGCACATTTATACAGCGTACCTATGACCAGATTTCGCAGGATATATGTATAAACAACAGCCCCGTTGCGATAAGCGTATTCGCAGGCTCTGTCTACGGTATGAGCGATGTTACCCATCTCGGACTTTATGATATTCCTATGCTCTCCAACATTCCGAATCTTGTTTATCTTGCTCCCGCAACAAAGGAAGAATATCTTTCTATGCTTGACTGGGCAATCGAACAAAGCAAGTATCCCGTTGCTGTGCGTGTACCGGGCGGTGCGGTAATTTCGGACGGTAAGGAAGTAAAAAGCGACTGGTCGGATATAAACAAGTACGAGATCACAAAAAGCGGCTCAAGGATAGCAGTGATAGCACTCGGCACTTTCTATCAGCTCGGTGAAAAAGCTGCCAGTCTTATCGAGAAAAAGACCGGCACAGCTCCCACGCTTATCAATCCTCACTATATCACGGGAATTGACAAGGATACGCTTGAAGACCTCAAGAAAAACCACGATGTTGTGATAACTCTTGAGGACGGAATTCTTGAGGGCGGTTTCGGCGAGAAGATAGCACGTTTCTACGGCAACAGCGATGTTAAAACACTGTGCTTCGGTCTTGAAAAGAAGTTTTATGACAGATACGACGTAAACGAGCTTATGCGTGAAGCTCATCTTACACCTGAACGGATCGCCGATGATACGATAGCTCTTCTGAAGTAATTCTATAAACAGCCTGTAACGAGCAAACGCTACGGGCTGTTTCTATTTCAGTCTGAATAAATATATGTATCCGTCGTCATGGATAACAGGCTGATATAACGTACTGTCTCCCTTTTTCAGTTTCCATTGTTTATTGTAGCGTTCTTCGGCATTCAAAGCGGTAAAGCCGACTGTATCATCGGTTACCTCCGTTATCTCAAAACTGTGCTTTCCTTTTTCAAAAGCAATTACCTTTCCGACATAGCAAAATACTTTATGCTTATCGGTTTTCTTTATCTTCTGTTTTCCTGTACAGAAATTTATTTCACGCATTTCTTCCTTTATTATAAGTTTCATACTCCCCCGCCCGAACTTTATGTAATTTATTTGCTTTTTTACAAATTATAGCATATATTTTTTTACTTTTCAAGTATCTTCTCCAATTTTTGTAATTTTTTTAGCATATTGAATGGAAATAAAAATTATATTACAATATCCCCAACACAATACAAACTACTTTCGGAGTTGTTCAGTTTTGTTTTTTACCTGTTATAATAAGGACAATAGCATTCGGGCAGCAATGAAAATGTAACAGATACAGAAAAATACTTTATAGCCCTGTCAGTTGTGAGACTCGACAAAACAAGCGCAATAAAATATAAAAATGCGGTACAGAAATTTTTCGTACTGCATATTTTTATATAATTGTTCTTAATTTAAATGCTGAAATTCAGTGCTTAATAGTATTAAGGTAAAAAAGAAAAGGCTCTGCTGTGACCGTTTTTCAGTCATCGCAGAACCTGCTTATGTTAAAATGTTTAGAGAAATCCCATTAACTAAGAACTTTCGGATAAAGAAAACGGACACCAATCAAGATACGCATTGTATCAAAATCGGTGTCCTGTTATGAAAGAAGTGACCTACTTTGATACAATTTGCACACGGTTCTGAGCTTTTGTTAAAGGTTTACCTTGAAGCAGCAAATCCGGCATTTTTGCAATTGTATAACTATTGACGTCTGTCAATTATTCCACCGGAGGAAAGTCATCCTTCGTGAAAGTTTCTTCTATAGGCATTTCAATGTTCAATCAGTATTCGTTCCATAATGTCCTCAATATTACAATCAAGCGCTTTGCAAATTTGAAGAAGAACATCTGTTGTGACATTTTCACAGCGCCCATTTTTACGATCAAAGCATCAGAAACATCACTTTCTATTAAGGATAAAAAGGAAAATCATCATGAATTATCACGAAAATTATCATGATTTTATCATGCCCACCCCTACAAGGTCATCAGTATTTGATGTAAGGCAACACCGCACAATTAACGCCCCATTGCCATAAAAAGTGACATGCTGTGGAATTCGTGTGAGTTACCCATCATGCTCGCCGGGGCGCACTGAATCAAGCTGCCAGATGAGGCTGTCAGCCAGAATCAGATTCGCCGGGGCGAACATGATATTCAATTTAGCGGTCTGTCGTTTATTGATCATCACAATATTCTTGCCGTCACCGCAGTATCTTTTTTCTGTATTCTGCCGGAGAAAATCCGGTCACCTGCCTGAACTGCCGTGAGAAGAATTTTTCATCATCGTAACCGCAGCTTACTGCTGTCGCATAAATGCTCATGGCGGTAGAATACAGTAAGTAGCAGGCTTTCATTACCCTTGAATTTATGCAGTCGCGGTTGTAACTTACATCAAAGCACTGCCGGTAAATCAAGCGGAAATGCCCCTCGCTGACGCACATTTTTCTGCTGACTTCCGAAAGCTTAGGCATCTTATTAGGCACTGAAATTATCCTGTTCCTTATGTCGGCAAGCTCGTTATAATGCGGAAGTTTTCTTCGTTCGCTTATCAGACCGACATCGTGCTCTGCATTCAGCAATACGGCTGAGCGCAGTTCTCCGACCAGCGTGTTATCGGAACTGTGGTATGTGATAATAACCTGCCGTTCATCGTGCCGTGAATAAACCTCGTTGTGGAGCGATATTTTCAGTTTCTCAGGAAACATTCCGTTTTCCCTTTTGAACAGGATAAGAAATGTGTTGTCATCGGTCCGGCAGCATATTTCATGCTGAGTGCATACACGTTTTATTGCTGACGCTGTTTCTGCGATTATATCGCTGCGGTAGTTTTCGCCAAACAGGTATTCTCCGCCGTCCGGGAAACTAAGCCTTACCGCCTGAATGCAGAAGTTATGCACGGCTTCCTCCACAATGCTTTCAAATTCACGAAGATTGTAGAACCCCGTCAGCGAATCATACAGTGCGGATTGCCGCTGGCATTGCGTGAGATAGTGGATATCATTCTTCATTCGCAGAAATTCCAGCGTATCTGCAACAGTCTTGTTCCAGTCGCGGAAGCTGAAATCATAGCTCGCCGGGCGGTTGTATTCCAGCACCGTATACCCGTAAAGCCTTGTCTGAAAGCACACGGGATTCACATAGAAAATCGCAGGGGAATCGTGCTCCGTAATGAACGGCACGGGAGTTTCGCCGCTGCTGAACTTTATCGGAGGTTCTGAATACTCGTTACCTATCGCACAGCACAGGAACTCACCACCGTTGAAACATTCACTGTTCCATGCGCTGTCAAGGCACAGAAACAGCCTGTCAGCGCCGTGCAGCAGGTAGAAAAACTCGCTTACCGCTCCGGTGTATTCCTCAAGAGTACGCGATGTGGTGAGCCTGCCGGAAAACTGTGCCACGGTGCTCATAATGGTGTGATACTGGTCTATCTTTTCCGCGATAAGCTCATCTAAAAGATGCGAACGGCAGATGCCGCAGGAGCAGGTGTTTCCGCTTACGAACCTGTCTGAATTATCTTGAACAGGACTGCCGCCGAGAATAGCACCCACAGCGTCCCATCCCATTTTACGGCGGTTTCTGCGGTAAGTCGTCAGCAGCGGATAGTGATATATCCTTCCTGCGGTATGGTCGCCGCCGGTCAGGTCGTAGCCCGTTACTGTCAGCTCGCCGGGAATATCCACTCCTGCCTCCGAAAGAACATCACACAGCCCGAACGCCATGGAATCGTTGGTGCATATCACCGCCTGAGGTCGCGGAATTTCACCGCTGAGATACCGCCGGGCAAGTTCCTCGCCGGAATCGTTCCAGAAGTTCCCGTAATACACTCTGATATTATCAAAGCTTATTCCGTGCTTTCCGAATGCGCGCTTGCAGCCGTTCAGACGCTTTTGCGAAGCGGCGTTGTCCCTGCTTCCCGTCAGTATGTCGATGTCCGTGAAACCGTGAACCGTTATCAGATGTTCCGTTATTTTCTCCAAGTCGGTTTCATCGTCGGAATAAACGATCTTAAATCCATCCAACTCCCCGTCAATAACAATGGCGGGGAGTTTTGCAGCTCTTATTTTATCGATTGTGTCGTTGATTATTGTTATATCCCGGAATGCCTCGGCTGTGACAATAACGCCGTCAAATAAATCCGGCTCAATCAGGGAGTAAATTATGTTCTCATAATTCAGCAGATCATCGCCCTGCCAGTGGTTGTATATGTTTGAGTAGACCACAACATCGGTGTCTTTCCGGAATGCGGCTTCGGATATTCCGTATAGTATATCGCGCTGTTCGGACGCGTCGGCTCTTGCGGTAATGACCGCTATTCTTCTGCGCATAATATCACCCCGTTTACAGTATAGCTTAATTCCGCGCTAAAGTCAAGAACAAAAGTGCATATTATGACTAAAAGGTGGATTAAACGAATATATGCTATTGAATTTCTGCATTGCAATGTGTATAATAAAATAAAGGCAATACCGCGCAAAGATTGTGCGTGTATTGCGCAATATGACGGAAAAGATGCAAGCAAGACGCGCACAAAATCCAATAAATGGTCTTTGCGCGGTATTGCCCAAAAACAATGAGGTGATGCTAATGAAAATAAGCGAAAATTGCTACAAGCTGGAAAATACGGCTAATCCAATTTCGCCGAATGTATTCTGCGCCGACCCGACAGGCGTTGAGTACAACGGCAGACTTTATATTTACGGCACTAACGACCATCAGGAATACGAGGCAGTCGGCGATGACGGAAAGAACGACTATGTTCACATAAAATCCATCGTTATGCTGTCAACTGACGATATGGTGAACTGGGAATACCATGGCTTCATAGACATCGCAAAAATAGCACCTTGGATAGTGAATTCATGGGCGCCGTCCGTAACTTCCAGAGTTGAGGCGGACGGAAAAACTCATTTTTACCTTTACTTTTCTAACAGCGGCTGCGGTGTAGGAGTGCTTACGGCGGAACACCCTCTCGGACCGTGGAGCGACCCTCTCGGAAAGCCGCTAATCTATCAGAATATGCCGGGGCTTGAAAACTGTCCTGCGCCCTTTGACCCGGGAGTATGCCTCGACGAAAACGGCACAGGCTGGCTTGCGTTCGGCGGAGGGACCCCACCTGCAAGTAATACGCTGCACACAAATATACCTAAGATAGTGCGGCTGGGAAAGGATATGCTTTCGTTTGACAGCGATTTTGTTCCGATAGACGCTCCGTATTTCTTCGAGGCAAGCGAGCTGAACTACGAAAACGGAACTTTTATCTACACATACAGCACGGACTGGCAGTCAAGAGAAAACTGGAACAGAACGGACGTTCCGGCGCCGGGAATATGCAGCATGGGCTGTATGACGAGCAAAACTCCCCTTGACCCGGAAAGCTGGCAGTTCAAGGGCGGATTCTTCCTAAACGCCGGTGATTCCGGAATGGACTGGTGCAACAATCACACCCACCTTATCGAATATAAGGGAACAAGGTACATTCTTCACCACACACTTCACATTCAGGAGCGCACGAAAACAAAGGGAGGATTCCGCTGTATGTGCGTGGATCTACTGCCTTACACGGATACGGAATTCCCCGTCACAAAGGCAACACGCGAAGGCGTCACGCAGACTCAGCCGCTCGACCCGTATAAAGCTCACAGCGGTGCGGAGATGTTCACCTGCGCAGATATGTGGTACGAACAGATATCCACCGGCAAAATGGCTGTGAAGTCGCTGGCAGAGGGCGCATGGACTTACATAAAGGGCGTGGATTTCGGCAAGGGCACAGAAAAGCTGCTCATTACCGCAAAGGGCATGGGCGTTATCGAGCTTCGTCTTGATGACAGGAATGCCGAACCGTTGGGAGTGATCGAACTCGCAAATGATGGATTTGATAAAATTCCTGTGGTTCTTCCCACAAAAATAACAGGAATTCACAATGTATATTTTGCATTTTCAAGCAAGGACATCTGCCTTGAAAGATGGCAGGCTGAACGAAAGGAGTAACCATGAACAAGAAGATAACGGCTTTGATTTGTGCAGCGGCTATGTTGATTGTTTCCGGCTGTTCCGAGCAGAACGGCTCGAATGATTCATCTGTGCAGACAGAAAGCTCTGCCAACAGCGTAGACAGTGTGAGCAAAGCGGAAACAAGCGACAAACCTGACAACGAAACAATAATCGACAGCCTTAACAACGGAATAATAATCGACGAGGTAAGCGGAAATGTCTACAAAAACGAGAATAACGCAAATCCCATCTCACCGAACATATTCTGCGCCGATCCCACCGCGGTGGAATATAACGGAAGGCTTTACGTTTACGGCACGAACGACCAACAGCAGTCGGAAGAGGGAACAAAGAACGACTACGCCCATATCAAATCGCTTGTGGTATTTTCCACCGACGATATGGTAAACTGGATATATCACGGCAGGATAGAGGTCGGAGAGATCGCGCCGTGGATATATAACTCGTGGGCACCGTCGATAGTTTCCCGCGTTGAAGACGACGGACTTACGCATTTTTACCTTTACTTCTCAAACAGCGGCAACGGTGTGGGAGTTATTACCTCCACCGACCCTGTGGGACCGTGGACCGATCCGCTCGGCGAGCCTCTGGTTTATCAGAATATGCCTGGGCTGGAGAATTGCCCCGCGCCCTTTGACCCGGGCGTGTGCATTGACGAAAATGGTGTAGGCTGGCTCTCATTCGGCGGAGGCACACCGGCGGACGGCAACACTATGCACAGCAAGATTCCGAAGATAGCAAGGCTGGGAAAGGATATGCTGTCCTTTGACAGCGAATTTGTTTCCATTGACGCTCCCTACTTTTTTGAGGCGAGCGAGCTGAACTATATCGACGGGGTATATTACTATACATACTGCACTGACTGGCAGGATCACAAGACCGGCTGGAAGGAGTACGAGGGGGTCGACGTTCCGCCCGCGTGCAGCATGGCGTATATGACCACCAAGACCCCTCTCGACGCGGATAGCTGGGAATGCAGAGGACCCTATTTCTATAATGCGGGAGAGAACGCCGACGGGGCATCCGGACTTCGCTGGGCTAACAACCACACTCATTTCATTGAATATAAGGGCGTAAACTACATCATTCACCATACGCTTCTTCTGGAGGAGCTTATGGGAGGAAAAGCGGGCTTCCGCAGTATTATGGCAGACTATCTGCCCATGGACAAGGCAACGGGCGATATCCCCATAACTGCGGCAAGCAAGAAGGGCGTAGCGCAGATAAAGCTGGTCGACCCCTATACCTATAACAGCGGCGCGCTGATGTTCACCAGTGCGGATATCGGATACGACAAGG
>OBAE01001411.1_pt1 | contig 12427 bp, 8 predicted proteins | sample 1517641 | NCBI WGS metagenome assembly OBAE01 (sample SAMN04571701, study PRJEB22368) | human gut metagenome | biome: human gut; material: stool | host: Homo sapiens | place: Luxembourg | collected 2012-08-30 | reverse complement strand
CTGCCATGCCCTCGCGGCGATAATAATCATATAAACAAAGCAAAATTTTCTCCCGCATTTTCCGCCGTAAACAATCCATTTGCAGTGCATCCTGTAACACCAGCGCCTGCATATCCGTCATTTTTGCAGAACGCTCTGCCTTATATGCCAAGTGCGTAATCAACTTCGGATTTCTTGCACCCAGTTCATAGCACACCGGCGCTAACTTTTCCATCGAAAGCATTTTTTCCATCCGGTAATCAACCGTACCCGAATAATAAAGCCCTCTCTCATCCACGAAAAACAGCTGTGTATTCGGAGTATAAAGCGAAACTACCGCTTGTCCATTTTCAAAGGAATAATAGGTCTGCTCCTTCGTCTCACGGTGCACAACCGCCACACCGTCCATCCGGTCATTGCCGCAGGTAATCCGATGTGAAAACATCACTTCAGAAAGGTCATCCGCCATTTCCTTTGTCAGAGTTTCTTCTGTTACACACGCTTCATAGAGCAGCGCCAAATCCTCTGTAATCCGGTGGTGTGCAAGATTTCTCTCTACAAATTTATGAATCTGCTCGCCATAAGCCTCTAAAACTTCCGGTCTCTCACCGGCATGTTTTACCAGATAAGCATACAGAAACGCTTTGCATCTGTCATTCAAATGGTTCTCATATTGAAAATACGATAAGACCGCATCCGGAAGCGTCCGAACTTTCTCCGTATCTATCGTATACATATAATATTCATACAAATCCGTCAGCCGCAAATGCTTGTTGACACCTTTTTCAAACCACGAGAAATATTTTGCATCGCGGATTTCATTTCGGATGAGCATTCCACAGATGCCATGGAGCGTATCGGTCATGACAAAGAACTCATACAGTTTTTGTAAAATGGAAAACACTCTGGCATCAAAGTGTGGCAGGCGTTCTCCAAGAAAACTAACGGCAAGAGATACTTCTTTCGTAGTTAAATCACGTTTTAATCCATAGTTTACTGCGTTAATTGTCACGTCATCCAGACTGGAAATCAGGGTGGCATCCTCGCGGTAAGCAAGCATCATCGCCGAATATAAAAGCGGGCTGTTGCTGCCACTCTCCAACTGCGTGCGCAAATCTTTCTCTAACAAATGTCCAAAGCGGTAACGCTCGTCCACCTGCGTTAAAAGGTAAGTCAGTAAATCACTCTGATATCCGTTTTCCGCATACGAAGAAATCAGATTTGCCAGTCCGATGCGGTCCTCTTTGCGCTCAGAATCCATGATTTTAATAAATTGAATCAGGATATAATTTTCTACCTCTTCCAGTGATTCCCCTAGCGGTGGCATTTTTAAATTTTCCGTCTCCTGGAAAAAGGAGAGAATATTTTCCTTCTCGCGCAGAATCACGGCAATATATCCGCGCACCGCCTGCTCATATGTGCCACTGATTTTTTCGAGAATTTCGCGGTTCTTTTTGAGGAACTTTCCGAATGCCTCTCTCGTAACCCGCTTCTCCTGATATGATAAAAACATACGAATTGCCATGGCAATCGCTTTTTTTCTGGCTCTTTGAATCTTTCGCTCTTTTTCGCCGATTCGGTTGTGAGCTGTAATATGTATCACTTTTTTCTCGTACGGCGTCTGCAAAATCAAATCACCGTGGCGTCTTCCGGCCGGTACTTTATCTGCACAAATCGTAAATTCCAAAACATCTCGTCCATCCACAAATTCATCCGTCCACAGAACATGCGTCTGCACTTCAATAAAATCTGCCGTTGTGCGGACATGAATCCCCGCATGTCCCCATGTATTCACGCGAATCGAAATCGCGTCAGTTTGGTCTGTTCCATCTAATTCATATACTAGTTCTCTACCGGATGAATGCTCTGTTTCAAAGCGGATGGCTTTCTTTTTCTTCATCGCCACCAGAAATTCTTCCAGACTTTGAAGTTTTGTATTTTTCTTTAACAGACAGTCGTATAAAATGCGCCCGCTCTCATCCCGATATAAAAAGGCATCCCGAAACTCCGGTGCCAAAAATAAATCAACGCCATGTTCCGGATTTTTCTCAATCCGCTTCTTTAAGGTCGGATAATCCCGAATCTCTCCTTCTTCATCCCGAAGCACAGGAGACACAATTGTAATCTCATACGGCAGCTTTTCTTCGCCGCAGTCAGTAATTAAATCTAGATTTCCCTTTAGTTTTTCCCCCGGATTTAATTCGCCGGCATCCACATCAACCGTCAGTTCATTCTTTGTCCCATCAAAAAAAGGCAGGAAATCAATGCACATCTCCTCGACAGTGCCAAATCCTTTCACTCTTGTGCCGAAAGAATTTTCCAAAAGAAAGCTTGCCGTCCCATGTGTTCCCGCTGTTACCTCAAACACCAATTTTTCAATTGATAAACAAAGTTTTGGCGTTTCATATATGAAATTTCCTTTTGCCAATGACAAAATCTTTTCTCTCATTGATAACCTCCTAACCTCAATTCTATAGTATACCATTTTTTATGCATTCTGTGAATAGTAAGAATCAATCTATTTTTGTATTGCTAAGTTCACGCAGTATGTCTATAATAAGGAGAAGACGAAAGAGAGGAGTGACTCAAATGGCACTAAAACCAAAAGAACATTTTCACGGAAGCGATTTAGAGAAAATCGAGGCCGTCTATGGAATAAAAAAAGAAGACATTATAAGTTTTTCTGCGAATGTAAATCCACTTGGTGTTTCGTTTCGTTTAAAAGAAACTTTAACGAATCACATTGACGCTATCACGACCTACCCGGACCGTGAATACACATCTCTGCGCAAATGTATTGCAGACTATGTACACACAAACTATAAAAATATTGTTGTCGGGAATGGTTCGACAGAATTAATTTCGCTCTTTATCCAGATTACACACCCGATGAAGGCACTGATTGTCGGTCCGACCTATTCCGAATACGAGCGGGAAGTCGCAATGGGCGGCGGACGCTCCCATTACTTCAGCCTCACGGAAGCCAGCGAATTTGAACTGGACACAAAAGCACTCACCGAGGAACTTTCCGCCAATGTCGATTTGCTGATTTTGTGTAATCCAAACAACCCAACGTCATCTGTCATCAAACGCCAGCAGATGCGTGAAATTCTGGATTACTGCAAACGCAAATCTATCACCGTGCTTGTCGATGAAACTTATGTGGAATTTGCCGAGGAACCAGATGAAGTAACCGCGATTCCGCTTACCGAATACTACAATAACATTGTCATTTTGCGCGGTATTTCAAAATTCTTTGCAGCACCGGGACTCAGACTTGGCTATGCCATTTGCGGAAACCGTGATTTGCTCAATGAAATCAATCAGAAAAAGAATCCTTGGACGATTAACTCATTGGCTGCAATCGCCGGAGAAATCATGTTTGAGGATGAGGATTATATCAAAAAAACAAGAGAGTTAATTTCTTCGGAACGAGCACGAATCTGTGCACGCCTTGACGAGAGTCCGAACTTTAAGGTTTACCATGCACACGCTAATTTTGTACTCGTAAAAATTACGACCGATAAATTTACTTCGGAGGACGCATTTGACGCCTGCATACGCAAAAATCTGATGATACGGGACTGCTCTACATTTCCGTTTCTGAATAATAAATATATCAGACTCTGCTTTATGATGCCGGAGCAGAATGATGCGTTGCTTGATGTTTTGCTGGGATTATAAAAAGATTGTATTAACGGTTGGCTTGAGGCTATTTTAAGTTCTACATTACGTTTTTATTCCTATGCGCTTCGTGTGCCGCTCCCGCTTAACAAATACGAAAATATCGATAGACAAAAGACGTCTATCTGATATTTTCGTATTTGTAGCACACTCACCACATAGGAATAAAAACGTAATGTTTGAGCCAAAAAAGTCAAGCACCCGTGATACAATCTTTTTCTTTTCCTCCCAGATGCAAAAAATCCAAGTAACTAGTAACTCTACTACTGTACAACCCCTGCATTCATTGTACAACAATTGAATTTTGTCAGATATTTTGCTGCTAATCTTTTGGATTCCCGCAAAGCAGAAGAAACTCTTTGTGACTCGTGGGTTTTGAGTACGTCGGTATGTGTTGCAAGAAGTCCAGTGGACTTCTGTTCTGCAACGACCGAAGCGGAGCGTAGACCACTGGTGTTTTCAGTGCCCATACCGCTACGTACTCAACGAGCGAAAGCGCCCACGAGACGCAAAGAGTTTCTTCTAATTTGCGGAACCAAAAAATTGGAGCAAATTTTTATCGATGAATAATCTCATGTCTTCCCGGTCCATTGGAAACCAATTTAACCGGAACACCTAATTCTTTTTCAATAAACTCGATGTACTTACGGCAGTTTTCCGGAAGTTTATCGTATTCCGTAATGCCACGGATATCTGTCTTCCAGCCCGGAAGCACTTCATATACCGGTTTTGCCTTTTTCAAAGAAGCTGTTGTTGGGAAATCTTTTGTTACTTTGCCATCGATTTCATAGCCAACACATACCGGAAGTTCATCCAGATAACCAAGTACGTCAAGCACGGTAAGTGCAACCTCTGTCGCACCCTGAATCCGGCATCCGTAACGGCTTGCTACCGCATCAAACCATCCCATACGTCTTGGGCGACCTGTCGTAGCACCGTACTCACCGCCGTCACCACCGCGGCGTCTTAATTCATCTGCCTCTTCTCCAAAAATTTCACTAACAAATTCACCGGCTCCAACAGCACTTGAGTATGCCTTAACAACCGTAACAATTCTCTTAATCTCATATGGTGGAAGTCCTGCTCCCACTGCACCATAGCCTGCGAGTGTAGAAGAAGATGTAACCATCGGGTAAATACCATGGTCAGGGTCTTTCAGGGAACCAAGCTGTCCTTCTAACAAAATTCTCTTGCCCTGCTCTCTTGCCTCATAAAGGAACGCAGACACATCACATACATATGGCTCAACCATCTTGCGGTACTCGCGCAGCGTATCCATCAACTCGTCAACATTCAATGTCGGTTTGTGATACAAATGTTCCAAAATAACATTTTTCTGAACACAAATGCGCTCTAACTTCTCACGGAGAAGTTCTTCATCAAAAAGCTCGGAAACCTGAATTCCGACTTTTGCATATTTATCAGAATAGAATGGCGCAATACCGGATTTTGTCGAACCAAATGATTTTCCAGCCAGACGCTCTTCCTCATACTGGTCAAACAAAATATGATATGGCATCACAATCTGAGCGCGGTCCGAAACTTTAATCTTCGGCATCGGTACACCACGGTCCACAATTCCCTGAATTTCCTTAAATAAATCCGGAATATTCAGCGCAACACCATTTCCGATAACACTTGTCGTATGGTTATAAAAAACGCCGGACGGCAGAATATGAAGGGCAAATTTACCATAATCATTTACGATGGTATGACCTGCATTACTACCTCCTTGAAAGCGTACGATAATATCGGACTCTTCACCGAGCATATCCGTAATCTTTCCTTTTCCTTCGTCTCCCCAGTTTGCTCCTACAACGGCTGTTACCATAGCCATTCCTCCTTAATGTCCCGCTTTCGCGGCACCGATTATTTGCATCAAAAAGCACATGCGTTAATATTATACATGAAAACACGCCGCACTTCAACTTCTTTCGCAAAATTAATCCCATTTTTCCATCAATAAAAAATCACGGATATTCTTATGCTTAATTCCATTGCGCCCAAAATCAAATTCATCCATAGAAACCACATATTTCGGATAATTATCTCGTATGGAATCAAAAATACCAAATTCTCTTGTAATCGTTTCCTCTGCCGCTAACAGATACGTCACCTGAACATATAATTTGTCACCGCGTTTGTCTCCCACAAAATCAATTTCCCGGTTTCCGTATTTCCCCACCGTGACCGTATAACCACGACGAAGCATTTCCATATACACAATATTTTCAAGCACAAGATTAATGTCCCTCATATTTCCACCATAAGCAGCTTCTCTTAATCCGTGGTCCACCAAATAATATTTTTCATTTGATGCAAGAATCTGTTTGCCCTGTAAGTCCTGACGTTTCACCTGATAAAATAAATACGAATCACAACAGTATTTGATATAATTTAATATTGTCTCTGCTGCCACTACCCGGTGCTCACTCTTAAAAAATTTAGCAACCGATGACGCTGAAAATGTAGTTCCGATATTCGCCATCACATAGGCAACAATACGCTCCAGCAAATCAATATCACGAATTTTATTACGCCTCACGATATCTTTCAGTTGAACAGAATTAAAAACATCTGTCAGATACTGTCTGGAAGGTTCTTCCTCATAAGAAAGATTCGCCAAATACGGCATTCCTCCCAAAAGCAGATATTTCTGAAATGCCAAAGTCTCTGTTTCATCCGGCATCTTTTGACGGTACAATTCAAGAAACTCCGCAAAAGAAAACGGATAAATGACAAACTCAACATACCGCCCGCCAAGATATGTCGCCAGTTCGCCTGACAGCAATTTGGCATTAGAACCCGTAATATAAATATCACAGTCTAAACTTACCCGAAGGGAATTAATGCACTTTTCCCAGTCGGTGACTTCCTGAATTTCATCAAAAAAAAGATACACTTTTCCCTTTATCTCTGCCGCACGTTCTAAAATTTCACTGTGCAGATTTTGTGCTGTCTGTAAATGTGCATATTGCATATTCTCAAAATTAATGCAAATAAACTGCGACTGTGAAACACCTGCTTCCAGTAATTCCTCTTGAACCAATTCAAGCATAACCGATTTTCCGGCGCACCCCCGTCATAACCTTAATCAGGTCATTTCCTATAAATGGACGAATCCTTTTCATATACAATTCTCGTTTAATCATAACTGAACATCCCTCCATTTTCTCAATTTCTTACTTATAGTATATCCAATTTACAACAAAAAAACAAGGGATGATTTCTAATTTTATCAGTTATAACTGATAAAATTAGAAATCATCCCTTGTTTATTCGATATATCTGCTATTTTTCAATCTCCGCCAGCCGTTTCTCCGGCCAATCCGTCGACGTATGAATATTCAATATGCTCGGCGCCTCATGCATCGCATTGTAATACCACAGTGACGCCTCGGAATCATCGCCTCTCTCGTGGAAATACTCGCCCAGTTCAAAACACATTTCGGCGGAGCCTTCGGTGAGCATATCTTTCAATGCCATTTTCATCATAATGCCCGCGTCCTTCCGGATTCTTGCCGCACGGCAAACCACGCATGCAGCTTCCTTCATCTCATCCGCACTCCGCTCCGGGTCCATGACAGACGCCGCAAAAAATTCTTCCGCTTCCAAAAAATCTTCATCATCCCCGGAAATATACAACTCCATCGCATACATGTGATGCAGCCGTTTTGACAGCCGAAGTCCTTTGTGAATGTGTTTCCGGAAAGTTGCAAAATCACGCTTACAGTGGTTGCTCTCCGGATAGTGCCCGATGACAATATCCGAATCAAAAACGACCGGGTCTAGACGAACCATCTCGTGAATCGGTTCAATCCATGTAAATTCCCGAAGTCTTTTAAAAAGTTTCGGACGATACTCTTCGTCAAAATTATATGCCGTTCCATGAGACAACTGATTGCCATACTTCATCTGCACAATTTCAATTTCCGGCAAAAGCACTTCCTTTAATTCACGAAAGCGTTTTCTGTTTTCCTCGTCAATTACCTCATCCGCATCCGCTGTGTAAATATAGTCTTTTTCTGCCTTAGAAAAAGCAAAATTCCGCGCTGCCGAAAAATCATCCACCCACGTAAAATCATATATTTTATCTGTATAATTTGCCGCAATTTTCTTTGTTGCATCCGTGGAGCCGGTGTCAACAATCACAATTTCATCCACCAAATCCGCCACACTATCTAAACAGCGTGTGAGAATTTTCTCCTCATTTTTCACAATCATACATAAACTAATCTCAATCATATTCTATCCTCCTATCGTGGAATCCGGCACCAGCCGGCAATTTGTATCTGTAACTCACGGCGTCCATTATATTCATTCACCGACGGATAATATGTAAATGCAATGTCTAATAGATTTTCGCGCCCCTCGTACATCCGCTTTAACTCAGCTTCTCCCCACTCCGCAATGACAAACTGCTCAAACTCCTCCGTCCGCCGGAAACAGACCGCTCCGATGCGATTGCCGACATCGTTTTGCACCTGCAGCTTTAACACTGTCCCCTCAACGCCAAATTTGCGCCCCGACAAAATACGAAAATGCTGTTCTGCAAAAATCGGCTTTGGATTTCCCACGCCAAACGGCTCCATTTGTTCAATTTCACTTAACAAAGTTTCTGTTATGTAGCCAATCGGCATCGGTGCGTCAATTCTTACAACCGGGCGAAAATCCTCTTCTGTCAGCACACAATTTTCATTTAACCGCTTTTCTAACTCCGGCAAATCCTTCTCATGCCGCCATTTTGTGGCCGCCAAACCGCTCCATCAAATCTTTGCACGCCATCAATTCGTGAAACATGTCATACACCTCAATCGAGCGCCCGGAGCCCTTCACAAGACCATCTTCCGTTTCCGTAAAAACAATCGTTGGGCGGTTGTACCTCTCCTTCACCCGTCCGGCAATAATACCAACAAGGCTCTCATGCGTATCCGGCAGTAATACAATCAGCACCTTTGGCAGCTTATTTTTGGCCTCTTTCTCCTCCAGTTTTAAATAGGCTTCTTCCGCACCGTCTTCTGTCATTTGCTTGCGGGATTCATTAATTTCTTTTAATCTTTCAGCTTTCTCCAACGCCTTTTCTTCATCCTCTTCCATCAAAAGAGAAAAGGATTCTGCTACGGTCGCTATACGCCCTGCTGCATTAAAGCACGGTCCCAGGATAAATCCAATATGTCCTGCCGTAATCTGCTTATCTTCCAATTCCTGTACTTTAAGCAATGCGCGAAGCCCTATATTTTTCGTATGCGAAAGTGCTTTCAAACCATATTTTACCAAAATCCGGTTTTCCCCCTGCAGTTCCATTACATCAGCCACCGTTGCAATCCCGGCGTATTCTAGCAATTCATCCTTAGCTTCCGCCGGAACCTGCTGCGCATCATACAGTGCACAAATCAGCTTAAACGCCACACCGGCGCCACACAACCCGCGAAACGGATAAGTTTCATCATCCCGCTTTGGGTCTAATATAGCATCCGCATTCGGCATCTGCTCCTGCACCTCATGGTGGTCGGTAACAATTACCGTCATACCAAGTTTCTTTGCATAATCCACTTCCTCATTCGCCGCAATTCCATTATCGCACGTAACAAGAAAATCACGTCCGCCCGCGAGCGCCTCATCTACAATACGTCGGTTCAGTCCGTACCCTTCTTTTACACGGTCCGGCGTAAAAATTTCAGAATCCAATCCAATCTTTTGAAATCCCTTCCACAAAATATATGCGGAAAAAATTCCGTCACAGTCAAAATCCGAGGCAATTGCCACCTTGCGCCCCTGCTCTTTCGCCTTTACAATCTCTCGGACCGCCTCATCCATCCCTTTCATCAAAAAAGGATCATGCAAATCATCAAGCGTACCATATAAAAACTCCCGCATCTCCTGCTCACTTTCGACACCGCGGTTCATAAGACACCGCACCGCCAGCGGCGAAACCTTTAACTTCGCCGACAAGCCATTAAAATCTCCCTTTTTTGTTTCCACAATCCATTTTTCGCGCACAACTGTTTCCTCACTTTGCTAATTTGCTTTCGTATATGTCAAGTATAGTTGATTCGCAGTGGATTTTCCAGTAGATTTTAAGGTTAGTTTGTGTCAAGTGTTGTTGGCACTTTTTTGTATTCCAGTAATTCCGCAAATAAACTTTGCGTCTCGTGGGAATTACTGGAATACAAAGGAACCGGCAACAAACATTTGACACAAACCTGTGAGGTTCTGAAAGCCTACGATACAGAGCTTGCAGAAAACCGTGACAAAAAGAGTTATCGGGGAAAAGAAATTGATATGTAGAATTAATGAGAGGCCATGTGCCGTTAATAAATGCAGCAACAAGCGCATCCAGGAAAATATTCCGAGACGCGTTTATAAGATGATAAAAAAACTGAGTTTGGAATGACGGGTTTGTGACAAGTGTTCGCTGCCAGTTCCTTTGTATTCCTGTAATTCCGTAGAAAAACTTTGTGACGAGTGGGTTTTGAGTACGTCGGTATGAGGCACTGGTGGTTTCAGTGCCCATACCGCTACGCACTCAATTAGTGGGAACGCCCACGAGATGCAAAATTTTTCTACGGAATTACAGAAAACAAAAAAGTGCCAACGAACACTTGACACAAACGATTTTAAGGATAAATTTGACTTTCCACCTGCTTCTCTTTATAATATCCAGTATACGACAAGAAAGGGGTACCCTCTATGAAATGGATACGTTTTACACTTGATACACATACAGATGCCGTGGACATGCTCAGCTATATGCTTGACGAAATCGGCGTGGAAGGAATTGAAATTGAAGACCATCTTCCATTAAGCGAAGAAGATAAGAAAAAAATGTTTGTCGATATTTTACCGGACCCAGAAGATAACGATGGGACTGCAAAAGTTCACTTTTACATGGAACCGGAAAACTGTGACCCGGAAAAAGTCATGATTCAGGTACAGAATATTTTTCAGGAAATCAAGCCTTTCTGTGAAATCGGAAAAGGAACCATTTCTCTTTCGGAAACCGAAGACAAAGACTGGATTAATAACTGGAAAACATTTTTCAAACCGTTTCGTGCTGCCGACGATATCGTCATCAAGCCAACCTGGGAAGAATATAAAAAAGAAAAAGATTCCGATATTCTTATCGAAATCGACCCCGGCATTGCTTTTGGCACCGGTTCCCACGAAACAACGAAACTTTGTATTCAGGCACTTGATAAATATGTAAAAACCGGGGACTCCGTCCTTGATGTCGGATGTGGCAGCGGAATTCTCTCAATTGCCGCTTTGAAGCTCGGTGCCAAGCACGCCACCGCAATTGACATTGACGAAGTAGCCGTAAAAGTTGCTGCTGAGAATATGGCAGTAAATCATATTCCGTCTTCTGACTACACCCTTTACGACGGTGATTTAATTTCCAACGCTTTTTTGAAGGTGAAAGCCGGAACCGGCCACGACATCGTGGTAGCAAATATTCTTGCCGACGTCATCATCCCGCTCACAGGCGTTGTAAAACCTCACCTTAAAAAAGGCGGTCTTTACATTACATCCGGCATCATTGATACGAAAGAAGCCGAAGTACGTGAAGCGTTACTTGAAAATGGATTTGAAATTCTTGATGTAACTTATATGAAAGAATGGTGCTGCTTTATTGCGACAATCTAATGTAACACAAAAAATACCACCCGCCAAAATTATTTTGACCGGGTGGCATTTTTATTTTAAGAATCTCTTATTTACTTTTATAAGCATCCTTTGCGTTTGCTACTGCAAAGAAAGCAGATTTCGGTGAATACAAGCCATTGAACAAGCAAGGTACACTGCTTGCACGCCATGAAACACCATCATACAAACTCCAGATAACAAGGGCGCTAATCTTTGTTCCCTTTGCTTTACTCTGCAAAAGAGCACCCATAATCTGGTCATAGTAAGCAGCCTGATCCTGATCTGTCACTACTTTATCTGCTGTCGATGTGTAACCGGCATCAATCTCTGTGATATGAATGTCCATATCCGGCATATTTGAGCGGAAACACTCAAGTGCCTGTGCATACAAATCCGGGCTGTGTGCTGCATTGCCAACCGTCAAGTGACTCTGCATACCAAGACCATCACAAATCTTTCCATCCTCGTTAATAAAGTCAATCAAAAGAACTTCATCTTCCGGACAAAGATAAGTATTAAAGTCATTGTACATCAATTTCACATCGTCGCGGTCATATTTTTTACAAATTTCATCTGCCCACTGGAATGCTTCTTTGACAAACTTCGGACGAAGCGTTACTCCGGTACTTGACATATAACCGGCATTTTTCTCTTTATCCGTAATGCCATAAATCGTATTCCAGAATGTTCCCTTAGGACTTCCGCTATGCATATACTCATTTACTACGTCATAAGCATAAAGAACGCATTTGCTCTTGTCGCCACCGGCAAGTTCCAAATCTTTCTTCAAAATATGCTCCATCACATTCTTTACAAAATACTCAAGACGCAAATCCATGTTTTCTTCAGAAGTATTCTTGCTCTTGTTATTTACAACAGAGAATCCTTTCTGGAAGAAATAGGTAGGAGTCTGCTCATGCCACAGTAACGTATGTCCACGAAGCTTCAATCCTTTTGCGTGGCACTCGGTCAAAATTTGGTCGATTTTGTCGAACTTCAACTTAGGAACAACGACACCTGTCTTTTTAACAATTGTGTCTTTTCCATCTACGGTCTCTGTTACGTTATAAGTTGCAGAATTATCTGCTTGTTTGTCATATCCTTCCGGAATATACAAACC
>OBAE01001406.1_pt1 | contig 12478 bp, 10 predicted proteins | sample 1517641 | NCBI WGS metagenome assembly OBAE01 (sample SAMN04571701, study PRJEB22368) | human gut metagenome | biome: human gut; material: stool | host: Homo sapiens | place: Luxembourg | collected 2012-08-30 | reverse complement strand
GGCGGCGAGACCCTCGACGACCTTCTGGTCGTAGCCGCGGTACTCGATGCCGTCGAAGAAGCGGCCAAGGACCTTCGCGGTGTCGACCATGGTCTCCTTCTTGCCCATCTGGGAGGACTTGGAATCGAGGAACGTGACGTGCGCGCCTTCGTCATAGGCGGCAACCTCAAACGCGCAGCGGGTGCGGGTGGAGGTCTTCTCGAAGAGCAGCACGATGTTCTTACCGGCGAGCAGGTTGCCGCGGATGCCGGCGCGCTTCTTCGCCTTCAGATCGGCGGCGAGGTTGAGCATATAGCGGATCTCATCGGGGGTGAAATCCTTCAGCGTGAGAAAAGAACGGCCTTTGAGATTAACGGGCATGGGATAGTCCTCCTTCAAGATAGTTCGCCCCCAATGGGGGAAATTGACTCATGTTCTGTACATAGCATACCAATTTTTGAAAAACGCGCTGGACATTTTCAGCTATTTTTCTTGTATTTAACGGCAAATTTGCGTGGCGCGCCCTTTGCCGCTCCGCTTCCCTGCGAGCTTTCCGGCACTTGCCAAATGGGTCGCCTCTGCGGTATACTATACACCGAAACAACGCATAAGGCAACCCCGCGCCGTCCGGCGCGGGCCGAATGAGGTGACCGATATGAAAGACCTTGCCGCGATGCAGTCCTTTGAACGCTCCCGTCTCGACCGGAGCAAGCTGTGCTCGTTCGACAACGAGACCATCGAGGCGCCGACCGCGCCGCTGATCCATCAGGAGGCCCGCTTCCTCTACATCTGCGAGGGGCACGGCGTCATCCGCATCCAAGGGCACGACGTGGAGCTGCGGCCGAATACGCTTCTCTCCATCCTGCCGTGGCAGATCACGGCGGAGGTCGCCGAGCCGCTGCAATATCACCTCGTGATCTACAACCTCCACACGCTCAACCGCTACATCCGCGCCTTCTCCGACGAGCGCGGCGACGCGGTGGATTGGCTCGCGCATATTGAACGGCAGCCCGCGCTCTACTGCAACGAGGGACAGGCCCACCGGATGCAGCAATTTTTCCTCTCGCTGCGCGAGGAGGTGGGGCTGGAATCCATTCTCGGCGCGGCCCCGCCGAAGGTCCTCGGCTCGCTCGCCGTCGTCAACCGCCTCGTCGAGCTGGTGATCCTCATGGAGCGCTTCCGCGCCGAGCAACCCGAGCCCGCCGCGGCCGACCGCGCCTCCGCCGCGCCGGACAGGAGCGAGATCCTGCGCTATCTCTACTGCCACACCGGCGAAAAGCTGACGCTCAAGGGGCTCTCGCGCATCTTCTATGTCTCCGAGAGCAGCCTGAGCAGCTATATCAGCGGCATGACGGGACTCTCGTTCTTTGACCTTCTGAACGAAATGCGCATCGGCAAGACCGCGAATTATCTGCTCTATACCGACCTCACGCTCGAGGAGATCGCCGCGGCGCTCGGCTATGTGGACGCCTCGCATATCTCCAAGGTTTTTTCCGCGCGCGTGGGAATGCGCATCAACGACTACCGCAAGACCTACCGGCGCGTGGAGAGCATCTGCCGCATCGAGACCGACCGGCGCGTCTACGCGCTGGTGGAGTATATCTGCCGCAGCTACAACGAGCCGCTCTCCGCACGCGCGGTCGCCGAAAAATTCGGCTGCACCGCCGCCGAAATGAACCGCGCACTGATGCTGCAGGTGGAGAAGAATTTCGAGGAATTTCTCAACTACGTTCGCATCAACCGCGCCGCCGAGCTGCTGCTCACCACCGACCAGACCGTGACCTACATCGCCATGGAGGTCGGCTACGCCAACGTCAAGACCTTCAACCGCAATTTTCTGCGCTTCAAGGTGATGACGCCCGGCGATTTCCGCAAAAAGGTCGCGCTTCAGGAAAGTCGCCTATAATCTCTTTTTCCCTTGCCGCTTCGGCTGTTTTTCCGCAGCCGAAGCGTTTTTTTCGCCGCTTTTCGAGCTTCGATTCGGTCATTTTTGTTATTTTGCATAAAAATCATACGCTTTGCAAGTATTTCATGATATGACTTGACAATAACTCGGCGAGGTGTTATTTTGGACATAAGCCCTTTGCAATTCATTTGCCGCTCTCTTGCGTCATACACATCAAGTATGGACGGCATTGATGCAGGGGCCGGCTCCGCACGGCGGACATCCATCCCTGCAAGCCCCGACCGTTCCGAGGAAGGAAAACGGTCACAACAAATTGAAGGAGGATCCAAACCATGCGCAAATCCATGAAGAAGCTCATTGCTCTCACCCTCGCCTGCCTGATGCTCGCGACACTGTTCGTTGGCTGCGGCAAGAAGGACGACGGAGGCAGCTCCGGCGGCGACACCATCAAGCTCGGCTGGATGGGCTCGCTCACCGGCGACCAGGCCGCCTACGGCACCTGCGAAAGCCAGACCCTCAAAATGATGGTCGAAGACCTCAACGCCAACGGCGGACTGCTCGGCAAGCAGGTCGAGCTGATCTGCTACGACACCAAGGGCGACGCGCAGGAGGCGGTCAACGTCGCCAAGCGTCTGTGCGCGCAGGATCAGGTCTGCGCGATCATCGGCCCGAACGCCTCGGGTCAGTGCATCGCCATCCAGTCCGTCCTCGACCAGTACAAGATCTCCGATATGTCCACCGTGGCGACCAACGAGAAGGTCACCATGCAGGACGGTCAGCTCAAGGAATACAACTTCCGCGTCTGCTTCCTCGATCCCCAGCAGGGCAAGATCGCCGGTTCGTTCGTGTATGATAACCTCGGCTTCGATAAGGCCGCCATCCTCTACGACGTCAACGACGACTACGCGCTGGGTCTGAAGGACAACTTCGTCAAGGTCTTTGAGTCCAAGGGCGGCACCATCGTCGCCGAGGAGGGCTACACCGCCGGCGACACCGACTTCACCGCGCAGCTGACCAAGATCAAGGAAGCGCAGCCCCAGATCATCTTCACCCCCATCTTCTATCAGGATTTCATCATGATCCACAAGCAGGCCCGCACCCTCGGCATTGAGGTGCCGATGCTCGGCGGCGACGGCTGCGCGTCCGAGGTCCTCTTCGACGCCGCCGACGCGGTGGACGGCTCCTACGTCATCAACCACGTTTCCCTCGTCGATCCCGCGGGCGACGCCTTCCGCAAGGAGTACGCCGAGAAGTACAACGGCGCGAAGATGGAGCTCAACGGCTACATGGCGCACGACGCGTTCCTGCTCTGGTGCGCGGCGGTCGAGAAGGCCGGCAGCGATGACCCGCAGGCCATCGCCGACGCGTACTCTCAGGTCGAGGTCGAGGGTATGGCCGGTAAGATCAAGATCTCTGCCGAGGACCACAACCCCGTCGGCAAGTCCGGCTGCGTGGAGCGCATCGACGGCAAGAACAAGACCTACGTCTTTGAGACCTACATCGCCGCGGACTAAGCACATCCCCAAAACAGAAAAAGCAAGCACCCTTTCGACACTCGCCCCGCACGGGGCGCCCGAGGTTAACAGGACAAAAGGAGGCTATACATGGGTATAGAATATTTTCTCCAGCAGCTGGTCAACGGCATCTGCCTCGGCGGTATGTACGCGCTGATGTCGGTCGGCTATTCGCTGGTCTACAGCATTATGAACTTTTCCAACTTTGCCCACGGAGGCGTCATCATGGTCGGCGCTTATGTGGGCTATTTTGCACTCACGGCGCTGAACGTTCCATTTCTTCCGGCGTTTCTGCTCTGCGGCGTGGGCAGCGGTCTGCTCGCCGTCATCATCGAGCGGCTGGTCTACTCACCGCTGCGCAAGCGCCATGCCCCGTCCCTGTACTTCATCATCTCGGCGATGGGCGCTTCCATCTTCCTGGAAAATTTCGTCATCGCCACCATCGACGGCACCCCCAGAAACTACCCTCCGATCTTCGATAACCGCATCAACATCGGCGGGATCTCCCTTGGCGTCGACAGTCTGCTGATGATCGTGGTCTCGGCCGTCGCGCTGCTGATTTTGATGTTCATCATACAGAAAACCAAGGTCGGCCTTGCCATCCGCGCCTGCTCGTACAGTGAGAAGGCCTCGACCCTCATGGGCATCAACGGCGATCTCGTGATCTTCATCATCTTCCTCATGGGCGGCGTGCTCGCCGGCTTCGCCGGTATGCTCTACGGCATGCGCTTCATCGTCAAGCCCACCATCGGTCAGGTCACGAACAAGTCCTTCGTCGCGGCGGTGTTCGGCGGTCTCGGCAGTCTCCCCGGCGCGATCGTCGGCTCGGTTCTGCTCGGCATCATGGAGATCTTTGTCGCGTCCTTCAACTCCAACCTGCGCGACCTGTTCGTATACGGACTTCTGATCCTCGTCCTCGTCATCAAGCCGTCCGGCCTGATGGGCAAGGTCGTGGAAGACAAGGCGTAAGGAGGGAGGAACGATATGTTTAGCTGGTATTACATCGAAGGCATCCTCATTCAGTCCTGCTACACCCTGCTGATCGTGCTCGGCCTTTCCATCCTTACGGGCTACACCGGTATGTTCTCGTTCGGTCACGCGGGCTTTGTGTGCATCGGCGCGTATGTTTCCATTCTCTGCACGATGGCGTTCGGCCTGCCCTACTGGCTCTCGCTCATCATCGCGGGCCTCGCCGCCATGCTGCTCGGCGCGGGCCTTGGCAAGATCACGCTGAACCTCAAGGGCGACTACTTCTGCATCGCCACGCTCGGCGTGGGCGAGGCGATACGGCTGATCTTTAACAATTTGCAGCTCACCATCAATGTCGGCGGCAAGGACTTCCTGCTCGACGGCGCGAAGGGCGTGGCGAGCATCCCCCTGCACACCACCTTCAAGGGCTCGCTGGTCATCGTCGTCATCTTCCTCACCGCCACGGCGCTGCTGATGAACTCCAAGCACGGACGCAGTATGCTCGCCGTGCGCGAGGACGAGCTGGCGGCCCAGATGAGCGGCATCAACACCTTCCGCTCCAAGATGCTCGCCATGTGCATGTCCGCGCTCTACGCCGGCATCGCAGGCGGCATGATGGCGCACTACTTCGGTTATCTCCAGCCCAAGATGTTCCTGATGACCAAGTCCACGGAGTATACCATCATGGTCATCTTCGGCGGCATGGGCTCCATCACCGGCTCGGTGCTCGGCACGGTGCTGCTCTGCGCGCTGCCGGAGCTGCTGCGCGCGGTCGGTGACTGGCGTCTCGTGATGTACGGCCTCGCCGTCATCGTCATCATGATCGTCCGTCCGAAGGGTCTCATGGGCGGCAAGGAGCTGCCGGTCGGCAGGATCTGCCGTGCCGTCGGCCGCGTTTTCACCAAGAAGAAAAAGGACCTGCCTCCGCCTGACGGCGGCAGCGTCGGAGAGGAGGCGTCGGTATGAGCGACATCACCTTCAAGCACCATGACCCCAACGTCATGCTCGAGCTCTGGCACGTCACCAAGCGCTTCGGCGGCCTGACCGCCGTGGGCGACGTTTCCTTCAAGATCAAAAAGGGTGAGATCTACGCGCTCATCGGTCCCAACGGCGCGGGCAAGACCACCATCTTCAACCTCATCACGGGCGTCTACGCGCTCACCGAGGGCCGCGTCATTTTCGACGGTACGGTCGTCGGGCAGGGCGACGCCATCATCAAGGACGATATGCGCGAAACGGATGTCAAGCCCTTCCGCAAGCAGCCCTACGACATCATGTCCCGCGGCATGGCGCGCACGTTCCAGAACATCCGCCTGTTCAAGAGTGAAACGGTCTACAACAACGTTCTCACCGCGTGCCACGCGGAGGCGGACTACAACATCTTCCAGTCGCTCTGGCGCCTCAAGGCCGGTCCCAAATGGCTGACGAAGTACTATTACCAGGAAAAGGCTCTGCGCGAAAAGACCGAGGAGCTTTTGAAGATCATGGGCATCTGGGAGCAGCGCGACATGATCGCCGTCAACCTGCCCTACGGCCAGCAGCGCAAGCTGGAGATCGCCCGCGCGCTTGCGACCGATCCCAAGCTGCTGCTGCTCGACGAGCCCGCCGCCGGCATGAATCCGGAGGAGACGCTTGCCCTGATGGACCTCATCCGCGAGATCCGCGACCGCTTCGACCTGACCGTGCTCATCATCGAGCATCACATGGACCTCGTGATGAACGTCTCCGACCGCATCTTCGTGCTCAACTTCGGCAAGCCCCTTGCCGAGGGAACGCCCGCGGAGATCCAGAGCAACCCCGAGGTCATCGAGGCCTATCTCGGAAAGGAGGACGACGGCGATGGCGATGCTTGAAATTCGTGACCTGAACGTTTACTACGGCGGCATCCACGCCCTCAAGGGCATCTCGCTCGAGGTCGAGGAGGGGCAGATCGTCTCGATGATCGGTTCCAACGGCGCGGGCAAATCGTCCATGATGAACGCCATTTCCGGCATTGTGAAGTACAAGTCCGGCGAGATCCTCTACAAGGGTCAGCCGCTGCCGACCGCCGCCAATAAGGTCGTCCGGCTCGGCGTGTGTCAGGTGCCGGAGGGCCGCCTGATCTTCGCGAACCTCACCGTTTACGAGAACCTGAAGGTCGGCGCGTACCTCCGCAGCGACAAGGACGGCATCGAGCGCGACCTCAAGCGCGTGTATGAGATTTTCCCACGCTTGGAGGAGCGCAAAAATCAGATCGCCGGCACGCTCTCCGGCGGCGAGCAGCAGATGCTGGCGATGGGCCGCGGCATCATGTCCGCGCCCGACCTCATCATGCTCGACGAGCCGTCCCTTGGCCTCGCGCCGCTGCTGGTCAACACCATTTTCGATACCATCCGCGAGATCAAGGCCATGGGCAAGACCATTCTGCTCGTGGAGCAGAACGCGCTCAAGGCGCTCTCCGTCGCGGACAACGCCTATGTTCTCGAGCAGGGCCGCATCACCAAGTCCGGCCCGGGCAAAGAACTGCTCAAGGACCCCGCCATCGCGGAGGCCTATCTCGGCAAGGCGGCTCGCTGAGCCGAACCATAAATTTTGGAGGTAATTCCCAATGGCTAAAACGGCACAGGATGTCATGCAGCTCATTCGTGAGCAGGGCATCAAGATGGTCGATTTCAAAATGGTCGATATCAACGGCCAGTACCGCCATGTGACCATTCCCGCCCAGAATTTTACCGAAGCGACCATGACCGACGGCATCGGCTTTGACGCCTCGAACTACGGCTACGCCGTGGTCGAAAAGAGCGACATGGTCTTTATTCCCGACCCCGCTACCGCACAGATCGACCCGTTCTGTGAGGTCTCCACCCTATCGATGACCGGCAACGCCATGATCATCGACTACCCCCACAACCGCCCGCTCGACCAGTATCCGCGCAACATCGTGCTGGCGGCGGAGCAGTATATGCGTGATACCGGCATCGCCGACACGATGCTCATTCTGCCGGAATTTGAGTTCTATCTCTTCGACGATGTAGCCTGGAAGGTCGCGCCGAACGAGATCGGCATGAGCCTCGACGCCGAGCAGGCGCATTGGAACGGCGACATCAACGGCCGCGGCGTCATCGTCCCGCGGCAGGGCCACTACCACATTGCCAAGCCGCTCGACCGCACCTACGAGTGCCGCAGCGAGATGTGCCTGCGCATGGAGGAGGCCGGCATCCCCATCAAGTATCACCACCCCGAGGTCGGCGGCGCGGGCCAGTTCGAGATCGAGCCGAAGCTCGGCGAGATGAGCAAAATGGCCGACGCGACCATGCTCATCAAGTACATCATCCACAACACCGCCCTCAAGTACGGCAAGAGCGCCACGTTCATGCCCAAGCCCGTCTACGGCGAGGCCGGCAGCGGAATGCACGTCCATATGCTGCTCTTAAAGGACGGCGAGCCGGTGTTCTCCGACGACAACGGCTACTCGCATCTCAGCCGGGAGGCCCACTGGTTCATGGGCGGTCTTCTCAAGCACATCCATTCCCTCTGCGCCATCACGAATCCCAGCACCAACTCCTTCAAGCGTCTGGTGCCGGGCTTTGAGGCGCCCGTCACCGTCGGATACGCCACGAGCAACCGCAGCGCGGTCATCCGCATCCCCGCCTACGCCAAGACGCCGAATATGCGCCGCTTTGAGCTGCGCAATCCGGACGCCACCTGCAACCCGTACTTCTGCTACGCGGCGCTGCTGATGGCCGGTCTTGACGGCATTGAAAACAAGATCGACCCGCACGAAAACGGCTGGGGTCCCTACGACGTCAACCTCTACACCCTCTCCGACGAGGAGAAGGCCAAGCTGCAGGGTCTGCCCACCTCGCTTGACGCGGCGCTTGACGCGCTCGAGGCCGACCACGACTATCTCACGAAGGGCGGCGTGTTCCCCGAAGCGCTGCTCCGCAGCTTCATCGCCGCCAAGCGCAGGGAATGCGCGGCCATGGCCGCCATCCCGCATCCCGCGGAATTCGAACGCTACTACAACCTGTAAAAAACTGCGCGCATCCATCGGGGGACCGCCTTCCGGCGGCTCCCCCCTTTGCGCGCCCGACACCACGCTCCGCGCCGCGCGGAGAGCAAAGGAGAACGATCATGGAACAAGTCCTGCTGGATCAGATCATCGCCCTGCGCGCACAGCTCCACGCCTGCGCGGAGGTCTCCGGCCGCGAGGTCGTGACAAAGCACACCCTGCTGACCTTCCTGCGCGAGCATACCTCGCTGGAGCTTCATGAGCTTGCGGGCGGCTTCTACGCCGCGCACCGTGAGCCGGAGGGCACAAAGCCCCCGGTCGCGCTGCGCGCGGATTACGACGCGCTGGCGACGCCCGAGGGCGGCGCGGCGCACCTGTGCGGTCACGACGGACATGCCGCGGCGCTGTGCGGCGTCGCGCTGATGCTTGAGGGGCAGTCCATCGGGCGCAGCGTGTTTCTGCTCTTTCAGGGCGCGGAGGAGACCGGTGCGGGCGCGGCGCTGTGCTGTGAGCTTTTTGACCGCGAGAAGGTCGACGAGATCTACGGCGCGCACAACCTGCCGGGCTTTCCGTTCGGCGCGGTGCCCGCGCGGGCACCTTTGCCTGCGCCAGCCGCGGCGTGACTATTCATTTTGTTGGTAAGCCCGCCCACGCCGCCTATCCCGAGACCGGCATCTCCCCCGCTCCCGCAGTCGGACAGCTGTTGGTCGATCTGCCCGCGCTCGCCGCGCCCGAGCAGTACCGCGGCATCACGCTCTGCACCGTTATCGGCGCGCAGATGGGCGAAAAGGCCTTCGGCGCGGCGGCGGAGTCTGCCGAGCTGTGGCTGACGCTTCGCGGCGAGCACGACGACGATCTCGCGCGGCTCCGCCGCAGTGTGCTCACCCGCGCGCAGGAGCTGGCCCACAAGAACCATCTGGAGTTTTCCTTTGAAGAACAGGACATTTTTCCCGCCACAGAAAACGACGCGCTCTGCGCCAGCCGTGTCATGCGCGTGTGCCGCGGCACGCTCCTGCATGACCCGATGCGCTGGAGCGAGGATTTCGGCCACTATCTGCACCGCTGCCGCGGTGCGTTCTTCGGCGTGGGCGCGGGCGAGGATCACCCGCAGATCCACACCGAGCACTACGAATACCCCGACACGCTTCTGGAGCCGACCGTCGAGGCGTTCCGGGCGCTGCTCACCAGCGAATAAGAAAAGACCTGCGCCGCGCGGCGCAGGTCCTTTCTTTTGTTTGTTAAGGCAATACCGCGTAATGGAACAAGAGCGATTTGCGCCGCAGCTTTCATTGTGCGGTGTTGCCTTAAGCCTTTTTGCGGATGAGGATGAACGGGGTGCATTGCCCCTCCTGCCCCGCGGGATTGTCGCGCACGATCTCACAGAGCTGCTCGTCCGTCAGCGTGACGTTGCGGCACTTGCCGAGGATCACGCAGTCGATGTCGCTCGCGTCGATGATCATGGCCTTCACGCCGGTCTTTTCGTAGATCTCATCGCAGACGCCGGAGGGGTTTTCGGGATTGAGAATACCGTAGTCCACATACTCCTTGAACGAAATATCGTAGTCGATCAGACCGTCGATGCCGTCCACCTCGTGTCCGCAGACCTTGTAGAACACGCCCTTCTTGCCGAAGAGCTTCGTCACCGCCGAGCAGAAGGCCGCCAGCAGCACGCGCGGCAGGCCGCAGATCATAATGATGAGCTGCATCTTGTGCGGCGTACCCGCGCCGGGACCCGCGGGCGTGACGTGTACGAAGCGGCACAGCAGCTTCGCCCAGAAGCCGGGGTGGATGTCCTTGCGGTAAACGATGCGCTTCTGGCACAGGGCGATGACCTTCTCGCTGATGCTCAGCAGGTCGCCCTCCTCATAGAGCGGCTTGACGTAGCGCTCGATCAGGTCGATATAGTTCTCGCCGATCTGGACGAAATGTGTCTGAATGGCGTGGCGCTGATAGATGCCGGTCGAGGTCTCGATCTCAACCTTTTTGGACTCATTTGCAACAAATTCCATGAAAAATGCCTCTTTCGTGCAGGATGATCAAGTGTGCATTTATTGTACCACAAAATCCGCAAAAAGCTACTGTTATTTGCAAAAAGATAAAAATTCGGAAAAGCGCGGCGAACGCCGCGCTTTTCGCTTGCTTATTGTCCTCTCTGCGCCTGCGGCATCTCCCATGCCAGATGGTCAGTGTGGAGCAGATGATGCGATTTCTCTCCGAGGGGCTTGCCGAGGTAGTCGCGATAGAGCGCCTGCACGTCGGGATTTTCGTGCGAAAAGCGCAGCGCTTCGCCCTTGTCGAGCCGCCAGAGCACGCCGCCGCGTGCCTCCGCCAGCTCCTGCCCGTCATGAATGGGCTGACCGCCGCCGCCCGCGCAGCCACCGGGACAGGCCATGACCTCGACAAAGTCATAGCTGACCTCGCCCCGCTCAAGGGCATAGAGCAGCTTCCGCGCGTTGCCGAGTCCGCTCACCACCGCGACCTTCACCTCGCCCGCCGTGGGAATGTTGAAGCTCGCCTCCTTCCAGCCGTCCATGCCGCGCACGGCGGTGAAGGCATCGGGATCGGGGTTCTCGCCGGTCACGAGGTAGTACGCCGAGCGGAGCGCGGCGTCCATCACGCCGCCGGTCGCGCCGAACACGACCGCCGCGCCCGTGCCGCTGCCGAGCGGGGAGTCGAACTCCTCCTCCGGCAGATGGACAGGGGAAATGTGGTTCGCGCGGAGCATAATGTCCAGCTCACGTGTGGTGATGCTCACATCGACATCGGGAATGCCGTCCTCGCCGCGCATGGTCGGAAGCGCACACTCGCTTTTCTTTGCGACGCACGGCATGATGGACACGACGAACAGCCGCTTGGGATCAATGCCGATCTTCTCGGCAAAGTAGGTCTTGGCAATGGCGCCGAACATCTGCTGCGGGGATTTCGCGGTGGAAAGCTCCTCCGTCCGCTCGGGATACTGCGACTTGAGAAAGCGCACCCAGCCCGGGCAGCAGGAGGTAAACATCGGCCAGCGGTAGTCCTTTTTGTGCGTGAAGCGCTCGAGAAACTCGCTGCCCTCCTCCATGATGGTGAGGTCGGCGGCAAAGTCGGTGTCGAACACATAGTTGAAGCCCAGCTCGCGCAGAGCAGCCGCCATGCGCTTGGGCGTGGCAAACTCCGGCGAAAGGTTGAACTGCTCCGCCCAGGCCGCGCGCACCGCCGGCGCGACCTGCACGACCGTGACGGTGTTGGGGTCGTCGATGGCGTCAAAGACGATTCCCGTGTCGTCGCGCTCCCGCAGCGCCGCCGTGGGGCAATGCGTGATGCACTGGCCACAGTAGGTACATTCCGTATCCTGGATGCGGCGATTGCGCGAGGCGTCCACCGTCGCGCGGGAGCCGGTGCCGAGCAGATCCCATATCTTCACGGTCTGTACGTTCTCGCAGATCTGGATGCAGCGCATACACTTCACGCACTTGTCGTTCTCGCGGATGAGCGGCGTGGAGTAGTCCACCACCTCCCGGCGCAGCTTGGTGGGATAGTGCTCGCCGCGCATATTGAAGTCGTTCGCGAGCGACTGCAGCGTGCAGTTGCCGCTGCGCGAGCAGCTCGTGCAGCTCGTGTCGTGCTCGGAGAGGATCAGCCGCAGGTTGGCGCGGCGCGCCTCGCGCGCCATGGGGCTGTTGGTAAAGACCTCCATGCCGTCCGCCACCACATTGTCGCACGCGGGGACAAGGCGCTCCATGCCCTTGACCTCCACGCAGCACAGACGGCAGGCAGCGATCTCGTTGACGTCCTTTAAGTAGCAGAGCGTCGGAATGTTGATGTTGAGCATCCGCGCGGCCTCGAGGATCGTGGTCGTTTCGGGCACCGTGATGCTCTTATGGTCGATGGTCAGCGTCACATTCTTTACCATTTGCCCTTCCTCCCTCCGCGGAAAATGCCGTAGCCGAAGTGGTCGCAGCGCAGGCAGCGGGACGCCTCGGCGTAAGCCTCCTCGTCCGTCAGGCCGCACTCGATGCACTTGAAGTCGCGCTTGCGCTCGTCGGCCTCGCGCTCGGTGGTGTTGATGCGGCCATGGGGCGGCTTGTTGTTCAGCCGTGCAGTTGGGACCTCCACACCCACGTCGATGACATGGTG